>WNFT01001559.1_pt1 | contig 19339 bp, 9 predicted proteins | sample 5400191 | NCBI WGS metagenome assembly WNFT01 (sample SAMN13153359, study PRJNA577476) | soil metagenome | isolation source: 80 cm saprolite under Madrone tree | place: USA:California | collected 2016-06-14 | reverse complement strand
AGAAGCCGGGCTTTGGGGCGACCGAAACGAAGCTGATGGGAGTCACCACGTCGCCGCCCAGGAGCGCGCGGTTCAGCTCGCCCATGTTCTCGGGCGTCAGGTCCTTCACCAGCTCATGGTCGCGGGCCACGTCGGCGAGGAAGCGCCGGATCTGCTTCGCGGTGTCGTCGTCCACGTCCGCGAGCTGCGCGATCAGCTGGTCGGTCGGCGTCGGCTCTTGCCGGCCGGCGCGCTTGGCCAGGTTGAAGAGCGTCGCGACCTGCCCGGCGAGCCGCAGGCGGCCGCGGCTGGCGAGGATGCTTCCGAACCAGAGCGCCGGGGCCGCGAACCAGGCGCTCCCTTCGATCCGGCCCGCCAGGGGCGTGCCATGAAACGGTGCCGAGAGGGTGATCACGGAAGCGATGCGCGCGATCAAGTCCGCGCGCTCCGGCAGCCCGGTGTAGCCCGGATGTGCCAGAAGGCGCGCGTCCAGCCCGCCCGTGGAATGCCCGACCAGGTGCAGCCGGCTGGCGCCTTCACCGAGCACCTGCGCTGCCTTGAGATGCAGCGATTGGACGCGGCTCGCCAGCGCTCCGGCAGGCGGCGGCTGGTGCACCGCGAAACGGATCGTGCGCACGTGCGCGCGCAGCAGCGCGTCCTCGACCCGGGCGAAGTACTCGATCAGCGGGCGATCCGGATGGCCGAAGCTGCCGAATCCGAAGAACCCGGGAACGAAGAGCACCACGTCCATGCGTCATGCTTCGCCTGCCGGAGTGCCGGCGTCCAGCCGGGCGGGTATGCTTGGGCCGTGCTGCAAGGCCCCATCGCGCCGATGTTGTCGAAGGTCGCTACCCACCTGCCCGAGGGCGAGGGGTGGATCTACGAGCCGAAGTGGGACGGTTTCCGCGCGCTGGTGTTCCGCGACGGTCCCGAGCTGCTGTTGCAGAGCCGCGATCTCAAGCCGCTGAACCGCTACTTTCCCGAGCTGTCGGAGCCTTTGCTCCAGCAGCTTCCCGAGCGCTGCGTGGTGGACGGCGAGATCGTGATCGCGGGTCCTGCCGGGCTCGATTTCGAGGCGCTGCTCCTCCGGATCCATCCCGCCGCGTCGCGGATCAAGCTGCTGGCGTCGCAGACCCCCGCTTCCTTCGTCGCCTTCGATCTGCTGGCGGTGGGCGGAGAGGACCTGCGCGAGGCGCCGCAGGCGGAGCGGCGGGCGCGGCTGGAGGGGGCCCTCGGGCGGGTGAAGCCGCCCCTGTACCTGACTCCGGCGACGCGCGATCGCGCGCTCGCGCAGGACTGGTTCTCGCGCTTCGAAGGCGCCGGCCTGGACGGAGTGATGGCGAAGCGCGCCGAGCAGACTTATCAGCCGGACAAGCGGACGATGCTGAAGGTGAAGCACCAGCGGACCGCGGACTGCGTGGTTGCCGGCTTCCGCTGGCACAAGAACGGGCCCGGGACGCTGATCGGCTCGCTCCTGCTCGGCCTGTACGATGGCGCCGGCAAGCTGCACCACGTCGGCGTCACCTCCTCGTTCACGGCCGCGAAGCGCAGGGATCTGGTGGGAGAGCTTTCCCCGCTGCGCGAAGGGGCCTCTGAGGAGCATCCCTGGCGCGAATGGGCGCAGTGGAACGGCGATCAGCGGATGCCCGGCGGTTCGTCGCGCTGGAACCGGGGCAAGGACCTCTCCTGGGAGCCGCTGCGCATCGAGCGCGTCTGCGAGGTGGCCTACGATCACCTGCAAGGCGACCGCTTCCGGCACGCGACGACCTTCCAGCGCTGGCGTCCGGACAAGCCGCCCGCGGAGTGCCGATACGACCAGCTCGAGGAGACGCCGGCCGCGGAGCTCAAGCAGATCTTCGGCGGCGGGTGACCTATGCTCCGCCGCGTGCCGGCGCGCAAGGAGCTGCTGCAGATCGAGGGCCGGGAGATCGCCATCTCCAACCCGGACAAGGTCTTCTTTCCCCAGCCCGGATACACCAAGCTCGACCTGGTCCGGTACTACCTCGCGGTCGCCGGCGGCGCGCTGCGCGGCGCCGGGGGACGGCCCATGGCGCTGAAGCGGTATGTGAACGGGATCGAGGGCGAGTTCTTCTACCAGAAGCGCGCGCCGGAGGCTCGCCCGCTCTGGATGGAAGTGGTGGAGCTGAAATTTCCCTCGGGTCGGAGCGCGCGCGAGTTCGTGCTCCGGGACCCGGCGCAGCTCGCCTGGATCGTCAACCTGGGTTGCATCGACCTGCACCCGCACCCGGTGCGCGCGGACGACCTCGAGCACCCCGACGAGCTGCGCGTCGATCTCGATCCGGTTCCCGGCGTGCCCTGGCCGCAGGTGCGGGAGGTCGCGCTGCTCGCGCGGGAGGTCCTGCGCGAGCACGGCCTGACCGGCTGGCCGAAGACCTCCGGCTCGCGCGGCATGCACGTCAACGTCCGCCTCGAGCGGCGCTGGACGTTCCAGGAAGTCCGCGCGGCCGCGCTGGCGCTGGCGCGCGAGGTGGAGCAGAGGGCGCCTTCGCTCGCCACCAGCAAGTGGTGGAAGGAGGAACGCCACGGCGTCTTCCTCGACTACAACCAGAACGCAAAGGATCGGACCGTGGCCTCGGCGTATTCGGTGCGGCCCACAAAGGACGCCCGCGTCTCCACGCCGCTCTCCTGGGACGAGGTGCCTTCGGTCGAGCCTGCGGCGTTCACGCTCGCCACCGTGCCGGAGCGGTTCGCGAGGATTGGCGATCCTCATGCCGGGATCGACGCGGGGCCCGGGTCGCTGGAGTCGCTGCTGGATCTGTCGGCGCGCCAGAAAGGCGAAGGGCAGGGCGATGCTCCCTGGCCCCCGCATTACGCCAAGCAGGACGACGAGCCACCCCGGGTGCAGCCGTCGAAGCGTCGCAAGCCCTGATCCCCGCCTCGACCCGGCCCATCGAGTGAGCCACGAGATGAGTGCCCTCTGACCGCGGGTGGGCCGTTGCCGCAGCGTTCCGCCATTGAGCTCACATAAACATATGTTTTTCTTCTGTAATTTTGACCGGGCGCTCGCTTGCACGCTACTCTAGTTGACTAGCCGACACTGCGCGATGGGCGCGCAGCCCACCGGCGTGCAAGGGTCCTCCTGCGCAAGGTCGCCGCAGCCTCGATCGCCGCGATCGTGGCGGCGTGCACGCAAGGCGCGCAGGAACCGGCGCCCGGCTCGATGGATCGCGCGCGGCCCAGCTCCCCGGTCGCCCTCTACACCAATGGCGGCTTCGAGAGTGGAAATCTCTCCAGCTGGACCGTCAGCACCAACACCAACCCCGGCATCACCTATCCGCCCGCAAGCATCACCGACTTGCACCTGGCCGGCGGAGGGACGGCCCGGAGCTTCGCGCGCACGGGCGCGACGCCCGAGTCGCAGATCCCTGCGGGCATGTCGGCGGCATCGACGCTGCGGTACCCCAAGTACGGCACGTACTCGGGGGTGATCAACGAGACGGGCGCGACCCAGAACGTCAACTCCTTGTTCCAGCAGATGGCGACGACCGCCGCCGACGTCGATCCCGCGGACAGCCTGATCCACGTCCGCTTCGTCGTCGCCCCGGTGCTGCAGAGCCCCGGGCACGCCAATACGCAGCAACCCTACTACTACGTCCAGGTCAAGAACGTGACGCAGGGCACGACGCTCTTCTCGCGCTTCAACTACGTGAACGAGAACGGCGTGCCCTGGCAGTCGGATTCGGGCGGGGCCATCCTCTACACCGGCTGGCAGGTGGTGGACGTCCCCGGCACCGCCGGCTCGATCGCGATCGGCGACACCGTGGAGGTGCGGGTGATCGCCGCCGGGTGCTCCCTGGGCGGACACTGGGGAGAGGCGTACGTCGATGCGTTCGGCGCGTTCCTGCCGGGGCTCTCGATCGCCGCGCACGCGCCGCAGCAGGCGAACGCCGGCTCGAACCTCACCACCTCGTACGCGGTGACCAACTCCGGCGCGAGCATTGCGACCAACGTCACCGTGGTCGCGCCGGTACCCGCGCAGACGACCTTCCTTTCGCTGACCACGCCGCCGGGAGCCGTCTGCACCACGCCCGCGGTCGGTGGGACGGGCAACGTCACCTGCAACTTCGGGACGATGAATCCCTCGTCCACGCTCAGCTTCACCCTGGTCACCGCGATCTCGGCGGCGGCAAGCGGCACCATCCCGAACGGCAGCTACACGGTCGCCAGCACGGGAAACTCCGCGCTCCTCGGGCCGCTCGTCACAACCGCGGTCACCAGCGCCGTCACCTACGCGGACCTGTCCGTCACCATGAATGATGGGACGGGCGGCGTCGCCTGGGGCGAGGCCATCCAGTACACCATGGTCGTCTCGAACGCGGGCCCGGCGACCGCTACCGATGCCACGGTCGTCGACACGCTCCCCGCCCAGCTCACCGGTGCAACCTGGACGTGCAGCTCGGCGAGCGGCACCTGCGGCGCCGCGAGCGGAAGCGGCAGCATCAACACCACCGTGACGCTCCCTTCGGGCGCCAGCGCCACGTACGTGCTGAGCGCCAGCATCGTCGCTGGCAGCGGCACCAGCCGGGTCACCAACGTGGTGAACGTCGCCACCGCGGGCGCCACGGACCCGGACACGACCAACAACCGCGCCGCCGATACCGACGACATCGGCACGGTGGTCACCGTCACCGTCCAGAAGGACGCGACGGGCACCGGCCTCGGCACCGTGGTCAGCAGCCCGGCGGCGATCAGCTGCGGGCCGGCTTGCATCTCCGCTTCCGCCCAGTTCGCCACCGGCAACCTGGTCACGCTCACCGCCATCGCCGAGCCGGGCGACACGTTCGTCGGCTGGAGCGGAGCGTGCTCAGGCGTGGCGACCACCTGCAACCTGAATCCTGCGACGAACGTGACGGCGACGGCGAAGTTCATGCCCCAGAGCTTCACCATCAGCGCGAGCGCCCCGGCCGGGAACGGCAACGTCTCCTGCACCTCGCCGGTGCTGCACAACCAGTCCAGCGTCTGCACCTTGGCGCCCGCCGCAGGCTACAAGCTGTCGCAGCTCACCGACAACGCCAGCGACGTGACAGTGCTGGTGGTCTCGAACGCCTACACGATCTCTTCCGTGTCCGCGAACCACGCGGTCGTCGCCACCTTCCTCAAGGACTACGGCACAACCTGTGGCGGCGCGGGCGAGTGCGCTGGAGGCATCTGCGCTGACGGCGTCTGCTGCACAGCGGCCTGCGCCGGCCAGTGCGAGGCCTGTGACGTTCCGGGCAGCGTCGGCGCCTGCACGACCGTGACCTCCGGGGCGCCGCACGGGACGCGGCCCGCCTGCGCCACCGACGGTTCCGCTTGCGGCGGCGCCTGCGACGGCAGCAGCGCCTCGGCCTGCGGATATCCCGGCGCCTCCACCCAGTGCCGGGCGGCGAGCTGTGCCGCCGGAACGTCAGTGCCCGCCGGTTCCTGCAACGGCACCGGCGCCTGTCCCTCCGCCGCGACTACGCAATGCACCCCGTTTGTATGCGGCGTGACAGCTTGCAAGACGAGCTGCGCCGCCGACTCGGACTGCATCTCCGGCGACTATTGCGATGGAACGGGCGCTTGCGTCCCGACGAAGGCGGACGGGCTCGCCTGCGGCGGGTCGAACCAATGCGGAAGCGGCAACTGCGTCGACGGCGTCTGCTGCAACCAGGGCTGCGCCGGCCAGTGCCAGGCGTGCAACGTCGCGGGCAGCGTCGGTCTTTGTGTCGCCGTCTCGGGCGCGCCGCATGGCGCGAGGACGGCCTGCGCGGGGAGCGGCACTTGCGGCGGCTCGTGCGACGGCAGCAACGTCGCGGCCTGCGCCTATCCCATGGTGTCGTGCCGGGGCGCCAGTTGCACGGCGGGCGTGGCGACTTCAGCCGCGTCATGCGACGGCGCCGGATCGTGCCCGGCGCCGGTCACCACGAGCTGCAATCCCTACGCCTGCGGCGCTTCGGCCTGCAAGACGAGCTGCAGCGCCGACGCGGACTGCGCCTCGGCCGACTACTGCGATGGGACGGGCGCGTGCGTGCCCAAGAAGGCCGACGGTCTCGCCTGCGGCGGCTCGAACCAGTGCGGCAGCGGGAGCTGCACCGACGGGGTCTGCTGCAACCAGGCCTGCAACGGACAATGCCAGGCGTGCAACGTCGCAGGCTCGGTGGGTCAGTGCGTCGCGGTCAGTGGCGCCCCACACGGGGGACGCCCCGCCTGCGGAAGCGATGGAACCGCCTGCGGCGGCTCCTGCAACGGCTCGAACGGCGCTTCCTGCACGTACCCGACCGCGCAGTGCCGCGGGGCGAGTTGCACGGCGGGCGTAGCGACCGCGGCCGCTTCGTGCGACGGCGCCGGCTTCTGCCCCGCAGTGCTCACCACCACTTGCAGTCCCTACGTTTGCGGCGCCACGGCCTGCAAGACGAGCTGCACGGCGGACGCCGACTGCGCCGCCGGCGACTACTGCGACGCGGGCGGCGCCTGCGTAGCGAAGAAGGCGGACGGGCTCGCCTGCGGCGGAGCGAACCAATGCGGAAGCGGCAGCTGCGCAGACGGCGTCTGCTGCAACCAGGCCTGCGGGGGGCAGTGCCAGGCCTGCGACCTGGCGGGACAGGTCGGCCAATGCGTGGCGGTCAGCGGCGCCCCGCACGGCCTGCGCACCGCCTGCAGCGGAAGCGGCACTTGCGGCGGATCCTGCGACGGCGCCAACGGGGCCGCCTGCGCGTATCCGACGGTGCAGTGCCGCGGGGCGAGTTGCGCGGCGGGCACGGCCACGGCGGTCGCGTCGTGCGACGGCGCCGGTTCCTGCCCGGCGCTGGTCACCACCAGCTGCAATCCATACGTCTGCGGCGCCACCGCCTGCAAGACGAGCTGCACGGCGGACGCGGACTGCGTCTCCGGCGACTACTGCGACGCGGCTGGCGCCTGCGTGTCGAAGAAGGCCGACGGCTACGCCTGCGGCGCCGCGAACGAGTGCGCCAACGCCAGCTGCGCGGACGGCGTCTGCTGCGAGCGCGCCTGCAATGGCCAGTGCGAGGCGTGCGACGTCCCGGGCAGCGTGGGTCAATGCCTCGCGGTGAGCGGCGCCCCGCACGGAGCGCGCACCGCCTGCGCCGGAAGCGGCGCGTGCGGCGGCGCCTGCGACGGAGCCAACGCGGCGGCCTGCGCATATCCGGACTCGAGCACGAGCTGCCGCGACGCCAGCTGCGCGGGCGGGACCGCCACGGCGGCCGCGACCTGCGACGGCGCCGGAGCTTGCCCGCCTGCCATCACCGCGCAATGCGATCCCTATCTGTGCGGCGGCAACGCCTGCAAGACGAGCTGCCTGGCGGACTCCGACTGCATCGCCGCCGACCAGTGCGATGCGACGGGCGCGTGCGTGCCCAAGACCGTGCTCGGCCAGGCTTGCACCGCGCCGAACCAGTGCGCCTCCGGGTTCTGCATCGACGGCTACTGCTGCGACCAGGGCTGCGCCGGCCAATGCCAGGCCTGCGACGCGGCGGGAAGCGAAGGCACTTGTACCGCGGTCGCCGGCGATCCTCACGGCGCGCGCATGGCCTGCCGGGGCTCCGGCACCGTTTGCGGGGGAGCCTGCGACGGCGTCGCGACGGCCGCCTGCGCCTACCCCGACGCCACGCTCTCCTGCCGCGGCGGGAGCTGCTCGGGCGGCACCGCGATCCTGGCTGCCGGCTGCGACGGCGCCGGGCTCTGCCCAGCGCCGCAGACGCAGCTCTGCGATCCGTACTTCTGCGGCGCCACGGCCTGCCTGGGCAACTGCGCCCAGGACGTCGACTGCGTGGCCGGCGACTGGTGCTCGGCCGGCGTCTGCGTGCCCAAGCTTCCCGATGCGCAAGCTTGCGGCGGATCGAACCAGTGCGCGAGCGGGAGCTGCGTCGACGGCGTCTGCTGCGATCAGACCTGCGACGGCCAGTGCCAGGCCTGCGATGTTCCGGGAAGCGTCGGATTCTGCGTCGCCGTGAGCGGCGATCCCCACAGCGCCCGCCCGGCCTGCGCAACCGACGGGTCGGCGTGCGGCGGTTCCTGCGACGGCGCGCACGGGCTCGCCTGCGCCTATCCGACCGCATCGTGCCGCGGCGCGAGCTGCAGTGCCGGCGTGGGCACGCTTGCCGCCTCGTGCAATGGCGCGGGCTACTGCCCCGTGCAGCAGACGCAGTCGTGCGATCCCTACGTCTGTGGCGCCACCGCTTGCCGTGGCGACTGCGCGCTCGACACCGATTGCGCGGGCGCCAACTTCTGCGCCGCAGGCGTCTGCACGCCGAAGCTGGTCGCCGGCGCGAATTGCGGGGGAGCGAACCAATGCGCCTCCGGATTCTGCGCGGACGGGGTCTGCTGCGATCAGGCGTGCAGCGGCCAGTGCCAGGCTTGCGACGTGCCGGGCAGCGCGGGCGTCTGCGCGGCGGTGCTCGGCGCCCCCCATGGCAGCCGGCAGGCATGTGTCTCGGACGGAACGGCCTGCGGCGGTCTCTGCGATGGCGCGAACGGCGCCGCCTGCGCGTATCCGACGGCTCAGTGCCGCGGCGCGAGCTGCAGCGCGGGAGTGGCGACGCTCGCCGCGGCTTGCGACGGCGCGGGCCGCTGCCCCGCCCCGCAAGCCCAGGCTTGCGCTCCCTACGTCTGCGGCCCCACGGCATGCTTGGGCAATTGCGCGAGCAACGCGGATTGCGCTGCCGGCGACTGGTGCTCGGCGGGTGTCTGCGTGGCGCTGTTCGCCAACGGGACCGGATGCGGCGGAGCGGTCCAGTGCGCCAGCGGCAACTGCGTGGACGGCGTCTGCTGCAACGCCGCCTGCACCGGGCAGTGCGAGGCCTGCAACGTGAGCGGCAGCGCCGGCCTCTGCACCGCCGTGATCGGCGACCCCCGGACCGCGCGGCCGGCCTGCGCCAGCGACGGGTCCGCGTGCGCCGGCGCCTGCGACGGTTCCTCGCGCACCGCTTGCGCATACCCGCCCGCGGACAGCCAGTGCCGGGCCGCGAGCTGCTCGAACGGCGTGGCCTCGGCGGCGACGACCTGCGACGGGGCGGGTCGCTGTCCGGCATCGCAGCAGACGAGCTGCAATGCCTACGTGTGCGGTGCCAGCGCTTGCAAGACCAGCTGCTCCGCCGACGCGGACTGCCAGGACGCTGGCTTCTGCGTCGCGAGCCTGTGCCATTCCCGCAACGATCCGGCCATCTGGATGGTCGCGGGCGGTGGGGGCTGCGCGGAGGCGGGCCCTGCCACCTGGCCGCTGGCGCTGCTCGTGCTCGCCTTCGCGCTGCGCCGGCGCCGGCGGATGGCCGCGCTCGCGGTCGCGCTCGCCGCCACCGGGGCAGGCGCGCAGAGCGCCTCGTTCGCCGTGGACCACTTCCACCCGGGTGGGGGCGCCTTCGACGTCCTCGGCGTCTGGTCTCCGGAGACCGCGGGCAACTTCGACTGGCGCGGGTCGGTCTACACCAGCTACGCCCGCGATCCGCTCCGGCTGGTCGCGCTCGAGCACCCGGACCAGGTGCAGCTGCTGCGCGGTCAATCGATGCTGCACCTCGGCGGTTCGGTGGGATTCCTCGATCGGTTCGAGGTGGGCGCGGTCCTTCCCATCGCGGTCGCCCAGTCGTCGAACGGCGCGCCGATGTTGGGAGGTGCGGTCTCGGGTCCGGTCGCCTCGGGAGGGATGGGCGATTTGCGCGTGCTGCCCAAAGCGCGGCTGCTCAGCCTGGGCGGATTCGTCCTCGGGGCAGCGGCGCCCTTCACGCTGCCCGTGGGCCGGCAGGATGCGTACCTGGGCGCGGGCGCGCCGACCCTCACGCCCACGGTGCTGGCCGAGCTGCAGGACGTCCTTCCCGTGCGGCTGCTCGCCAACGTCGGAGTCGCGGTGCGGGGAGGCCGCTCGCTCGGCAACCTGAACGTGTCCAGTGCCTTCACCTACGGTCTGGGCGCCGAGTTGCCGTTCGCGGTGCGCGGCCAGCCGCTCGCCGCCCTGGCCACGCTGTCAGGAGAGGCAGACCTCCAGCGCGGAGGCGCGGTCGAACGGCCCCTCGAGCTGATGGGCGCGATCCGCTGGTCGGGGCTGCGCGGTCTGGACGTGCTGGTCGGCGGCGGCCCCGGCCTGACCGCCGGCTACGGGACGCCTGCCTACCGCCTCTTCTTCGCGCTCTCCTTCTCGCCCCAGCTGCTCGGTTCGCGCCGTCCGCCGCCGCTGGTCCCTGTGTTCGCCGCGGATCCTCCTCGTCCCGCGCCGGTGCTCACCCTGGTGGCGCCTCAGCCGCCCATCCTGTTTTCCCGCACCCTCGAGCTGGCGCGAATCGAAGAGGACCACGTCGAGCTGCTCGCGCCCGTGCTGTTCGCGCGCTCTCGCGACGTGCTGCTGCCGCAATCGCGCGCCGTGCTGGACGCTGCGGTGTCCGTGCTGGAGAAGCATCCGGAGCTTTCCCTGGTGCGGATCGAAGGCCACACCGACGGACACGGCAAAGCCGACTACAACCTCGGACTGTCGAAGCGGCGGGCCAAGGCAGTGCGGCTCTACCTCATGAAGCACGGCATCGGCGCCGACCGCCTTCAATCCGATGGATTCGGCAGCTCCCGGCCCATCGCGTCGAATGACAGCACCGAAGGCCGCGCCCGGAACCGCCGCGTGGAAATGGTGATCGTGCGCAGGGAAGCAGTCGCCGGTCTCCCCGGGTCGGGCGGGTAACCCCGGAGCCGCCTTGAGCGGCCGACGGCGACTGCCGCTCAAGCGTAGGCGCCAAGCCACCTTTCGGTGGCCGCGCCTAGGCGGCGACCCGGAGGTCTGCCGCCGGCCGGTCGAGGGCCGCGTTGAGCACCTCGTCCATCCGCTTTACCAGCACGATCTCCAGCTCGTCGCGCACGCGCTGCGGCACTTCCCGCAGCTCCGCCGCACAGGCCTCGGGAATGACGACGCGCTTGAGGCCGAGCCGGTGCGCGGCAAGGACCTTCTCCTTGATGCCGCCCACCGGCAGCACGCGGCCGCGCAGGGTGGCCTCGCCGGTCATCGCGGTGTCGGTCCGGACCGGAACGCCGGAGAGCAGCGAGACCAGCGCCGTGAACAGCGTCACTCCGGCGCTCGGGCCGTCCTTGGGCGTGGCGCCCGCCGGCACGTGCACGTGCACGTCCCAGCCTTCCAGCGGCTTCTCGGCCACGCCGAGCTGGGCCGCGTTCGCCTGGACGTAGCTGAGCGCTGCGCGGGCCGACTCCTTCATCACGTCGCCGAGCTGGCCGGAGAGGATCAGCTGGCCCTTGCCGGGCATCCTCAGCGCCTCGACGTACAGTACTTCGCCGCCCACCGGCGTCCACGCCAGCCCCGCCGCCACGCCGGGAACGCCGGCGTCCTCGCGCACCTCGGGCTGGAACCGGTCCGGCCCGAGAATGGGCTCGAGCTCGTCCACGTCGACCTTGCGCGGCTCGACCAGCGTTCCGGCGGCCTTCTCCACCGCGAGAGCGCGGCATACGTCGGCCAGTCTCTTCTCCAGCGACCGCACGCCCGCCTCGCGGGTGTGTGCATGAATGACGTGGTCGAGCGCGGCGTCCGTCAGCTCGACCCGCGCGCCGGCCAGGCCGTGCGCCTCGAGCTGCTTGGGCAGCAAGTGCGCCCGGGCAATGGCTGCCTTCTCCTCCAGCGTGTAGCTGGGGATCTGCAGGATCTCCATCCGGTCGCGAAGCGGGGCGGGAACGGTCTCCAGCGTGTTCGCGGTCGCGATGAACAGCACCTTCGAGAGATCGAACGGCACCTCGAGGTAGTGGTCGGCGAACGAATTGTTCTGCTCGGGATCCAGCACCTCGAGCAAGGCGGCCGAGGGGTCTCCCTGGAACCCGGCCCCCAGCTTGTCGATCTCGTCGAGCATCACCACCGGGTTCGCCGTCCCCACGCGCTTGAGCGCCTGGATGATGCGGCCCGGGAGCGCGCCGACGTAGGTGCGCCGGTGCCCGCGGATCTCCGCCTCGTCGCGTACGCCACCCAGCGACACGCGGACGAACTTCCGCCCCATCGCCCGCGCGATGCTCTGGCCGAGCGACGTCTTGCCCACGCCGGGAGGCCCGGCCAGGCAGAGGATGGGTCCCTTGAGGTCTCCACGCAGCTTGCGCACCGCCAGGAATTGCAGCACGCGCTTCTTCACCTTCTGCAGCCCGTGGTGGTCCGCATCCAGCACCTTGCGCGCGTTCTCCACCTCGAGGTTGTCCTCGGTGTGCGACGCCCAGGGCAGATCGGCGATCCATTGCAGCCAGGTGCGCGCAACCGAGCGCTCCGGGGACTGCTCCGGAAGCTTCTTGAAGCGCGCCAGCTCCCTGTCGATCTGCGAGCGGACCTCTTCCGGGAGCTTCAGGGCAGCGAGCTTCTGCGCCAGGTCGTCCTGGTCGGAGTCCGGCCCCTCGCCCAGCTCGTTCTGGATGGCCTCGAGCTTCTTGCGCAGAATGTGCTCGCGCTCCGCCTTGGAGACCTTTTTCTGGACGGCGCCTTCGATGTCATGCGCAGCCTTCAGCACTTCGCGGCGGCGGACCAGCAGCGCAACTACCAGCCGCAGGCGCTCGACCGGATCGAGCGTCTCCAGCGCCTTCTGCTTGTCGGCCGCCTCGGCGGGCACCTGGTGTGCCAGCAGATCGGCCAGGGCGCCCGGATCCTTGATGCCGTCGAGGGCCTGCGCCACCTGCTCGGGAACCGCGGGTATTAGCGCCAGGATGTCGCGGGCGAGCCGCCGCGCCTCGAGGGCGAGCGCCTCTACCTCCATGCCTTGCGCCAGCGGAAGAACGATCTCCTCCACCCGGGCGCTGGGCACGGTCTGGCTGTCGTCGAACTCGAGCACGCGGACCCGCCCGGTGCCCAAAACGATCACGCCGCCGTCGCGTCCCACGCCCTCCACCCGGGCGAGGGTGGCGATCGGGGCCACGCCCAGCTCGCTCTCCGTGCTCAGCGCGACCACCACCCGCTTCTCCTCCGAGCGGGACAGCTTCCGCGCCAGGCCGGTGCCGTTCGTGTCCGTCTCCAGCCGCGCCACCGCTCCAGGGAACAGCACCGCGTCTTCCAGCACGAACACCGGAAGTTTGAGCTCCAATGTCTTCTTCTCTTCCATCGTAGGCAACGTAAGGGCCGCGAGACCCGTGTCAAACGGGTCTCGGATTTCTGAGTATTGCGGAATCCCGAGGGAAAAACAGGACCGGGCACGGGATGAGATGCCCGCGCCCGGCGTTGGATTCGCTCGCGAGTGACCGAGCTCAAACGTAGCCGCAAAGCCGCCTTCGGCGGCAGCCGGCGACTGACGCTCAAACGTAGCCGCAAAGCCGCCTTCGGCGGCAGCGGCTAGTAAATGGCCATTGCGTTGAAGCCGATGGTGGGTTGGCCGTCCGTGAGGGTGCCGTCGGATTTGACGAACACCGGGTTGCTGGAGTGGTCGTAGCGGCCCTCGAGGCGGAGCATCCAGTGGTCGGACGGCTTGAAGTAGGGAGAGATCGTTCCCTCCGCGACGTTGGTGTCTCCCAGCCCGAGGCGCGTGCCGCCCTGGTCCTTGAAGTACTCGCCGCGCAAGGCGATGCCGACCGAGCCCACTTCATAGCGGATGTAGCCCGCGCCGCCGTACCACTTGGCGTCGTCGCCCGGGGTCACCGTGCTCGTCCCCTGCTCGATGCCAAAGTCTCCGTTGAGCCCCACGGTGAGGTGCTCGGTCGCCTTCAGGACGACCACCGCGTCGAAGACCTGGCGGAAGGCGTTGCGGGTCGTCGTCACTGGCTCCCAGCCTCCGACGTAGTTCAGGACGATCGACAGCGGAGCGACCGGCGTCAGCGCGATCTCCCCGAGGAAGCTCTTGGGCTTGGTCTGGGCGACGGTCGCGTCCCAACCGTTCACGACCGCGAACGTCGCCGACACCATGGGAGAAAAGGCGTAGGTCGCCTTCACCCCGGTGTGGGTGAAGGGAATGGCGAACTCGAAGAGGAAGGAGCGGCTGTTGTTGTCGTTGTAGCCGTCATAGCCGTCGATCACCTCATACCCCAAGAGCGTTACGAACTTGCCGACATCGAACCGCAAGCCGTTCCCCACCGGGGCCACCCAACTCGCGAACGCCTGCTGCAGGTCGAGGTTGCCGGGAATGTCTCCCTTGGAGACGGTGACCGGGGGATACAACCCTCCAGCGGCCAGATCGAAGCGGAAGCCGAGGGAACCTGGATCGGCGACCGCTTTCTGCACGACCAACTCGGCGACGTTGACGATGAAGGAGTTCGAGGGGAAGTCGAGCGGCCGGAGCTGGTTCACCCGCGTACTGGGCTGGTTGGTGTTGAAGAGATAGCCGGCGGAGACGAATGCGTTGAAGGCTAGGTCGTCGTACCACTTCGGGGCGGGCGGCGCGGCTGGCGCTGCGGCTGGTGCTGCTCCAGCGGCCGGCGCCTGATCGGGGTCGGCCCGCGCACCCGACGGTGCGAGCGCCGACAGAGCGACCAGAGTTGCGGCTGCGCTGCGGACCCAGCGGAACGCGACTTGCGGACTCCGGCTCTCTTCGTGCATGAGTTCTCCTAGCCCGAACGTGTTCGAGCGGGTGATACGTTGACCTGCGCTGGCTGCGGCGCGGCTAGATGTCGAAGTAGAGCGCGAATTCCGTAGGTGTCGGCCTCAACCGGACCGGGTTCAGCTCACGTTCGATCTTGTTGTCGATCCAGGCCTCGATGACGTCCTCGGTGAAGACGTCGCCCTTGAGCAGGAACTCGTGGTCCTTCTTGAGCTCGCCCAGCGCCTCCTCGAGAGACCCCGGCATCTTCGGCACGTCCTTCAGCTCCTCTGGAGAGAGGCCGTAGATGTCCTTGTCCAGCGGCTCGCCCGGCTCGATGCGGTTCTCGATCCCGTCCAGTCCAGCCATCAGCATGGCCGAGAAAGCGAGGTACGGATTGCAGGACGGATCCGGGGAACGGAACTCGATGCGCTTGGCCTTCGGGGAGGGCGAGTACATCGGGATCCGGATGGCCGCGGACCGGTTGCGCGAGCTGTAGGCGAGGTTCACCGGCGCCTCGAATCCCGGGACCAGCCGCTTGTACGAATTCGTGGTCGGGTTGCAGAGCGCGGCCAGGGCGCGGGCGTGCTTGAGCACTCCGCCGATGTAGTGAAGCCCCAGCTTGGATATCCCGGCGTAGCCCTCGCCGGCGAAGAGCGGCTTTCCGCCCTTCCACACCGATTGATGGGTGTGCATCCCCGAGCCGTTGTCGCCGAACAGCGGCTTGGGCATGAAGGTGACCGTCTTGCCGTTGCGCAGCGCGACGTTCTTCACCACGTACTTGAACCAGAGCAGCTTGTCGGCGGTCTTCACCAGCGAGTCGAATCGGATGTCGATCTCCGCCTGTCCGGCAGTGGCCACCTCGTGGTGCTGGCGCTCGACCTGGATGCCCACCTGCTCCATCACCCGGCACATCTCGCTGCGCAGGTCTTGCTGCGAGTCGATGGGCGCGACCGGGAAGTAGCCTTCCTTGTAGCGCGGCTTGTAGCCGAGGTTCGGCCGCGCGGTGTAGGTCTTGCCGTCCCAGCTGTGCTCGACGGCGCTGCCGGTCTCCCACTGGCCCTCGCGCGACTCGATCTTGTAGTGGGCGTGGTTCACGCTGCTGTCGTAGGAAACGCCGTCGAAGATGAAGAATTCGGCCTCGGGCCCGAAGTACGCGACGTCGCCGATCCCCGAGGCACGCAGGTATTTCTCCGCCTTCTGGGCGACGAAGCGCGGGTCGCGCGAGTACGGCTCCTTGGTGATCGGGTCGACGATGTTGCAGAGCAGCGAGAGGGTGGTGTCCTTCATGAACGGGTCCAGCACTCCCGTATCGCTGTCGGGCACCACCAGCATGTCGCTGTTGTGGATGGGCATCCAGCCGCGGATCGAGGACCCGTCGAAGCCCAGGCCCTCTTCGAACACGCCCTCGGTCAGCTCGGCCAACGGGATGGTGAAGTGCTGCCAGAGTCCGAGGAAGTCCATGAACTTCAAATCGACCATCGAGACGTTCTTGTCCTTCGCGTAGCCGATCACATCCTTGGCCTTTGGCATCCCTCTATTTCTCCTGGCGCTCTCTTGCGCCGTGAAAGGTCAATCCTCCCGGAACTGCATCCGCCTACAACGCGCTTTCGCCCCGCTCTCCGGTCCGTACCCGCAGGGTCTCCTCCACGGGCAAGACGAAGATCTTGCCGTCGCCCATGGTGCCGGTCCGGGCCGCATGCTGGAGGGCCCTCATCACCCTGGAGACCAGCTCGTCCGGCACCACCATCTCGACCTTCACTTTCGGCACCAGGTCCACCTGATACTCGGCGCCGCGATACAGCTCGGTGTGTCCCTTCTGGCGGCCCATTCCCTTCACCTCGCTGAAGGTGAGACCGGTCACCCCGGCATCGATCAGGGCTTCCTTCACCGCGTCGACCTTGAAGGGCTTGATCACGGCCTCGACCTTTTTCACGTGCCCACCGCCTTCGCCGTCATGACTCTCCTGGGTCCCGGGACCCGCGACGAGCTGGCGGCGCGCCATTGCTCCGCTCTTGTCGCTCCGGGTTTGCAACGCAGGTGCCACCAGCGATCGGGTTCGTTGCAGCGCGACGTTCCGCTCGGGGAACGAGCCTCGATCGGCATCCGCACTGGGCCCGCGGCGCCGGACAAAAGCGTCGGGTCGCCTGATCGAAACGACATTCCTGTAGAGATCCGTCGCGGGCGCGCAAGGGAACGTGCGGAAGTAAACCGCGGCATCCGACCCGCCTCGAAACACGATCGGCCCCGTCCAGTTTTCGTCCGACAAATCCGGCGGTGAGGGCAAGCACCGCGACAAAACTGTCGGCGCTCAGTCTGCCGCTCGAGAGACGGGCGAGCCGCCGCCCCTTCCGGCGCGGCGTTGTTCCCTGAACGTCAGAGGAGCACATTCCTCTCCGTGCGCTATCTGGCGCTGGCTACGGACTACGACGGGACCCTCGCCGAGCAGGGGAGGGTACGCCCCGAGACCGTGACGGCGGTGGAGCGGCTGCGGAAGAGCGGCCGCAGGGCGCTGCTCGTCACCGGGCGCGAGCTGGAAGATCTGAAGTCGGTGTTCGACCGGCTCGACCTCTTCGATCTGGTGGTTGCCGAGAACGGCGCGGTGCTCTACCGCCCGCAGACCCGCGAGGAGGTCGTTCTGGCGGAGCCTCCTCCGCGGGAGCTCGCCGCGGGTTTGCGAAAGCGCGGCGCGACGCCGCTGGGCGTGGGCCGCGTGATCGTGGCGACGCGAGAACCGTACCAGGTGGCTGCGCTCGAGACGGTGCGCGAGCTCGGGCTCGAGTGGCAGGTGATCTTCAACAAGGGCGCCGTGATGCTGCTGCCCTCCGGCGTGAACAAGCAGACGGGCCTGGCGGCGGCGCTTGCGGAGCTGGGCCTGTCGATGCGCAACACGGTCGCGGTGGGCGACGCCGAGAACGATCATGCGATGCTGGCAGCGTCCGAATGCGGGGTTGCGGTCGCCAACGCCCTCGACGCCCTCAAGGATCGCGCCGACCTGGTGACCCGGGGCGCCCGGGGGGCCGGGGTCGAGGAGCTGATCAACCGCATGGTCGACGACGACCTCCGCTCGGTGGTGGTGGCCCGCCATGCGCTCCTGCTCGGGACCCGCCGCGATGGCACCGAGCTGAAGATTGCGCCTTCCGGGCGCCGCCTGCTCATCGCCGGCCCGTCGGGCAGCGGCAAGACCACGGCCGCGACCGGGTTCCTGGAGCGGCTCATGGCCGCCGGCTACCAGTGCTGCATCGTCGATCCCGAGGGCGACTACGCGGGTTTCGAGGGTCTGGTCGGAATCGGCACCGCCGAGCGCGCGCCCACGGTCGACGAAGCGCTGGAGCTGCTCGCCACTCCCACGGTCCATGTCGGAGTCAGCCTGGTGGCCGTGCCGCTCGACGATCGCCCCCGCTTCTTTGCCTCCCTCCTCCCCCGGCTGCAGGAGATGCGGAGCAAGACCGGCCGCCCGCACTGGATCGTGATCGACGAGGCGCACCATCTCTTCCCCGCCTCCTGGCAACCTGCGCCGCTCACGCTGCCTCGCGAGCTCGGCGGCGTCCTGATCATCACCGTACACCCGGAGAAGGTCTCGCAAGCGATGCTCGACGCGGTCGACCTGGCTCTCGCCGTCGGCGACTCGCCCCAGCAGACGCTGAAGCCCCTGGGCAAGGTCCCGAGGGTCGCGCTGGAGGACGGCGAAGTGCTGGTCTGGTCGAGCGGCAAGGCCGAGCCGCTCCGGCTCGTCCCGGGCAAGACCCAGCACCGGCGGCACCGGCGCAAGTACGCAGCCGGCGACCTCGCCGACGAAGCCTTCGTCTTCCGCGGTCCCGACAACAAGCTCAAGCTCCGTGCCCAGAACCTCTCCATCTTCCTGCAGATGGCGGAGGGCGTGGATGACGATACCTGGCTGCACCACCTCGGCCAGCGCGACTACTCGAAGTGGTTCCGGTCGGTCATCAAGGACGACGTCCTCGCCGAGGAGGCGGAGCAGATCGAGCGCGGCGGCGGGCGCGAGAGCCGGAAGCGGATCCAGGAAGCGATCGAGAAGCGGTACACGCTGCCGGAGTGATCGCTACCGGTACGAGATGAGCTCGAGCAGCGAGCCGTCCGGGTCGCGGAAGTACACGCTCATCCCCATTCCGCGCAGGCCGAAGCGCCGCACCGGTCCCAACTCCACGGCCACCCGGTGCCGCTCGAGATGGGCCTCGGCCTCGGCGACGGGTCCGGGCCACTCGAAACAAAGGTCGCTCCCTCCGGGTTTCACCGGCACGCGCGCAACGGGCGTCCCGTCGATCCCGGGTCCATGCAGATTGAGTTGCTGGTCTCCGAAGCGGTACGACCAGCCCTTTCCGACCGGAACGAGCTCGGCCCCGAGCACGTCCCTGTAGAACGCATTCGAGCGGCTCCAGTCCGAGACGGCGACCACGGCATGATCGAGCTTGACGGACGGCATTGCCGGCTCTCCTTTCTATCTGGATCAGACCCTCGCAACAACACGGTCCGCTGTCCAACCCGCTACTGTCGGGTGGGCTGGAGCGCGGCCTGCGCGATCGGTCCACCAGCTCCGAAGCGCGACACAGCTCGGCGATGGTGCAGTCGCCTTGGCGGCTGGCGATCCGCTCGGACAACATCGGGCACGTCTCTCTCCAGGGCAATGCGCCCATCGTGAACCTGCCACCGATGTCCCTGGGCACCCGTTACCGATGTGATGCTCATAGCGCCGATCTGGATCGGACCCGTCAACTGACGGATGGGCGCGGGGGCGGAATCCTGGAACTATGCCGATTCAAGATGGCGCGAACCAAACAGCTTTCGTTGCGGTTGCCGACCTGGGGTGGCAAGCGGCGCGGCGCGGGCCGAAAGCCGAAGTCGGAGCAGCCCGGCGTACCGCACGTGTCCCGGCCACTCCTATCCAA
>WNFT01004308.1_pt1 | contig 19344 bp, 18 predicted proteins | sample 5400191 | NCBI WGS metagenome assembly WNFT01 (sample SAMN13153359, study PRJNA577476) | soil metagenome | isolation source: 80 cm saprolite under Madrone tree | place: USA:California | collected 2016-06-14 | reverse complement strand
TGTGCAGGAGTTTCCCGAGCCGCCCGTCGCCGAGCATGCTCTTGATTTCCATGAGCGCGGGCTGAAAGCGCCAGTTGTAGCCGATCGCGAGCGTCACCTTGTTTTCGGCGCAGGCGCGTACCGCGGCTCTTGCGTCCCGTAAAGCGAGGGCGAGCGGCTTCTCGGTGAACACGTGCTTGTGCGCCTTTGCTGCGGCGATGATCTGCTCGGCGTGAAAACTGTGCGGCGTGGCGAGCACCACCGCGTCGATCGCGGGGTCGGCCAGCAATTTTTCGTAGCGGCCATGGAGCGGAAAACCGTGCTCGTCGGCGAAGCCTTGGGCCTTTTCCGGAGTGCGCGTCGCGCCGGCGACGAAACGGATCGCGTCGCTCTTGCCCTGCACGCTCGCGACGAGATTTTGTCCCCAACTGCCGAGGCCGACGATCGCCGCGCGGATCACGATTCTTTCTCGGCGGCGGCGCCCGACCACGGCGACATCACGTCGCTCATCCCGAAGTGTTCGCCCGGCAGAAAGTCATTGAGCACCGCGCTCGGGCAGGCGAAGTTCGTCGGATAGACCGCCAGTTCGGACGAATGCACGGGGAATTTTTCGCTCAGCGCTCTTTTCACTTCCTGCGGCAGCCGCGGATCGACGCCGACGCGCTCGCCGCCGCTTGCGTCGATGCGCGGCTGATGAAACGCGTCCTCGAGGTTCATGCCGTGGTCGATGAGAAACGAGGCGATCTGCAGCACCGCGGGAAAGATCTTGCGGCCGCCGGAGGCGCCGATCGCGAACCACGGTCTTCCCTCGCGGCGAGCGATCACCGGGCACATGTTGGTGAGCGGCCGTTTGGCGGGCCCGAGCGAGTTCGGCGCGCCGGGACGCGGATCGAACCACATCACGCCGTTGTTCATCAGGATGCCCGTGGCGGGCAGGACGACCTTGCTGCCGAACACCGAGAGCAGGGTCTGCGTCAGCGCCACCATGTTGCCGTCGCGATCGATCGCGTTGAGATGGGTCGTGCTCGACGGGGCGCGGGCCAGGGACTCTCCCATGGTCTGCAATCGCTGCGCATAGGCCTCGCGCAGCACTTCGGCGTATGCCAGGAAGGCGTCGGCGCGCGGCCCGCCCCGCTCGAACCTGCGGTGGGCGAGCCGGCCGAGCGCCGAGGCCATGCTGGGGCCGGCGGTGAGCTGCGGCGCAAGCGCCATCGTAGCGCCGCGGTAGTCGCATTCCGTCGGCGCGGCGATACGTGCCCTGTATTGCCTGAGGTCCTCCGGCCCGAGCACGCCGCCCAGGGCATGGACGTCCTTGGCGATGGCGGCGGCGATCTCGCCTTCGTAGAAGTCGCGGCGCCCGGCGCGGGCCAGCCGTCTCAAGGTATCGGCGAGTCCCGCGAGCTTGAGCCGGCGGAGCGGCGCGTCCGGCGGCGTGACGGGAGGCATTCCGGCCGGGAGCCAGATGTCGCGGGTCGCGCTGTAGCGCGCGAGCTCCCCCGCCAGGGTCGCGACCTTGAGCGTCAGATACCAATCGACCGCGATTCCCTGTTCAGCCAGTTCGATCGCCGGCTGCAGGACCGTCGCGAGCGTCCGTGTGCCGAAGCGCTCGAGCGCAAGGCCCAGGCCGTCGACCTCGCCGGGCAAGGCGAAAGACAGCGGCCCGTGCACGTTGCGGTCTTCCACAACCGCAGGCCAGGCGAATAAGTCGCCCGCCAAGCCGCCGCTCAAGGGGAAATCGGCGGGATCGAGCGCGCGCGGGGAGATCGGGCCGAAGTCGACCACCTCGACGCGATTTTCCTTCGCGAGATAGACGAGCATGTATCCGATTCCGCCCAAGCCGCTGTTCCACGGCTCGACGGCGGCGAGAGCGAAGCCGGCGGCGACCGCGGCATCGACGGCGTTGCCTCCGGAGGCGAGCATCTCGACGCCGACCTCGGCGGCAAGGCGGTGTTGCGAGGCGACGATGCCGCGCCGCGAGCGCGCCGCCGGCTTGCGCACCTGCCAATTCTGCGTCTCGCTCATCGTCGAGGATGAATGCTCAGGTTTTGAAAGGCGCGCGCTTGTCGAACAGTTCCGCCGCCGTCTCCATGCGCATGAATTCCGCGCCTTCGGCGGCGAGCCGCTCGACGAGGCGCTCGAGCGCCATCATGCGATGGCCGCGGCCGATGACGAAGGGGTGGAAGGTGTAGGTGATGATCCCCCAGTCCGTCTCGCGCTTCATGTAGAGGAAATCGTCGATCCAGTTGGCGAGCACGCTGCCCGCGTTCATCAGTCCCGGCAGCACTGCGTTTTGCGTACGCACGAACTCGAAGTGCGGGTAGTCGTCGAGCGACCAGCTGATCGGCATCTCGATCAAGCGCGATTCCTTGCCGAACACCGCGGGTTTCTGCAGCTCGATCCGGTCGCCGAGGCGCACGCGGTACGGAGTGGTGTCGTTACCCATCATGCTGCTTTCGTAATAGAAGCCGTGCTCGAGAAGCAGCTCGACCGAATGCGGGCTCAGATCCCATGACGGCGAGCGGTAGCCGCGGGCGCGGCGGCCGGTGAGCTTCTTGATCTGCTCGTTCGCGCGCACCAGCTCCGCTTCCTCCTGCTCGCGCAAGAGGCTCGCCGGCGGCACATGCGTCCAGCCGTGATGGCCGATCTCGTGACCCGCCTCGAACACCCGCTCGCAGGCCTTCGGATAGGTTTCCAGGGTGTGTCCGGGAATGAACCAGGTGGCGGGAATGCCGTGGTCTTTGAGCAGCGCCAGGATGCGTGCGGCGCCGATCACGCCGAACTCGCCGCGCGACACCGGGGTCGGCGTGGTCATGCCGCGCGCGATCCAGCCGGACATCGCGTCGAAATCGAACGTGATGCAAACGATGTGTTTCGCCACGTGCTCCTCCCTTTCCGCGATCGAGCCGACGAGCGGGACCGGTCAATCCACGCGCGCGCCGCTTTCCTTCGCCACCCGCGCCCACTGCGCGATGTCGGCCTTGATGAACTCGCCGAACTCCTCGGGCATGTTGCCGACCGGCTCGAAGCCGAAGCTCGCCACACGTTCACGCACGTCCTGAAGCCTGAGTGCCTTGACGATCTCGCCTTGCAGCCTGGCGATAACGGGCTTGGGCGTCCCCGCCGGCGCGAGGAGCCCGTTCCAGCCGAACACGTCGAAACCCGCGAGGCCCGCTTCGGCCACCGTGGGAAGCTCGGGCGCGAAGGCCGAGCGCTCCGCGGTCGATACCGCGAGCCCGCGGATTCTGCCCGCGCGTATCTGGGGCAGGCCGGCCGGGCCGACGGTGAACATCACTTGCAGCCGCCCGGCGATGAGATCGGTGATCGCCGCAGCGACCGTCTTGTACGGAACGTGCACGAGGTTGACGCCGGCCATGGTCTTGAAAAGCTCCGTGGCGAGGTGCGGAGGCGTGCCGCTGCCGCCCGACCCGTAGTTGAGCGCGCCGGGCTTCGACTTGGCGAGCTTGATCAATTCGCCGACGGAATTCGCGGGTACAGACGGGTGCACCGCAAGGATGAACGGGGTGGAGGCGAGCAGCGTCACCGGGGCGAAGTCGCGCACCATGTCGTAGGAGACCTTGTACAGGCTCGGATTGATCGTGTGCGTTCCGGTCGCGAGGAGCAGCGTGTAGCCGTCGGGCGCCGCTTTCGCCACCGCCTCGGCCGAGATCGTCCCGCCCCCGCCGCCGCGCTGGTCGATGATGACGGGCTGCCCCCAAGCGTCGGTGAGCTTCTGCCCGATCACGCGCGCGAGCGCATCGGGCCCGGGGCCGACGATGAAGCGGATGGGTTTCGCCGGGTAGCTTTGGGCGAATGCGTTTGCTGGCGCCGCGATCGCCGCGAGCATCAACCACGGTGCGAGTTTCACTGCGCTCTCCGCTGTGCCGTCGGAAGCACGCGTCCCCGGCGGCCGCAATGGCGCGCGCGCAGAAGCTCGCCGCCCGCGGTGGTCACGTAGAGACTGCCGAGATCGTCGTCGCCGAACGCGCAGTTCATCGGCTGGTCCGCGGGCAGCGGATGCGATTCGATGATCGCCCCGCCGGGCGAGAATACGCAGACCAGCGGCCCCGGTCCGGCCTTTCTCCATCCCGCGCAGGCGACGATGTTGCCTTCGCGGTCCATGCACATGCCTTCGATCCCGCGGTGCTCGCCCCGGTGGTCGCGCCCGAAGGCATGCAGCAGCGTGAATGGCCCAAGTGTGTTGTCCGCGAGGATAGGGTAGGCGCGCAGCTCGCGCCGCCCCAACGGCGAGTTGTCGGTTTGCGCGATGTACAAAGTCGATTCGTCCGGCGACAAGGCGACCGCGCGCGGCGCCGACGTGTCGTAGGTCATGCGGCGGATGCTCCAGAGCTTGCGGAAGGAATCGAGCTCCAGGCGCAGCACCGAGGCGTGTTCGAGTGCCGGAAAAATCTGCGGGCCGGAAGCGCGCAGCTCGCTCCACGGGTCGCTGAACCAGATGCGGCCCTTCGAGTCGATCGCGAGGTTGTTCGGGTGGTTGTGATAGCTTCCGTCGAGCAGAAAGGCCGTCGTGGTCGTTGATCCGTCCTCGGCGAAACGGATCACGCGCCGCGAGCTTTCCTGGCAGCCGTACAAGGCGCCGCCGGGCGCGAAGGCGAGGCCGTTGGTGCGGTTCGTGTACTTGCGGAATTCGCTTGCCTTTCCGCTCGCCGGGTCGTAGCGCAGGATGCGACCCTCGGCGATCGCGGAGAAGAGCATTCCGCTTCCGTCCCAGGCGAGGCCGCCGGTCGGCCCCTCGGAGGGGCCGGCGACTTTCTCGAATGTCCACGCCACGCCTTTGCCCCTACGAGATCTGCGCGCCGGGAAAAGCTGGTCGCGGCAGTTCAAAGGGAGAGTCCGGGCAATCCACAGTGCCCGAATCTTACGTGAGTCGCAGTGACGTGTCCTTGGGACTGATTCAGTTCATGCGGCTCTTTTAAAACCGCGCTCGATCTCGGCCAGCACGCCGCGGATTTTTTTCAACGCCCACTCGAGCTGCGTGCGGTTGATCACCAGGGGCGGAGCGACGCGCACCACGGTGTGGTGGGTATCCCGGGTAAGGATTCCGCGCGCAAGCAGCCGCATGACCACCTCGCGCGCGCTTGCCCAAGCCGGGTCGATATCGATGCCGCTGAATAGGCCCAGGCCGCGGACCTCGCGCACCACGGGGCTGTCGATTGCGCGCAAGCCCGAGAGCAGGATCTCGCCCAGTTCAGCCGAGCGCTCGACCAGGCGCTCCTCCACCAGAACGTCGAGCGCCTCGAGCGCAACCGCAGCTGCGAGCGGGTTGCCGCCGAAGGTGCTGCCGTGATCGCCCGGCTGGAACACCGCCATCACCTCGCGGCGGCCGAGAAACGCCGATACCGGCAGCAATCCGCCGCCCAGGGCTTTGCCGAGGATCAGTCCGTCGGGCTTCACGCCCTCGTGGTCGCAGGCGAGCAGCCGACCGGTGCGCCCCAGCCCAGTCTGGACTTCGTCGGCGATGAGCAGCACGTTGTGCCTGCGGCAGATGTGTTCGCATTCGGCGAGATAGCCGCGCGGAGGAACGATGATTCCCTGCTCGCCCTGAATCGGCTCAACCAGAAACGCCGCGGTGCTCGCCGTGATCGCGCGCTCGAATGCCTTCGCGTCGCCGAAGGGCACAAGCTTGAATCCTCGCGGAAACGGCCCAAACCCGTCGCGGTACTGCGGCTCGGTGGACATCGCGATGATCGCGATCGAGCGACCGTGGAAGTTTCCGCTGCAGGCGATGATCTCCGCCGAGTCTTCAGGGACGCCCTTCACCTTGTACGCCCACTTGCGCGCTGCTTTGAGCGCGGTTTCGACGGCCTCGAGACCCGTGTTCGTGGGCAGCGCCTGATCCAGTCCGGTGAGCCGGCACAGGCGTTCGAGAAACAGCGGCAAGCGCGTGTTGTAGTACGCCCGCGAAGTGACGGCAAGCGTCTGAGCCTGGCGCGAGAGCGCCGCGACGAGCCGCGGATGGCAGTGGCCGTGGCTCACCGAGGAATACGCGGACATCAAGTCGAGATAACGCCGCCCATGGTCGTCCCATAGGTGAGCGCCTCTCCCGCGCACCAGCACTACGGGGAGGGAGTCGTAATTGCGCGCGCCAAACGAGCGCTCGAGTTCCTCCGGCGAACGCGCCGACGCAGCCGGCGCCCCAAGCACCGCAGCGAGGATCTCTTCAACGATCACTGCGGTCTTGCGCCCGCGGTCGAGATCCGGGTTGTATTCGACGACTTCGAGCGCGAGCAAAGAGCGGTCGGCGGAAAAATTGCGCAGCGCCGCGACGAGGCCGGCCGCGGGTATGCCGCCGGCGACCGGCGTGCCCACGCCGGGCGCATCGCTCGGCTCGATCGCGTCCAAATCGATCGAGATTCCGTAGCCGGCGGTGCCCGTGCTCGCGATGCGGACCGCGTCGTCGAGCACCGCGTCGATGCCGCGCTCCTCGATCTCCGTCATCGGGAAGATCTTCACGCCGAGCTCGGCGAGGAGAGCGGCCTCCGCGGACTCATAGCTGCGGACGCCTACGAGGCACAGGTGCTGGGGCGCGAGCGGCCCTTGGGCGTCTCGGGCGAGCTCCGGATCCGCGCCGTGCCCGAGCAGCGCGGCGAGCGGCATTCCGTGCGGCATGCCGCTGGGGCTGGTCGACGGAGTGTGGCTATCCATGTGGGCGTCGATCCAGACCAGCCCCAGAGGACCGCGGGCAGACAGAGCCTTGGCCGCGCCGCTCCAGGTTCCGATCGCGCAGCTGTGGTCGCCGCCGAGCACGATCGGAAATTCCCCTGCGCCGACGACCGCGCTGACCTCGCGCGCCAGGCGCGCGCAGAAATCGACGATCGCGCCATCCCGGGATTTGCGGCGGCGAAGCTGAGGCTGCAGCGTGACGCGCCAGAGCACATCGGCGCCTTGAGCGGAAAGGTGCGCGCGCCAGCAGCCCACCGGCAAGCAGTTGATGCGGACCCCGGCCGCAGCGCGGATCGCGCGCGCCCAGCCCTAAGGCAGCGCCGATGAGCACCGCCGGGCGGGTGAGCCGTTCATACGGTCCGAGTGCGCGCATGGTTCCCCTTCGGTCCGAACCCTGGGTAGTTGGACCATTTTAGACCGACCTGGAGGACGGGGTTCGTGTGCGCGCCGCGACTTGCTCATTAATTCACGCTGTCTACCAAACCGGGACGCCCGGCTCGTTCACGCGGGTGCGGAACACCGAGCCGTAGGTGGTGACATAGAGCGAGCGCCAGTCCGCGTCGCCCCAGGCCATGTTGGTGCAGTGGTCCGGAATGCGGATGCGGCCGAGGAGCTTTCCGTCGGGAGCGATCACGTGAATGCCGCCCGGGCCGGTGCAGTAGACGTTGCCTTCGCGGTCCACCTTCATGCCGTCGGCGATGCCCGGCTCGCTTCCGGCGAGCTTGTGAAACAGGCGCTTTTGCCCGCAGCTCCCGTCGGGCCGCATGTCGTAGGCGCGTATTTCGCCAAGCCGCGTGTCGTTCACATACAACACGGACTCGTCCGGCGTGAACGCGAGGCCGTTCGGATAGACGGTGTCGGTGACCACCGCGTCGAGCTTCTTGCCGTCCGGCGAGATGCGGAACACGCCCTGAAAGTCGAGGTACTGCTGCAAATCCTCGGACGCCATGCCGACGTTGTAGAGCGCGCCGGGAGAATCGGTGAAGTAGATGGAGCCGTCCGAGCGCACCACGATGTCGTTCGGGCTGTTGATGCGCTTTCCCTGGTAGTGCGAGGCGAGCGTCGTCACGCTGCCGTCGCGCTCGACCCGCCACACCGAGCGCGAGGCCCATCCCGCCACGCAGAGCCTGCCTTCCTTGTCGAAAGTGAGGCCGTTCGCCTTGGTCGAGGGCCGGATGAAGACCTCCGCGCCCACGCCGGGTTTCCAGCGGTAGATGGTGTCGCCGACGATGTCCACCCAGAGGAACGTCCCGTCGCGCCGGTTCCACAGCGGCCCCTCGCCGAAGCTCAAGCCGTGATGGATGCGATCGAGCGGCGCGTCGGCCGAGACGAGCCGAGCAAACGCAGGCTTCGCCATGTCGACTTCGAGCATACGGTCGATTCTATCTAATAGGTGGCGTCGTGAGAGGAGATGGCGAGCGTGCAAGGCCGGTCCGAGCGGTTGCTCCAGGCGTGGCGGGTGCCTCGCTGCACGACGCTGTCGCCCGCTTTCAAGTGCACTTCTCCGGCATCGAGCACGAGTGTAATCTCGCCCTCGAGCACGAGGCAAAAATCGAGCGTCCGCGTCTTCTGCATGTAGGGCTGCGGCGAGCGCGCCGAATAGGTCGAGGCTCCAGGCGAACCCATCGCGTGGAAAAAGGACCGCACCTCTTTTGCGCCGCCGGTGAACGCAGCGTCGGGAGGGAAGGTGACGATGCGGCACACGGACCCGCCCGCCGGCGGCTCGAGGGTATGCGGCAGATGGACGGTCTCGCGGACTCCCTTGATTCCCGCCGGAGTTCTGTTGGTCACCCAGATGCGCGTCGACGAAAACCCAGGCCGCGCCGGGTCGGTGCGCACATCCGGCGAGGGCCCGTCGTGAATCGCCTTCGATTTGCCTTGCTCGTCGTCGACGCAAACGATCCTTCGAACCGGGTTCGCCTTCATTCTTCGAGTTTCGCGCCCATCATGACGAAGGCCATGAGGCTCCCGCTCCTCGGATTGGTCCAGCCGTGCCAGTTTCCGAGCTGCACGACGACCTCGCCCGGTTTCAGCACGCGCTCGCCGTCGTCCAGGAGCAGCACCCGTTCGCCTTCGAGGAGAATACCGTAGTCGACGGTCGCCGACTTGTGGATGGGCGAGCTGTAGGCGTTCTGTCCGCCGCGGTCCCAGGTGCCGCCAGGCCTGCGTCGCGGCGCGTGCACGGGCACGGCGGAGGCATCCTTCGCCGGATCGTAGTTCTGCGGCCGTCCGGCCGACTGGACGATGCGCAGATGCCCTCCGTATTCGGGCGGTTCGAAATGAAACGGCAGATTGCCGTCGTCGCGCTCCCCGGAAACCACCGCGGGGCAGCTGTGGAAAACCCAGATATCGGTCATGCTTGCGCTAGCGCTCACCGCGCCCGGATTGACGTTGGGCGCCGCGCTGTCGAACAGCACCCGAGATCTTCCTTGCTCGTCGTTTCCGGTGACCACGCGCCGGATGGGTCGCAATTTTTCCGCCATGGGCTCAATGATAAACGCGGCGGGTCGCGCCCGCGATAAGGGCTATCATGCGGCCGAGGTTTTCCGAATGGCGGAACGCAGACGCATTCTCATCGCGGGAGCGGGGGCGATAGGCGGCCTTTACGCGGCTTATCTGGCGAAAGTCGCCGAGGTCGCCGTGCTCGACACGAACCGCGCGCACGTCGAGGCGATCCGGCGCCACGGCCTCGCGCTGGCGGGCTGCACCGAGTCGGTGACGAAGCTCGAGGCTTTCGCGAGCGCCGCGGAGTTGGGTTCGCGGCGATTCGACGCGGTCATTATCCTGGTGAAATCGCAGGCGACCGAAGCGGCCTTTCACTCAATCCGCCCGGTTCTCGAAGGCCGCCCCGTGCTCGTCACCTTCCAGAACGGCATGGGCAACGAGGAGCTGCTCGCGCGGATCAGCGACCTCGATGTCGCGCACGGCGTTTCGTTCGAGGCGGCGCGCTACGACGGTCCGGGGCGCGTGCACCACCTCGTGCACGGCGAGGACTCCTGGCTCGGGCCCGCGCGCGGAGCGGTCGGGTCAGTCGCGTGGCTCGGCGAGCTGATGACGAAATCGGGCCTGCCGACGAAAGTGGTCGCCGACCCGCGCGGCGCGATCTGGGGCAAGTTCATCTTCAACAGCGTGATGAATCCCGTCGGCGCGATCGTGATGGGCGTGAACGCGGCGCGCTACGACGTGCCCGAGATGCGCGCGTTGATCGACGACATGGCGGCCGAATGCGTACGCGTCGCCGAGGCGCTGGGGATCAAGCTCGAATTCGATCCGATGTACCTCGTCAAGAAAATCCGCTCGGGCGAGGCGCCGCTCAGCAAACACGCCGGCTCGATGGCGCAGGACATCGAGGCCGGCCGCGAGACCGAGCTCGAGGCGATGACCGGCTACATCGTCAGGGAAGCAAAAGAGCTCGGTGTGCCCGTGCCGGTGACGGAGAGCGTATACAGGATGGCGAGGGGCGTGGAATATGCGGCCCGGGCGAAACGCGAGGGCCGCTGAATCGATGGAGGAAACATGAGAACCGACAAACTCCTGGCGCTCATCGCGCTGTGCGCCGCAGCGGCCGGCGCCCTTGCGCAGGGCTATCCGGCGAACCCGATCCGCATCGTCGTCGGCTTTCCGCCCGGCGGCGGCAACGACATCATCGCCCGCCTGGTCGGGGCCAAGATGCAGGAGGCGTGGGGCCAGCCGGTGGTGATCGACAACAAGCCCGGCGCGAATTCCATCATCGCCGCCGAGTTCGTCGCGAAAAGCGCGCCGGACGGCTACACGCTGCTCGTCAACGCCACGGGCGGCATGTCGGTCAACCCGGTGTTGTATGCCAAGCTTCCGTACGATTCGCTCAGGGACTTCGTCCCGATCAGCATGGTGGGGAGTTTTCCGCTCGTACTCGTGGTGCACCCTTCGGTGCCGGCGAACTCGGTACAGGAACTCGTCGCGTACGCAAAAGCGAATCCAGGGAAACTCAACTACAGCTCGGGCTCGACCGCTTTCCAGGTCGCGAGCGAAATGTTCAAGCAGATGACGGGCACCGAAGTGCGCCACATTCCCTACAAGGGCAGCGCGGCCTCGATCACCGCCGTGATCGCCGGCGTCGTGCAGATGACGATCGTCGATACTCCGCCCCTCGTGCCCCAGATCAAGGCGGGGAGAGTGAAGCCGCTCGGCGTGACCTCGGCGAAGCGCTCAGCCTCGATGCCCGAAGTCCCCGCGTTGGCGGAGACGGTGCCGGGCTACGAAATGATCCTGTGGATCGGCGTATTCGCGCCGGCGGGCACGCCGGGCGAGGTCGCATCGAAGCTCAACGCCGAGGTCGTGCGCATCGTGAGGCTGCCGGAGGTCCGCGAGACGCTCGACGCCATGGGAGTCGAGCCGATCGGCAACACCTCGGCGCAGATGGCGGAGTGGATCCGGCGCGAGATCGCGAAGTACGGCCCGGTGGTGAAGGCCGCGAACATCAAAGCGGAGTAACTATTCGAAAGACGCCACGCAGTCGATCTCGACGTTGACGCCTTTGCGGTGCGGCGTCGCGCCGATGCAGGTGCGCGTGACCTTTTCGCCCTGAAGGAACTCCCGGAAGGCCTCGTTGAACCCAGGGAAGTCCTCGGTGTTCCTCAGCACGACGCGCATGTTGACCACGTGGGAGAAATCCAATGCCGCCGCCGCAAGCACGCTGCGAAGATTGGCGAGCGTCTGTTTCGTCTGCTCGCGGATGTCGGCGCTCACCACCTCGCGTGTCTTCGGATCGAGCGGTCCCTGCCCCGATACGAAAAGCAGATTTCCAGCGCGGATCGCCTGCGCGAGCGGCGAGGGCGTGCCCTTGTCGGTGAAGCCGGTCGTCGGAGCGCCGGGTGAAGTGATGATCGTCTTCGCCATCGCTACTCGAAAGCCGCCTTGATCTCGGCCGGTATCGACATCGCCTTCAGGCGGTCCGGTTTTTCGGGGTGACGGTGCGCCCAGACGCGGATCTCGTAGCCTTCGACTGCGCGCACGCCGCGGTTTACGACGGCATGGCTGACCTCGAACGTCTTGTCGTTCCACTTGCCGACATGGGACTCGATCACGATGTCGTCGCGGAACTTGCAGGGCGCGAGGAAGCGCGCCTTGGCCTCGACGATCGGCAGCCCCATGATGCCGTATTTTTTCCCGAGCGAATCCCAATCCAGGCCCACGGAGTCGAAAAGGAGCCGCGTGCTCTGGTCGAACCACTCGAAGTAGTTCGGGTAGAAAACGATCCTCGCGGGGTCGGTATCGCCCCAATGTACAGTGACGTTGTACCGGTAGGTTTTCACTTTTCAAACTTGCTCAAGTCCCAGGCGGCGGATTATAGCGCCCCGTCTCGGCGGGACGCGCATGCTAAACTCCAAGCGCTCAACTCGCCCGCGTCCACCCTGGGAGCAAGACTATGGCGGATCCCAACAAGACCAAGGTTACCATCCTGACCGGAACGTACCGCATCAAGGGTTACATCGAGCTGATGCCCGGAGCGCGGGTGACCGACTACATGGTCGAGGCGAAGGATTTCATCGCGGTGACCGAGGCCGAGGTCTGGGAGCTCGGAGACCGCAAGGTCATGAAGGCGCCCTTTCTCAACGTGAGCCGCCACCATATCCAGATCATCACGCCGGGACATTGACTCGGGCGGCGATCCCATGGCGATGAAAACGGTCGCGCTGCTCCATCCCGGCGAAATGGGCTCCGCGATCGGCGCCTGCCTCGGCGGACTCGGCCTGCGGGTCGTGTGGGCGTCGGCCGGCCGCAGCGCGGCGACGCGCTCCCGCGCCAATGCGGCGGGGCTCGAAGATCTCGGCGTGCTCGAGCGCGCGCTCGGCGTGGCCGACATCGTGCTGTCGGTGTGTCCGCCGCACGGCGCGCTTGCGCTCGCCCGCGAGGTTGCCGGCCACGGGTTCAGCGGCGTCTATATCGACGCGAACGCGATCTCGCCCGCGACGGTACGCACTATCGGCCGCGTGGTCGAAGCTGCCGAGGCGACGTTCGTCGATGGCGGCATCATCGGTCCCCCGCCGATTCCAGGAGTGAGTTCGCGCATCTATCTGTCGGGTGGGCGCGCCAGGGACGTCGCGGCTGTGTTCGCGGGCAGCAACCTCGAAGCGATTCCACTCGAAGGCGCCCCCGGTGCGGCCTCCGCGCTGAAGGCCTGCTATGCGGCCTGGAGCAAAGGCGCGACTGCGCTTCTCGCCGCGATCCGCGCGCTCGCGACACACGAAGGGGTCGAGGCTGCGCTGCTCGAGGAATGGAAACGCTCGCAGCCCGAGCTGCCGAAGCGCTCCGAGGTCGTTACCGCGCAGGCACGCAAGGCCTGGCGCTGGATCGGCGAGATGGAGGAGATCGCGGCGAGCTTCGAGGCGGCGGGCCTGCCCGCAGGCTTTCACCTGGCCGCCGCCGACCTCTATCGCAGGCTCGAAGGCTTCAAGGACGGCGCGACTGCGCCCGCGCTCGCCGAGGTGATCGCGGCTTTCAGGCGAGGCGCGCCGCGGCGGAAAACCGCCTCGGGCGTACGCCGCAAGAGTAGTAAACAGCGCGAAGAGCAAGCGCATTCCACAACCCGCTTCAAATTCGGCACGGCCGCGCTAAAGCGGGATGCGGCGAAGCGGCTTCGCTCCCTGAAACGCGACTGAACACGCCCCCTCTTGACCCGCTTCGTGCGTCCAGAGCATTATTCGCGGTAACACCCCGTCAACAAACTTAGAAAAGACCCTTTCAGCCTCGGAATTTCGCTGAAAGGGTGCGCGGGGAGGGGGGCCTCTTGTTCTGGAGGGTAATTTATCTTTCGTTCGTCGTGGCGACCGCCGCCGGTCTGGCGGCCTGTTCCCCCGAGTCCGGGAAGTCCACGACGCCGAAATCTTCCGGCAGGGACGCGACACAGATTGCGGGCAACGCTCAGGTCACGCCAGGCCCGACTTCTAGCGCGTTCATCACCCGCGAGCCGAACGGCTTCATAACGTATCGCTCTGCGCAACCCGAAGCGGCGCGAGCGCGGATGCCCCGCGCCGTTCCTGGCGAGCTCCTGGTCAAATTCAAGCCGCAGGCTACCCGGGCGAGCAGCATGAGTGCTCTTTCTCAGGTCTCACTCCGATCCGCACGCGCTTATCGATCGATCCCTGGCCTGCATCACGTGAAGCTTGCGCTCGGGGTGCAGGCACATCAGGCGATGGCCACCTACCTCAAGCATCCGGATGTGGCATACGTCGAGCCCAACTACATCGTCAGCATCAATGCGATTCCGAACGATCCCAGCTTTCCCAGCCAGGTGGGGTTCAACAACACCGGCCAAACCGGTTTCCCCGTCGACGCGGATATCGACGCCCCCGAGGCCTGGGATATCACGACGGGGAGCAACGACGTCGTCGTTGCGGTGATCGACACCGGTGTCGACTACAACCACCAGGATCTTGCGGCGAACATCTTTCAAAACACGGCCGACTGCAACAACAACGGCATCGACGACGACGGCAACGGCCATATCGACGATTGTCACGGCATCGATGCCGTCAACGGAGACTCCGATCCCATGGACGACCACGGTCACGGGACGCACGTGGCCGGGATCATAGGCGCGGTGGGCAACAACGGGATCGGCGTCGCCGGCGTCGCCTGGAACGTCAAAATTCTGCCGTGCAAATTCCTCGACGCGACCGGATCTGGTTTCCTCTCCGACGCCATTGCCTGTCTCGACTACGTTGCCGCGATGAAGGATCGCGGCGTCAATATCGTTGCGACCAACAATTCCTGGGGCGGCGGCAGCTTTTCGCAGGCACTGTCCGACGCCATAGACGCGCAGATGCAGCGCGGCATACTGTTTGTTGCAGCGGCTGGAAACGACGGCGAAGAGATGCCCGATGTGCCGTTTTACCAAGACTCCGCTCTCTATCCCTGTGCGCACTACCTGCCCAACGTGATCTGCGTCGGGGCGACCGGAGATGACGACACCCGCGCTCGCTTCTCCAACTACGGAAGGCAGACCGTCCACCTCGGTGCGCCCGGAAATCAGATTTTGAGCACCTTGCCCGGAAATTCCTACGGCGTGCTCTCAGGCACTTCGATGGCGACGCCGCACGTCACGGGCGCGATCGCGCTTTTGAAGTCGGCCAACAGCAATCTCGATTGGCGGGCCACGAAGAATCTGATCCTGGCAGGCGGCGATGTAAAACCGTTTAGTGCCCCGCAATTAGGCTCGGATTTCACGACCATATCGGGCCGCCGGCTCAATGCCAATGGAGCTTTGACGTGCAACAACTCCTCCATTACGCGACGCGTTCAACCGCGAACGCGCGAGCGCATCGGCATTCCAGTCCCGGGCGCGGGGATGCCGACCATAAAGTACCACCATGTCGGGGAGCCATTGACGCTGGCTGTTCTGAATATCCAGTGCGCGAATCCGAACGGCGCTGTCTCGGTAACTATCTCTCCCGGCGACGTGACCGTCACTTTGTCGGATGATGGACTCGGCAGCGATCGCGTCGCGGGAGATGGCATCTACTCGAACACGTGGACCCCGACGGCCGGCGGTACGTACACCCTGACGTTCCTGGGGACCTCGCCTCTTCCCGGCAGCGGAACCGTCAGTGACACCGTCACGGTCAACGTCGACCCGCATTTGCGCGCGGGTTTTCCCGTGAAGTCCCTTCACTTCCCGGGATTTTTCGCCGGCTCTCCGAACCTCGTCGTGGGGAATATCGACGCCTCGCCCGATCTGGAGATCCTCGCTCCGGGTCTTGCAGGCGGACCCATTTACGCGTGGAAGGCGAATGGCGCGGTCGCAGCGGGGTGGCCGGTGGGCCTTATCGACGGAGGGGTGGGCTTGCTCGCACTGGGCAACCTCGTCGGGGCCGGCGACCGGCTCGAGGTAGTCGCAGGACGCGCGGATTCTCCGGGGACAATCGAAGCGTATAGCGGATCCGGGGTGTTGCTCAATGGCTGGCCGAAATTCGTCAACTACGTGGGGAGCATGCCGACGCTGGTAGACATAGACGGCGATGGAACGGATGAGGTCTTCGCCGACGGAGAGGATTTTTCCTTGCATGGGTATCGGAGCGATGGGACGGATTTGCCAGGATTTCCCGTGCCTACGTTTACGGCAGCCTCGAGCCAGCTCCTCACGACCCCGCTGGCAGCTGACATCGACTCTGACGGTCGTCCGGAGTTGATTACCACGTCATTCAGCAACGCGGGCACCAGCGTGTTTGCATTTCATTCCGACGGAAGCCCAGTCAGCGGATTCCCTGTTTCGAGCCCAGGCGACATCTTTCTAATCGGGGTCGGCGACGTGGACGGCGATGGTCAAATGGAAATCGTAGGGCTGGCGCGTGCAACGAGCTCGTTCGGGGCGCCATGGAATATCGTGCAATTCAGAGCCGACGGAACCGTCAAGCGCTCGATACCCATCGCCGGTCAGCCCCTAGGAGGGGCGCTCGCTGATCTCAACCAAGATGGAATACCCGAGATTGTTTACATCGCCTCGGACGATTTCACCATCTTTGACGGTAATGTGCGGGTTGTGAACGGATTCGGTACACCGCTCAGCGGGTGGCCCGTGGCACTGAGTAATCCTACACGTTCGGGCGATCCCATTTCGAGCCCGGTTGTGGGCGATGTCGACGGGGACGGGATGCCCGAGGTTGTGCTCGTGGCTTTCGGCGCGCTTCACGTGTTGAAGCAAGACGGGACATACGTCTCCGGTTTTCCGAAGAGAATCGACGAGCTTTCAGCAAATGGGATTGCGATGGTTCCGGTAATAGCTGACGTCGACAACGACGGACGAAACGAAATCGTCGTTGCGTCCGATTTCTGGCAAGGCATACCCGGCTTCTACAACAAGATCTGGGTCTATGGCCTGGGCGGACCTACACCCCATGGGCCGATCGAGTGGGGACAGTTCATGGAGGGGCCGCAACACCGCGGTTACTATGAAACCGGAAAGAATCTCCCCAACCATGCATATTTGACGGCGCAGGTTCGCGGCGCAGGGACGATCAGCTCGATCGCTCCAGGCATCAATTGCGGAACCGACTGTATCGAGTTGTATCCGAAGGGCATGGTGGTTAGCCTGGCGGCAACGCCGGCCGACGGACAAATCTTTGTACGTTGGTTCGGCGCATGCGCGGGACAGGCAAATCCCTGCACCGTTTCCGTACAGAAATATACAGCGGTAGCTGCACAATTTGGCAGCCCAACCCCAGTCTTGCTATCGGTTTCCCTGACAGGTAGCGGAACGGGCACGGTTGTCTCAAGCCCCGGAGGTATCCAATGCGGCGCCGACTGCTCCGAGCCATACAACCCCGGCACGGTTGTGACTCTTACGGCGACGCCTGGAGCGAACTCAGTCTTCTCCAATTGGTCGGGCGCGTGCAGCGGCGCGTCGCCTACTTGCGACGTGACGATGGACCTTGCGAAGTCGGTCACCGCGACTTTTACAACCACGGTCGTGCCGACGCGATTGCTGGCGGTCACGACTGCGGGCACCGGAATCGGCACGGTGACTTCCAGCCCGGCGGGGATTGCCTGCGGCGCGGACTGCTCCGAGCCGTACAACCTCAACACGGTGGTTACGTTGACCGCAACGCCGTCGGCCGCTTCCGTTTTTTCCGGATGGACGGGCGCATGCAGCGGCTCGTCGGTCACCTGCAACGTGACGATGGATGCGGCCAAGTCGGTGACGGCGACCTTCACGCTGAAACCGGTGTTGACGGTGGCGATCTACGGAACGGGCACCGGCACGGTAACTTCCGCCCCGGCGGGCATCAACTGCGGCGGCGACTGCTCGGAGGCCTATAGCCCGAATACGGTCGTAGCGCTCACCGCCGTGCCCTCGACCGGCTCGGTATTCTCCGGCTGGTCCGGTGCGTGTACCGGGTCAGGCGGTTGCAGCATCACGATGGATGCGGCCAAGTCAGTGACGGCGACCTTCACGCTGAAACCGGTGTTGACGGTTGCGATGTCGGGAACAGGGGCTGGCTCGGTGACCTCAAGCCCCGCCGGAATCAACTGCGGCGCTGACTGTTCGGAGCCCTATAACCCGAATGTCGTGGTGAGCCTAACTGCCATCCCATCTCAAGGCAGCGTTTTTGACACCTGGTCCGGCGCCTGCGCGGGACAGGGCAATCCGTGCGCGGTCACGATGGATTCCGCCAAAGCGGTTACCGCCGCGTTTGCGGTCGCGGGGAGTCCCAATCCCGGCGGCGGCGGTGGTGGAGGCGGTGGTGGAGGCAGCAGTGGCGGCGGTGGCGGCGGCGGATGCACGATTGGCACGGACGGGAAGCCCGATCCTTCGTTGCCAGCCTTGCTCGTCCTCGCCACAATGGCGTTGTGGCGGCGCAGACGAACATAGTCATTTGGCGTGACGCACACCTCGGGGCGGCCTTCGTGGCCGCCCCGGCTTTTTGGGCCGGTCTGTGGTGGTGGAATTCCCCGCCGCTCGATTTATCGTGGATCCTGCGTGAGCCGCTGGGCTTCGCAATCCCGGCATTTGTCTATCCAATACTCGAAGAGATTGTTTTTCGGGGCGGGCTCCAAACGTTTCTGCTGCGTTATCCCCGAGGCGGTGCGAATTGGCGCGACTTCTCTCTTGCCAACATCGCAACGAGCGCCGTATTTGCGGCTCTGCACCTTTTTTCCCATTCGCTTCTCTGGAGTGTCGCCACTTTTCTTCCGTCTGTCGTATTCGGTTACTTCCGCGACCGCCACTCTTCGCTCGTCAGCCCGATAGCCCTTCACGTTTTTTATAACAGCGGCTACTTCTGGCTGTTCGGTCTGCATTGATTGACCTAGGTCAAACACGTACTGTTCCGTCAGTGCAACGTTCGCAAGGGGGATAAGATATGCACCGTCGGATCCCGAGGATCCCCAACTTCCAGGAAATCTTCGATGAAAATTCTGCTCGCGGTCGACGGCTCCAAGCACTCGCTCAAGGCCGTCAAGACCCTGATAGACCACGCGGACTGGTATCGCGAGAAGCCGGCGGTCGAGCTGGTCAACGTGCGTCTGCCCGTACCCAGCATTCGCGGGATGGGTGCCGTGGTCGGCGCGGGCCAGGTCAGGCGCTACTACGACAGGGAGGGAAAGGCGGCCCTGTCCAGGGCGAGGAAGCTCCTCGACGCGAAAGGGATCAAGTATTCCGCGCATATCCTCGTGGGACCCGTTGCCGAGGCCATCATCAGGCAGGCGCGGCTCGCCCGGTGCGATCTCATCATGATCGGCACCCGCGGGATGAGCGCCGCGGCCAGCCTGCTGCTCGGTTCCTGCGCCAACCGGGTGGTGAACATCTCGCCCATCCCGGTGCTGCTCGTGAAGTGAGAAGCGGGCGGATTGGGCCCGTATCGGAGGTGTTGCCAATGGCCAGGAACGACTCAAGGGACGAAGAGCCGAAGAAAATCGATCTCGAAAAAGTGGCGCAGCTCATCGACGCCCTGGAACGGGATCTCGCGAAAGTCCAGAGCGGGTCCCGCGACGTTCAGCTGTTGAGGGACGAGGTGGAGACCCTCAAGAACGTTCTCAATTCACCCATACGCCGCCATCACTGGGTGAGGGAAGGATTGCATGGCTTGCGCCAGGCCATCGAGAGCGGGCTGGAAACGGTCGTCGCCGACGGCCTGAAGGCCGGCCCATACATCGCGGAGATCGGAAGAATTCTGGGGATGTGAGCGGGGGTCTCATGAAAAAATT
>WNFT01007502.1_pt1 | contig 19350 bp, 15 predicted proteins | sample 5400191 | NCBI WGS metagenome assembly WNFT01 (sample SAMN13153359, study PRJNA577476) | soil metagenome | isolation source: 80 cm saprolite under Madrone tree | place: USA:California | collected 2016-06-14 | reverse complement strand
CTTGTGCCTTCCTTCTTAACGGCATCCAACAGCGAGGGGTTGAGTCCAAGCGCTTTGATAATGGTGGGAGCTACTTGAGTGGTAACAACTTGGGTGCTGACGGTCTTCTTGTCCAATCCTGGGTGCGAGACGAGGAGTGCGACATTGCCGTCATTAGGAGCAAAGCCGCCATGCTCCATGTCCTTCGCTTTGCTCTTGGTGTAGATGACGCCGACGTTTGGCTGCACCATGATGTCAGGCGTGCGCCCTTTTGCCGGATCACCGAACTTGTTTGGCATCGTGCTCAAATCGAACACGCTGCCGCCATTATCAGTGCAGATGCCAGAGCCACTAGTGATCACTTTGGTAACCGGGTCGACGATGGGGCATGGACTATTGGCATTGAGCAAAGCGACCGCAGCGGCTCGCGTGCTTTGGTCCTTGAGCCAGACGAAGGCTACGTCATCAGTAGTCACCGAGCTGCCTGTGTTGTTGCCAGTGATCGGATCCGAGCCGGCGGCAACCAGAGCACCAAGAACGCCCGATACAGTGTTACCAATCTTCTTCAGTTTGGAATAGTCGGCCGGCGACTGCCCGTGTTTGGCCGTCAAGATGAAGAGTGTCGAGTGGGCCAGGTGCTTTGCTTCCAACGCTTGCGTCATCTGTCCGATGGCATTGTCGATGTAGGTAATCGCCGCCGCGACATTTTTATTCGGCGTGAAGGCTGCATCCGCATATCCGCCGCCCTCAGAGTTGAGTGCCTTCTGAGCGACACTCAGCGTCTGGAAGTTGGTACCGAAGATGGTGGGTACGGGAGCCAAATTCGTACCGGTGGAGTCCATGCCATTGATCTCGCTGAGAACGTTTTTCACATGGATGTTGTCAAAAGTCTCGGTGTGAAGATAGGCCGGATCGGTAGCGGTGTTGCCACTGAAGGATTGGGTATAGTCACCACCGGCCGGGGATGCCGGATCGATGGAATTGATCTCGGTGCGAGCAATGTCATCCACGCCCAAACCCGACGGTCCGTTGATCCAGTCGGACCCCCAGGCATGCTTGTCGGACCAAGCCGTGTGGGATCCCCGAAGATTCTGCTTGACGACTTCAAAGATCGTGTTTGTCTGGATGAAATTATGAGGGTATACAGGAACGCAATCAGTGCCAATCTTGCGGCGCGGAATCTGTTGCGGGTTGAAGCTACCAGAAAAAAGTATCGGCCACTGCTATTGCATGCGTATTACTGTTACTGCGAATCAGTTTTCGAATACCGCTTGCCGAGAAGGACCGCTTGCCGAGAAGGAAGCCATCGCCCGCATCGGTGATTTTGCGCACGTTCTGCGTCATCCACGAGTCGTCAGGATGAGAAGTGATCGTCGTTAGCCAATATGTGGGTGCGGCCAGTAAGAACGGCGCATTGAGACGCTAATTAATTGCATTAAAGCGGACGGTCGTGAGTGTCTGCGCCGGGTCGAGGCTGGTAATTCCGGCCGCGTTCGCCGTATGCGGTGCCGCCTTGTTTTGGGCCTGTTTCAAGTTCATTCGTCGTAGGAACGATCGAAGCCAAGAAAAAAATGGTGAGCGGTAGTTTCGCGTTGACTAGGGCTGACAAAAGCGGACAGTCATGGTAGGGGCCGGCGTTTATCAGTCCCGGTCCGGCGCTCCCTGAGGGAAGAGCTTGCGGAATGGACGCGCCTCATCAACGACGCGGGCGACAGAGGCTCTAGCAAGAACCCGGCCGCGGTAGGCAAGAACTCCCGGAAATCGATCGCCGATTGGATGCACCCAATCCGCGTAGAAAAGCGCTGGGGCGGCAGAACAATCCGCGAGGGAGAAGGTGCTGCCGGACGCCCACGCTCGAGGCGCGAGCTGTTTGCATCGGACTCATGACGTAGTTGTCAAAGAACCGATCCATGAAGCGCACCGTTAGGGCTGCGTCGTCGTTCACCGGTATCATTCGCGTCGTTCCGGGATAACGACGCATCAAGTATTCTACGATGATGCTGGATTCAACGATCGTCGCGTCGCCGTCCCGGAGAAGAGGAAACTTCTTGATTGGCCAAAGCGACTCGAGTTCGGCCCATCCCGTGGCGTCCTCGACCAATCGATAGGTAAACGGCGTCGCATTCTCGTACAACGCGATCAATGGCTTCCAACAATAGGAGGCGAACGGGTGAGCGTAGAGAGTCAACGACATACTGATTCCCTTCGGAGACTATTTGGGAGTGTCAAACGATTGCGGATTATCAAAACAGTGACCGGCCCTGCACTATTTGAGCGATTTTCCCAGCGCATCGAGCAGGAAATTAGAGCCGTGGTGCGGACGCGGCCGACTTTCACCGACGTGGCGGATCAAGCCAAGGATCCACCACGTCACAGCCCGGACCCGACCTTCGCCAGATGCCGCCACAAGCTTGGCGACTACTGCCGGTCGTAGACCGACACGTCGTCGTACTTCCCGCCGGCTGCATGCGTACCCTTCTGCGCGAAAGTCAGCGTCTTACCGTCCTTCGACACGGTGCGGACGCCGGTACCAACGGTCGCGCCCGCTTTCATTTGGGTGCTGTGGAGGGTCAACGCATCCACCCGCGTTGCGGACACCGTATCGAAGTCAGGGTTGCCGCTGACGGGGTAGGATTTGCCATCGTCCTTGAAGGTCAGCGTAGTTGTGGATTCCTTACCGTCCGCCGCCGTCGTCTTTACTGTCACTGTCATGCCTTGCGCCGATTCAGCGTAAATTCGCGTCTGGCTCTTGGGCGCCGGGCCGGGAGAGAATGTCGATTTCGCGAGATTCAGTTTCCACGTCCCGACTACAGCGTCCGCCGCAAGCGCCGTGCCCATCCCGATCGCAAGGATGGCTCCGACGAACAGAGTCTTGAATATAGTTTGCATTTGTCCCCCAACGAGAATGTATTTGAATGACGACCTACAGGGGAGGCCGCGTTTTTATTTGCGCCGCGAGCGGCGCAAGTCGAAGCATGCCCGTCTCATGCGGGGGGCGCAATGGGACAGCGGCCGGTATTCTATTTCCGTTCCGCGTAAATCTTGACCAGGCGGTACAGGAACTCGCGGCCCTCGAGCAGGGACTTGACGCCGACGTACTCGTTGAGGCCATGAATGTTCCCAAGGTCGCGGCCGACGAACACGGGTTCCACGCCGTACGTAGGAATCCCGACGGCGTTCGTGAACTCTCCATCCGTGGCGCCCGCTTGCAGGATCGGCAGCACCGGCACTCCGGGCCAGAACTCCGCGGCGAGCTTCTCGATCGGGCGAATTACCTCGGGTGTCAGCGGAGGCGGTGGTGAAGTCGGGCCGCGTGTCTCGAGCGCGGTGACCTTGACCGCCGGGTCTGCCACCAGCTGTTCGAGTTTCGCACGCACGGTCTCCACGCTGACCCCCGGGAAGATACGGCAGTTGACGTTGGCCCGTGCGCGTTGCGGTAGCGCGTTGGTGGCATGGCCGGCATCGAGCATGGTCGCGACGCAGGTGGTGCGCAGCGTCGCATTCCAGCTCGGGTCCTTGCTCGAGACGAGCGCGAGCGCACGCTCGTCGGCCGGATCGCGCAAGAAGGCGTTCATGGCATTCGCTATCTCGGTCTCGCCCTTGGCTGCTTGGATTTTCGCCATGCCGGTGAAGTATGCGCGGCTGCCGTCGGTGAACTGGGCCGGGAAGTCGAATGCGCCGACTCGGGTGAGCGCCGCGGCGAGGTGATAGATCGCGTTGTCCTTCACCGGCCGCGAGCTGTGTCCGCCCGGGTTCGTCACTTCCAGCCGGAAGTTCTGCGGAAACTTCTCGCCCGCCTCGACATCGAGGGAGACGCGGTGCCCGCTCGTATCGAGTTCCCCGGCAGCGCCCTCGTTGAGCGCGAACGCGGCATCGATGAGATCGCGGCGGTTCTGGGTGAGCCATTCGGCCCCATTGAACGCGCCTGCCGTCTCCTCGCCGCAGGTGAGTGCCACCTTGAGGGTGCGGCGCGGCCGGTAGTTCTCGGTGCGGTAGCGGATCAGCGTATCGACCCAGATTGCCGCTTCGGCCTTGTCGTCGCTGGCGCCGCGCGCGTAGAACGAACCTTCTCCTCGACCAGCGTGAACGGATCGCGCGTCCAGTCCTCGCGCTTGGCCTCCACGACGTCGATGTGGGCGAGCAGAAGGATGGCCTTCAGCTTCGGATCCCGGCCGGGGTACACGGCCACGAGCCCCCCTTCCTTCGGATGGTCGGCCACGGCGAACGGGTGCAGGTCGCTGTCCGGGAAGCCGGCGGCCTTCAGCCTTGCGGCCAGGCGTTCGGCGGCCAGCGTGCAGTTCCCGGCCGACAGGGTGGTGTTGGTCTCGACAAGCTCTTTGTACAGCTCGCGGAAACGCTGCTCGCCGGCCGGGGCGTCCTGGGGTGGTGCGGCAAGCACGGAGAATGCGGCCATTGCGGTCGCAGCGGCAAAGATACGCTTCATGACGAGCTCCATTGAGGGATGCAGGATTAGACGATTACCGGAGTCGCCGCGCAAGACTTGAGTTGAACTTCGTTGTTGGCAGGATGCGGGACAATTGGCGGCGCGCCTCAGCTTGGAGCGCATTCATCGTGTCGAGGCACTCGAGCTCTATGCGTTGGATCGGGCGTGGCTTGCGAACCTGGCGACCAAGCTCGCCCGGCGGATGGAGTTTTCGCTCACGGTCGCGGAGCAGCACGTTTATCTATCGCTCGGTGAGGAAACCCTGCCCTGCGTCATCGCGCGGATCGCGGTGGGCCGTCCCTGATTCGAGTTGCCGTGCGCGGCGCGAGGCGCTACCGATCCGCGGGAATCTCGATCGCAGCGCCGCTGCGTGCGCTCGCTCGGATCGCGTCCAGCGTCAGCATGATGTCGATCGATTCTTCGGGCGTAGTGCCCGACCACTGTGTCGAACCGCCTCTCACGAGCCGCTCGAATGCTTCCGCCTCCGCGAGAAAACCGTTGACCGCGGACGTTTGCACGACGCTGTCGACGGCGCCCTTGTCGGTACCGACGCGAAGCTGCAAGGCCGCCTGCGCCGCGGATGAGGTGTGGTTCAGATAAGTGGTTTGAATCGCGCCGTTGGAACCGGCGATCAGCGCCTGGCGATGGAGGCAGGCGCTGAAGCTGCAGGTGATTTGCGCGAATAGTCCGCTGTCGAACTCGAGCGTCGCGGCGAGTGCGCGATCAACGCCGCCGCCGGTCCACTGCGCCGCCGCGTGAACGCGGGTGGGACGCGCTTTCGCGATCATTCGCGCCAGACTCACGGGATACGTGCCGATGTCCATGAGGGCGCCGCCGGCCAGCTGCGGACTCAAGCGAATATTCTCGCCGGCGCCAAGCGTGAAGCCGAAGCTGGCTTGGATCAGCCGAACGTCGCCGATGACGCCGGCGTCCAACAGCTCGCGGAGCTTGAGCGTCTGCGGCTGTGCTCGATAGGGATAACCCTCGACGAGGTGGACGCCGTGCCGGCGTGCGGCATCGAACATCGCCCGCGCCTCGGCAGCGCTTGCCGACAGAGGCTTCTCGCATAGCACGTGTTTGCCTGCGCCGGCGGCGCGGATCGACCATTCGGCATGCAGGCCATTGGGCAAGGGGATATAGACCGCGTCGATGTCGCGGTCAGCCAGCAAGGCTTCGTAGGATCCGAAATGGCCTGCGATCGCGAATTCCCGAGCGAATGCACGGGCCTTGTCGGCGTCGCGGCTTGCGACGGCGCTCACCGTCACGCGATTGGAAAGTTTCACGCCGGCAACGAAACTGCGGGCGATGTTGGCCGCGCCGAGAATTCCGACGCGAAGCGGTGGTGTAGTCAGCGGATCAGGCATCGGTGTGATCGAGCTCGGCGAGATAGGCTCTCGGGCGCAAAAAATCGTCGTACAGCCGCGCCTCGGCGGATCCCGGTTCGGGATGCCAATCGTAATCCCACCGGGCCAGCGGCGGCATCGACATCAGAATCGATTCGGTACGGCCGCGGGATTGCAGGCCGAACAAGGTTCCGCGATCGTAGAGCAGATTGAATTCCACATAGCGGCCGCGCCGGTATAGCTGAAACCGGCGCTCTCGCTCTCCGTAGGTCTGATCCTTGCGGCGCTCGATGATGGGCAGGTAGGCGGGTAGAAAGTGGTCGCCTACGCTGCGCGTGAAGGCGAACGACCGTTCGAATCCGCCTTGGTTGAGATCGTCGAAGAACAGACCGCCGACCCCGCGAGTCTCATTCCGATGGGGCAGGAAAAAATAGCGGTCGCACCACTCCTTGTATCGCTGATAGGCGTCGGAGCCGAACGGTTGGCAGGCATCGCGTGCGGTGCGGTGCCAGTGCACGACATCCTCGTCATAGGGATAGTACGGTGTGAGATCGAAGCCGCCGCCGAACCACCAGTGGGCGGGCCCGGAACTTGGCGAGGCCACCAAGAACCGGACATTGCAGTGGGTCGTCGGCGCATGGGGGTTGCGCGGATGAAACACCAGCGACAAGCCCATCGCCTCGAACGGCGCGCCGGCAATCTCGGGTCGTAGACTGGATGCAGACGGCGGCATCTTGTCGCCGAACACGTGCGAGAACGAGACGCCCGCTCGCTCGAACACCGCGCCGTCGCAGAGCACGCGGCTCTCGCCGCCGCCGCCTTCCGGCCTCGCCCAGGGATCGCGCCGGAATTTTGCGCCGTCGATCCCTTCCGCGGCCGCGGTGATGCGGTCATGCAAGTCGTTCAAGTAGCCCTTGACCGCGGATGTATCCATTGAACGTTACGGCTGCTTTTTTACGGAACTCTTCTTGGCCTTGGGTTTTGCTTTGCGCTTCGCCTCGGAAGCCCCGGCGCCGGCGGCCTTCACGGGCGCTTTCACCGGCGCCTTGACCGGTGCTTTTGCGGGAGTATTCAAGGGCGGCAGTGCCGGCGCTTTCTTGCTGGCCGCGGCCTTGGCGGCCTTGGCGGCCAGCGCAACCGGCGCGGCCTTGGCCCTAGGCTTCGTGGCCGCGGCGTTCGCCGCTGCCGCTTTGGGCGCCGAGCCGGCGGCTTTCCCGTTGGCCGCCGCTCCCTTGGCTGCTGCTTTGCCGTTCTTCCGGCCCCACTTGCCGAAGGTCCGTACCGGCGCGGCCGCCAGCAGGCTCTGGCACTCCTCCAAAGTCAGGCTCTTCGGATCCTTGTCCTTGGGAATCTTGGCATTGCGCGATTTGTCGGTGATGTAGGGTCCGTAGCGGCCATTCAGCACCTGAATGCCGGCGTCGCGAAAATCCAGAATCAGCCGATTGGCATCCGCGATTTCTTTCTCGCGAATGACCTCCAGCGCGCGTTCGGGCGTGATTTCGTACGGGTCGTCGATCTTGAGCGATACGTACTTGGCGCCGTACTTCACATAGGGGCCGAATCGGCCGACATTCGTCGTGATCTCTTCGCCGTCGGGCGTGGTGCCCAGCTTGCGCGGCAATTTGAACAGCTCAATGGCTTCGGCGTGCGTGATGGCGTCCATCTTTTGACCGGGCCTAAGGCCCGCAAAGCGCGGCTTGTCCTCATCGTCCTTGGTGCCGATCTGCACGAAGGGACCGAATCGCCCCATGCGCACACTCATCGGTTTCCCGCTCACCGGATCCACACCTAAGTCCCGGGCTTGAGCGACTTCCTCGCGGCTGACCGAGGTTTCAGTATGGTTCACGAGATCGATGAACGGCTTCCAGAATCTCTCCAGCAGCGGGACCCATTCCTGCTCGCCGTTCGCCACGGCGTCGAGCGAGTCCTCCATCTTCGCGGTGAAGTCGTAGTCCACATAGGTCGTGAAATACTGAGTCAGGAAGCGGCTGACGATCTTGCCGATGTCCGTTGCCGTGAAGCGCCTGCTTTCGATATCGACGTATTGCCGATCGCGCAAGGTGGAAATGATCGACGCGTACGTCGACGGCCTGCCGATGCCGTATTCCTCGAGCGCCTTGACCAGCGACGCCTCGGAGAATCGCGGCGGCGGCTCGGTGAAATGCTGAGTGGGCACGACCCCGGTCAGTTTGACCCGATCGCCTTCCTTCATCGGCGGCAGTACATGGTCCGAGTCGTCCTGCACGACATCGTCCATCCCCTCTTGATAGACGGAAATGTAGCCCGGCGTCACCAAGGTCGAGCCGTTCGCGCGCAGCACGGTTCGCTTCGGGCCGTCCGGGCCTGCGAGCATATCCACCGCCACCGTATCGAAGATCGCCGGCGCCATCTGGCAGGCGACGGTGCGCTTCCAGATCAGGGAATACAGGCGGTACTGATCCGACTCGAGTTTCCTTTCGATGTCGCCGGGCAGAACATTCGCCGCGGTCGGACGGATCGCTTCGTGCGCTTCCTGTGCGTTCTTCGACTTGGTGCGAAAAACCCGCGGCTCTTCCGCAAGCCCCGCCGCTCCGTACAGCTGCACGATCACATCGCGAATTTGCCCGACGGCCTCTTGCGCCAGATTGAGCGAATCGGTGCGCATATAGGTGATGAGACCGACCTGGCCCTCGCCGATGTCGACCCCTTCGTACAGCTGCTGCGCGACGCGCATGGTCTTTTGCGCACTGAAGCCCAATTTGCGGGCGGCTTCCTGCTGCAAGGTCGAGGTAGTGAACGGCGGCGCGGGATTGCGCTTGCGCTGCTTGCGATCCACCGTGAGCACGGTCAGCTCGCCCTTGGCCGCGCCCTGCAGGGTGCGCTCGACATCGCGCGCTTGGCTCTCCGTCGTAAAGCTGAACTGTTCGACCTTCGCGCCCTGGTATTCGACCAGCTTGCCCGGAAATTTCTGTTCCGAGTGTGTAAGCTCAGCATCGATGGACCAATATTCGCGCGCGACGAACGCGGCGATTTCGTCTTCGCGCTCGCAGATCATGCGCAAGGCGGGACTCTGCACCCTGCCTGCGGACAGACCCGGGCGCACCTTTTTCCACAGCAGCGGAGAGAGGTTGAATCCCACCAAAAAATCCAACGCGCGCCGCGCCTGCTGAGCGTTCACCAGGTCGACGGACAGCTCGCGGGGGCTCGCCATCGCTTCGCGAACCGAGTTTTTGGTGATTTCATAAAACACCACGCGCTGCACGTCCTTGCCCTTGAGTTCGCCCTGGGCTTTCAGGAGCTCGTACAGATGCCATGAGATGGCTTCGCCCTCGCGGTCGGGGTCGGTCGCGAGGAACAGCGACTTGGCCTTCTTGAGGGCGCGCGAAATGGCGTCGACGTGTTTCTGGTTGCGTTCGACGACCTGGTACTTCATGGCGAAGTGGTGCTTCGGGTCGACCGCGCCTTCTTTCGGGACGAGGTCGCGAACGTGGCCATAGGAGGCAAGGACTTCGAAGTCTTTGCCGAGGTATTTCTTGATGGTCTTCGCCTTGGCCGGCGACTCCACGATAACGAGGTTGCTGCTCAAAGTCGTCTAATGCAAAGCGTCAGAGCGCTCTTCGAAGACCAGGTCTTCCATCTGCGCATAGGCGGATTCTTGTCCAGGTTGGCTGAAAAGCACCATCAATACGACCCATTTCACTTGTTCGATGTCGATTTCGTCCGCTTCCAGCGCCATGAGGCGGTCGATGACCAGCTCGCGCTGCGTACCGGAGAGTATCTGCACGTTTTCCAAATACATCAGGTAACCGCGGACATCGGTATCCAACCGCAGCAATTCCTGACCGCTGAAGACCCGTACGGCCCGTGCCGTGGCTTCGGCGACTTTGCCGAGCTGTTCGCCGGACAGTCCGTCCAGCCACTCCAGTGCGCGCTCGATGTCGGGTTCTGGAGAACGTTATCTTTCACCTCCGGCTCCTAACGACTCGGGAGTAGCGGCCCCCGGGGGCGGCCTGAACGTGGCCTTCGAGCTCGAGGATCAGCATCATCGAGGACACGGCTTCTGGTTTGAATCCGGTACGAACGACCAGTACATCGAGGTCCGCGGGATCAAAGCCGAGCGCATCTAACAAGATTTTGTGATCCTTGTCCATGCCCAGTTCAAGTGGAACGGCCAAGTTGCGGCCCGTGGCGGCGTGAGATCGGCCTTCGAAAAATGCCGAAAAGTTCAACTCACTCAATATGTCATGCGCCGTTTCGGTCAGTTTTGCGCCCTGCCGGATCAGCTCGTGGCAGCCGCGGCTCAAGGGACTGTGGATGGAACCCGGAATCGCGAATACCTCCCGGCCGTAGGAGACCGCCTGCCGAGCGGTGATGAGAGAGCCGCTTCGGCGTGCCGCTTCGACGACCAAAGTCCCTAGGCTCAAGCCCGCAATGATGCCGTTCCGCTGGGGAAAATTCTCCCGCCGGGGGGGAGTTCCGAGCGGAAATTCGCTGATCAAGGCCCCCTCCTGCCGGATTTCGAGGCTCAGGGAGCGATTGCTGCGCGGATAGACGACATCGATGCCCGATCCCAAGACGGCAAGCGTGATTCCCTGCGCCGCGAGCGCGCCTCGGTGCGCCGCGCTGTCGATGCCTGAGGCGAGGCCGCTGGTGATGGCAAGCCCGCGTCCGGCGAGATATTCGGCGAGTTCATGGGCCGTATCCCGGCCCTGAGGGGTGGGATTGCGGCTGCCGACGATCGCCAATTGGGGTTCGTGCAAGGCGTCCACGTTGCCGGCCACGTACAGCGCCATCGGATGCTGGTCCGTTGCACGCAGCAAGGCGGGGTAGCGCGGGTCCGTGAACGGCACCACATGATGGCCGGGTCTTTCCAGCCACTCGCTTTCCGCAGAGCTCGATGCCGCCGCCGCAGTCGACAGGAATTCGCGCGCCGCAGCAGGCAGCCCGGCTCGTTCACGCGATGCGTCGGACGCGTCGATAATGCCTCGGGCCGATCCGAAGATCTCGAGCGCCTTCGTGAGGGCTGGAATACCGAGCGCGGGCGCGCGCGTGAGCGTCGCCCAAGCAGAGGACTCTTCGCTCGGTGGCATTGCACGGATTATCGGGCGCGCGCCCCGATCTCGCCGCTCCAGATCCTAGCGGCAATCTGCAGATTTGCCGCGTGCCGTCATGTCCGGTGCGGCGGCGGCGTTGCACTGGCGCCGCCGCGCCCCGGCGTCCCTACGCGGGAGCCGAACTCCTTACGGGTTCTGGACGTAATCCGCTACGCGAATGACATCCGTGGCTTCCATGATCAGGCCGTAGCTCAAGTGGTCGAATGTCTTGAACACCATGAAGGTGCCGGTCCGCTCGTCGGGCAGCCGCACCTTAGGGGCAGCCAGCCGGGTCATTCCATTCAGAAAGCCCTTGTTCGCGGTGTCGCGAACGACGCCTCCCTCCTGGAACACAGCCAAGACATTCCCCGGCGCGAGGCCGTCGCCGGCGCCGCGATTGATCACCACCACTTCGTACTGACCGATGACGGTCACGCCGTTGGACACGGCTATGATGCGGCCATTGGTCTTGACCTTCGGCGGGCTGGGGACGAAATCCAGCGGCACCTCGACGCCGCCGGCGAACAATTTATCTCCCGCCTCGGTTTCGCGCGCCGATTCGGTCATGATGAGGGTGGCCGGGTCGCCGGCGCGGGTGATGTGACCGGCGCCGGTGAAGATGCCGTCGTAGCCCACGATGCGATTGCCGTCATCCGGATCGCGCAACGCGTCGCCGACGCGTACCACGTTGTAATGAGTACCGAGTTCGACCGGACTCGCGAATCCGCGCGCGTACAGGGTATCGCCCTCGGCCATGGCCACGTGCAAGTCGCGGGTTGTCAGCACATACGGGGCATCTTTGATCTGTTCCCTCGCGAGCACCGAGGGCTTGGACATGAAGGCGGCCACGGAGGCGTAGGGGATGGCGGTGACCGCACCCTCGAGCGGCTGACTGCGAATACGCGGCTCCACCCGGGCGGTATCGCCGCGCTGCAACACGATGAAGGGTTTTCCGTCGATATAGACCAGACGCAGGGTATCGCCGGGGTAGATCAAATGCGGGTTGTGGATCTGGGGGTTGACCTGCCAGATCTCGGGCCAAAACCAGGGATCGCGCAAGAAAACCTTGGCGATGCCCCACAAGGTATCGCCGCGTTTCACGACATAGCTGTCGGGCGCATTGGGATTGATCACCACCCCGCCTGGCGCAGCTCCGGACGGCGCGGGCGCCGCGCTCGACGCACCGGCATCCACGGCCGCTTCCATCGCTGTTCGATCGTCACCGACGACAATGCCCTGCACGCTGCTTTCAGGCGCCGCCACCGGCACCGGCGCCGTTACGCTCCTTTCCGTCTGACATCCGGCGAGCACCGCCACCGAAAGGGTGAGGGCAACTATTTGATGACCTTGCATTCGTTTCGCTCCCTTGGCCTTAAGCTTGATGTCGCTGGCCGACTGGTATACTTCCGACCTGCCGCCAAGACTTAGACGTATCGCGCGTTTCTGCGGTTTGGCGGCACCGTGCGCGCTGCCAATGCAGGCATTAAGTTAAGCAGCGGCGGAACTTTAGCAACATTCTTCAGCCAAAAACACGATATTGCTCTCATAACTCCCATGACAAAGCTCGTAATTCTGGAGTATCCCGATCCTAGGCTGCGCAAGACGGCCGCGCCGGTAACGGTGGTTGATGATGCACTGCGTCAATTGGCAGACAACATGCTCGAGACCATGTATGCGGCGAGAGGCGTCGGCCTTGCCGCCACTCAGGTCGATGTGCATAAACGCTTGATCGTGCTCGATGTGAGCGAGGACCGCGATCAACCGCTGGTATTGATCAATCCGGAACTGCTGAAGCGGGAAGGCTCCGGCCCCGGCGAGGAGGGGTGCTTGTCCCTGCCCGGCATCTACGAGAAGTTGTCGCGGGCGACGCATATTCGCGTGCGGGCATTGGGCCGCGACGGCGAGCCCTTCGAAATGGATGCGGAAGGGCTGCTCGCCGTCTGTATCCAGCATGAGATGGATCATCTCGAAGGCAAGCTATTCGTCGACTACCTTTCCGAACTCAAGCGCCAGCTGATCCGTCGGCGAATGGAAAAAGAGCGTAAGCAACGATCCACGGGGAGCGAACCTCGCACTACGGCGAAGGGCGCTGCGGCGCGCGGCGCTACCACCCCGGCTCTTTGAGTCTTGAGCACGGATCTTCCTCCCCTAAGGCTGGGTTTCGCCGGCACGCCGGAATTCGCCGTTCCGGCACTCGAGGCACTGTCGAAAGCACACCGGATTTGCGCCGTGTTCACGCAGCCGGACCGGCCTTCCGGGCGCGGCCAACCACTGCACGCAAGTCCCGTCAAAAACCTGGCCGCTTCACGCGGGTTCCGCGTGTATCAGCCGGCCACTTTCAAGTCGCAGGACGTACTCGAAGATCTGCGCAGCCTGGAACTCGACGTGCTGGTCGTCGTCGCGTACGGGTTGATCCTGCCGCCCGCAGTGCTGCAGAGTCCTCGGCAAGGTTGCATCAATATTCATGCCTCGCTGCTGCCGCGTTGGCGGGGGGCGGCGCCGATTCAACGCGCGGTGCTCGCGGGAGACGCGAAGACCGGCGTCACCATCATGCGCATGGAGGCGGGTCTCGATACCGGTCCCATGCTGGCGGCTCGCGAAGTAGAGATCGGCGCGGACGACACCGCCAAAACCCTGCATGACCGGCTGGCGCGGCTCGGTGCCGAGCTCATCGTCGAAACGCTGCATGCGCAGAGGCTGGGCGGTGTCCGCGAGGTGCCTCAGCCCTCCGATGGCGTCACATACGCCGAGAAAATCAACAAGGCCGAGGCACTGATCGATTGGCAGCAAGACGCGGTGCTGATCTCGCGGCGGGTCCGCGCGTTCAATCCATGGCCGATCGCCGAGACCCGGCTCAACGGGACGCAGCTGCGCATCTGGGAGGCGCGGCCGCTCGACTCGGCCGGCATGGAGGCTGCCGAAACGGGTGCCGGCACGTTGCCGGGAACGGTGCTGGCCGCCACGCACGAGGGTATCGACGTTGCGTGCGGGCGCGGTGTGCTGCGGATTCTTCGCCTGCAGCTTGCCGGCCGCAGACCGCTTTTCGCGCAGGAGTTCATCAAGGGACAGCGGCTCGACGGCGCGCGTTTCGCGCCGGTTAGACCCGCATGACCGCCGGCGCGCGTTCTTTGGCCGCACACGCGGTGGCGCGAATTCTGCGTGAGGGCGTAACCCTCGATGCGGCATTGAAGGATGCCCTGGCCGCGGCCAACCCCAAACTTGCGCCGTCGGTGCGCTCCTTAAGCTACGGCGCGGTACGCGGCTACTATCGCCATGAAGCGATCTTGAGGAGCGTCTTGACCGCACCCGTGAAATCGCTGGACCCCTTGGTGCGTGCGCTGCTGTCGGTCGCGCTGTACGAGCTCGAGGACGAGAGAACACCGGAGTATGCCGTGGTCGACGCCGCGGTACAGACCGCGAAGGCCACCGACGCCGTGCGCGCGGCTGGATTGATCAATGCTGTATTGCGCCGCTATCTGCGCGAGCGCAAGACTTTGGACGCGGATATCGCGCGCAATCCGGCCACTCGCCATGCCTCGCCGGTGTGGCTCGCCGATCGCCTGCGCGCCGATTGGCCGGTGCGCTGGACCCAGTTGTTGGCTGCGGGCGATGCCCAGGCGCCGATGTGGTTGCGCGTCAATGGTCAGCGCACGACGACCATAGGATATCTCGAGACATTGCGGGAGGCCGGGATCGGCGCGCGCGCGGAAGCGCGGGTGCCTCACGCCGTGGTCCTTGATTCACCGCGCGACGTGAACGATCTCCCCGGATTTGCCGAAGGCCTGGTATCCGTCCAAGATCTGGGAGCGCAGTGCGTCGCGTTTCCTCTTGGCCTCGCGGCGGGTCAGCGGGTACTCGATGCCTGTGCGGCGCCCGGCGGGAAAACCGCTCTCATCGCGGAACGCGAACCGCAATTGGCCACCGTGGTGGCGGTCGACATAGACCCGCAGCGGCTCGAGCGGGTCCGTGAAAACCTGAAACGGGGAAACCTCCATGCCGAGATCGTGAACGGCGATGCGGGTACGCCCTCCCCCTGGTGGGACGGCGTTCCGTTCGATCGCATATTGCTCGATGCGCCGTGTTCGGCGCTTGGGGTGATCCGCCGCCATCCCGATATTCGCCTGCGTAAGTCCCCGTCGGATATCGACAAATTGCCGCAGGTTCAAGGGCGCCTGCTCGCCTCGGCGTGGAACATGCTAAAGCGCGGCGGCCGCCTGGTGTATGCCACCTGTACCGTGACTCGAAGCGAAAATCGCGACGTAGTCGCTGCGTTTCTGCGCGGCACTCCCGGCGCCGTCAGTCTCCCTGCGGAGGATTGGGAAGGCTGGCCCCCCTTCGGCGAAGCGGATGAATTCGGCCGGCAGATTCTGCCGGGAGAGGCGGGTGCAGACGGCTTCTATTATGCTGCCTTGACCAAACAATGAAAGCCGCGCGATCAAACCCTACGCAGAGTGCCCGCCGGCGAGCCCCGCTCGCGAGGTTCGCGACGTTCATGTGCGCGGCGGCCGCGACGACGCTGTGGATGACGCCGCTGCATGCCGACGGGCTCGAGGGGCGCTTCGAAGTCCGTTCCGCCGATTTGCAGCTCAAGGACGGCGTTTATCACTTGAACGCCCATATGGACTTGCCCGTCAGCGACGCCGTGCGGCGCGGACTCGCCGAAGGCGTGCCGCTGACGGTAGAACTCGACCTTGATATCGAACGGGTGCGCCAGCTGCTGCCGAACTCGCGCGTCGCCGAACTGACGCAGCGCTACCATTTGCAGTACAACGCGGTGAGTGCGCGCTACATACTGCGCAACGACAACAGCGGCCAGCAACAGTCGTTGAGCAACGTCGATTCCGCGCTCGAGCAGCTGTCCGAAGTGCGCGGTCTGCCGGTTCTGGACAAGGCGCTGATCTCCGCCGGCCGCCGTTATGAGGCCAGCGTTCGCGCCAAGGTCGATTACGGTTCGGTACCGTTCACCTTGCGCGTGGTCATGTTCTGGGTCAACGACTGGCATCGCGAGAGCGACTGGTACACATGGACGCTGCAGCCATGATCCGAAAGTACGGTGCCACGGTGCTGGGCTCGATCGGCGTCGTGCTGTGGCTGGTCGCGCTCTATCTTCTTGCCTCCGCCGCGCAAAATTCGGCCAGGTTCGAGAAGTGGATGCCGTGGATTCTGCTGATCAATATCTCGGGACTCCTCACGCTGTTCGTGCTGCTCGCCGGCAAGCTCACGCAATTGGTGCGCGACTACCGCAGGCATGTTCCGGGGTCGCGCCTGAAGGGACGCACGGTCGCGATCTTCAGCGCTCTGGCCGTCGCGCCGATTCTGGTGGTCTATTACTTTTCACTGCAATTCATCAATCGCGGCATCGACAGCTGGTTCGAGCTGGAAGTCAGTCAGGGACTCAAGGACACGCGCGAGCTCTCGCATGCCGCTCTCGAAGTGCGGGTACGGGAATTCCTCCAGCACACTCAGGTCGTGGCCCGCACCCTGTCGGCGAGCTCAGATCTCGAGCTGATCGGCACGCTCGATCGCGAGCGGCGCGACAGCACGGCGCTCGAATTCACCATCGTGGGCGCGCAGGCGCAGATTCTCGCCACGAGCTCCGACCGTCCGATGGATACCCTGCCGGTGCCCGCGACCGACGAGATGATGCTGCAGCTGCGGCGCGGCCGCCCCTATGTGAGCCTGGACACCGATTCGGTCGGCGGCTATCTGATTCGAGCGGCGGCACCGCTCGATGCCAACGGCAGCGGCAGTGCGCGGGTGTTGATCGCCTTGTATCCGGTGCCGCAGCAGTTGAGCCAGCTGGCCGACACGGTGCAGCGTTCCTATACCCAATACGCGAATCTCGTGCAATTGCGCCGGCCGCTCAAGTCGACCTTCGTGCTGATCTTGACTTTCGTCGTGCTGATGTCGCTGATTGCCGCGGTTTATGGCGCGTTCTTCGCCGCCCAGCGTCTGGTGCAGCCCGTGCAGGACCTGATCGCCGGCACGCGGGCCGTGGCGAAAGGCGACTACGACACCAAGCTGCCGCTGCCTTCGCGCGACGAGTTGGGTTATCTGGTGACCTCATTCAACGACATGACCAAGCGCCTGGCCAGAGCCCGGGAGGAAACGCGCCGCAGTCAACAAGCCGTGGAAGCCGAGCGGGCCGGTCTCGCCGTGATTCTCGCGCGCCTGTCCACCGGAGTCGTGTCGCTCGAGGCGAATTTGACCGTGCGCACCGCGAATCAGGCCGCCAGCGCCATCTTGGGGATTGACCTCGAGGCCGCCGTCGGCAAACCTTTCGACGAGTCGATCAGCGACACGACTCTGTTCACCCAGTTTCTGGCCGCGCTCAAGTCGCATCTCGGCGCCGAGGACTTGGATTGGCGGGAGCAGCTCGAATTGCTGTCGGACTCCGGCAAGCGTGTGCTCGTGTGCGCGTGCACCGCCTTGCCCAACGACTTGGGAGGCGCGCCCGGCGTGGTACTGGTATTCGACGACATCACCACGCTCCTGCAGGCGCAGCGCGATGCGGCTTGGGGCGAAGTGGCGCGCCGCCTGGCGCACGAGATCAAGAATCCCCTCACGCCGATTCAACTGTCCGCGGAACGGATGCGGCGCAAGTTCTTGGGGCAAATGAACGCTCAAGACGCCCAGATACTCGAACGGGCGACGCATACCATCGTCGCTCAAGTCGATGCGATGAAGCAGATGGTCAACGCCTTCAGCGAGTACGCGCGCGCCCCCGACATGCATTTCTCGCGCTTCGATCTGAACCAGTTGATCACGGAAGTCGTGGATCTTTATCGAGTCCAGGACTCGAGCGCCGACCTCAAGTTGCTGCTCGACCCGCATCTGCCGGCCATTTCCGCGGACCGAATGCGCATCCGGCAGATTCTCAACAATCTGGTCACCAACTCGCTGGAGGCCCTGGAGGGCCGGCCGGGCGCCTGCATCGAGATCGAAACTCATGTGGCCGAGGAAGGTCCCAAACAAGTAGCGTCGGTGGCGATTGTGGTCGCCGACAATGGGCCGGGGTTTCATCGGGACTTGATCGGCACCGTGTTCGACCCCTATGTCACGAGCAAACCCAAGGGCACGGGGTTGGGGCTTGCGATCGTGAAGAAAATCGTCGAAGAACACGGCGGACGCATTGAGGCGGATAATCAGCGCAGCGGCGGCGCCCGCGTGCGAATTCTATTGCCGTTGAGCGACGGCGCACGCTCCATGGGCGTGCGCGAACCGCGCAAAGGCGAACACAGGAGAGAACGTGTATGACCGCTTCGAGAATACTGGTGGTGGACGACGAGGCGGATATCCGCGGATTGCTGAAAGAGATTCTTTCCGAAGAGGGGTACGAGGTGGAAGTCGCCGCGGACGCGACCCAGGCGCGTTCTTCGCGCGCGACCCAGGTTCCTGATCTGGTCTTGCTGGATATCTGGATGCCGGACACCGACGGCATCACCTTGCTGCGCGAATGGTCGGTGACCGACGGCTACGACTGCCCGGTGGTGATGATGTCCGGCCACGGCACGGTCGAGACCGCGGTCGAGGCCACGCGCCTGGGCGCCTACGATTTTGTCGAGAAGCCGCTGTCGTTGACCAAACTGCTGCGCACCGTGGAGCGGGCGCTCGATGCCGGGCGCCGCAAACGGTTGTCGGCGCGCACGCACGGGCCGACGCTCGCCGTGCCCATCGGCAAGGCCAAGGTCACCCAGGCGCTGCGCGAGCAGGTGCAGCACGCCGCCTCCAGTTCGTCTCCGGTGCTGCTGCTCGGCGAATTGGGATCAGGGCGCGAGGCCTACGCGCGCTACCTGCACTCGCTGAGCGCACGCGCATCGAAGCCGTTTTTCATGGTGGTGGCGGCGAGCTTAGGGCAGGACCCGGCCGCGGCGCTGTTCGGCAGCGAACGGGATGGCCGCATCGAACTGGGCGCGCTCGATCAGGCGGCCGGCGGATCGCTGTACCTGAACGGGCTGGAGGATTTGAACAGCGAGGCGCAGCGCGCGCTGGCGGGCGCCATCGAGCAGAACGGCTACACGCACGTGGGCGGGCGGCAGCGAATACCGCTCAACGTGCGCTGGATCAGTTCCGCGCAGGACGCCTTCGAGTTGCGCGCCTCTCCGGAGCCGTTCCGCCGCGACCTCGTGGCGCACCTCAACGTGATCACATTGAGGGTGCCCCCGCTGCGCGACTACGCCGAGGATGTTCCCGATCTATTGCGCTACTACGTCGATCGCCTGGTCGACGATCAGCATCTGCCGCTGCGCCGCTTCAGCGTAGCCGCGCAGAACCGGCTCAGAAATTATCCCTGGCCCGGCAATATCGACGAGCTCAAGAATCTGGTGCAGCGCGTGTTGGTTCTGGGGGTGGGCGAGGAGATTCGGCTCGAGGAAATCGAGCGCGAGCTCGCGGTGAAACTGGCGGTGGACGAGCCGCTGGTGAAGCAGGATCTGCTCGCGCTGCCGCTGCGCGAGGCGCGCGAGCAATTCGAGCGAGCCTACCTGCAGCAGCAACTCTTGCTGTGCAACGG
>WNFT01001557.1_pt1 | contig 19355 bp, 12 predicted proteins | sample 5400191 | NCBI WGS metagenome assembly WNFT01 (sample SAMN13153359, study PRJNA577476) | soil metagenome | isolation source: 80 cm saprolite under Madrone tree | place: USA:California | collected 2016-06-14 | reverse complement strand
GCGGTCAGCGACGAGACAGGGACTTACCGCTTCGGGTTGGTTCCGCCGGGCGTCTTCACGGTGAAGTATGAACTGCCGGGTTTCAAAACGCTGGTCCGCGAGGGGATTCAGGCGTCGGCCGGTTTCACGGCCACGATCAATATTGTCATGGAGGTCGCAACGGTTGCGGAAACCGTCACGGTCGTTGGTGAATCGCCAATCGTTGACGTCCAGAGCGCTCAGGTCAATACGAACTTTAATCCAACCGCGATTGCCGTGATCCCTAACGGGCACGACATCTTTTCCGTCCTGGCTCTAACGCCGGGCGTTCAGGTGATGGTTCCCGACGTCGGAGGCAGCGAGGTGCGCCAGCGATCCAGTTTCCGCGTCTATGGCAGTACGTCACAGTGGAACGTCATCGATGGCGCAATCGTGACTTCGTTGCTCTATCAGGATCCGGATGCCTATCAGGAAATGCGGTTCGCAGCCGCCAGCAAAGGAGCCGAATCGCCCGTTGCCGGCTCTTATAACAACTTCATTGTGAAGAGCGGAGGCAACAAGTTTCACGGACTGGCCTTTGCGGACTGGGAACCGCTGAAGCTGCAAAGCTCGAATCTCACCGATGACCTGATCAAGCAAGGCGCCAAGAACGCGAATTCGATTGCCCGATATCGGGCGTTTCACGCCGACGTCGGCGGCCCGATCATGAAGGACAAGTTCTGGTGGTTTTGGGGTATGCGCAATATCAATTCCGACCTCAACCTGATCGGATTCACAAACGCCCAGACGGGCCAACCTGAAATCGCCCGCACCACCCTGCAGAACCAGACCGCAAAGTTGAGCTACCAGCTCAACAGCAAAAACACGCTTGCGTACACCATGCAGTGGGACCGGAAGTATCAGCCCCACGTCGTCACCGCCGATACCGCCGCATTTATGAATACCGATTCTGTTCCTATCCAGGACAATCCGGAGTGGGTCCAGTCTCTGGTCCTCAACTCGGTTCTGTCCACCACCTCGACCCTCGAGGTCCGATTCGGCGAATTCGGCTGGAAGTTTCCCAGACTCAGCCGGGTTGATGAACTCCCGCGCATGGATCTGACAACCAGGCTCCTTCGCGGCAGTGTTCCGATTTCAACGATCGACCGGAGTCACCACAAGAATATCGATGCGGTCTATTCGCTCGACGCCGGGAGCGCGCGGCTCGGAAATCACCACATGAAAGTCGGATATGGCGCTCTCTGGGAGGGTGCGCCCTACACGCGCTACGGGTATAAGGACAACATCAACACGATCTGGAGCAACAATTTCGCGATGCCGATGTATATCGAGACATACGATCTGCCGTTTACGTATGAAAACCGCTCGATGCAGCATTCAGCGTTCGTCAATGATTCCTGGAATATCCGAAGGTTTACCTTCAACGCCGGCGTTCGTTTCGACGCATTTCAGCCGTCCTACCCCGAGCAGCAAAAAACCGGCGCTGGGCCGTATCAGCAAGCCATCAAATTCCCAGCTTTCAAATTCCACTGGCAGACTGCCTTCCAGCCGCGGGTGTCGCTCGTATATGACGTCTTTGGAAATGGGCGCACCGCCGTCAAGCTGGCATACGGCAGGTATGTCTACAACGCGGGATCCATTACCAATGCCGCTTCGACCCTTGCGGGGCAGGTGAATCCCATGTCGCTGACCACCATCCGATATAACTGGGATGGTAAGTTCCCGTTTGTGCCTGACCCGAGCAAGATCGTTTCGGTTACCGGTGGCCTCAACCGCCGGCTCGATCCCAGTTTGAAGCTTCCGGATACCATCGAATATATGGGCGGCATCGACCAGGAGATCATGCGAGACATGACAGCGAGGTTTACGGTCGTGCGCAAATTCGAACACAACCGGTATCAGCTTCTGAATACGGACATCCCGATGTCGGCCTACAGCATTCCCGTGGCCTTCACCGATATCGGCCGCGACGGCGTTCGGGGAACACCTGACGATCAGCAGTTAACGCTCTTCAGCCGGGCCCCGCAATATGCCAGCCTGCGCGCCGATCTTCTGACCAATGATCCCGCGAACAGCGCGGCCTTCACGACGTACAACATGGAAATCGTGAAACGTTTCTCGAGGAAATGGCAGGCGCTGACGGGTGTCGATATCAACAAGTACAAGACGTGGCGCTTCGCGGTGGCCAACGGCAGCGACATCCAAACCGATATTATCGGACGGGCTCAGGATCCGAATCTCCTCAGGTACAACAACGGTCTGAATTACTGGCACTGGCAGTACAAGGCTCTCGGCAGTTACGAACTCCCGCACGGAATCACGACTTCGGCGACTCTCCGCATAACCAAAGGCGAGCCGTACGGCCGGCAGGTCAACTCGACAGGACTGAGCCAGGGAGTCCTGCAACTGAGGGTTGAACCGATTGGTACGTTCTTCTATCCAACGGTCAAGATCCTGGATTTACGCGCCGCCAAGAGTTTCACGTTGGGTGAGAATTGGGGCAAGGTGGAGGGACTGTTTGACGTCTTCAACGTCAACAACGCATCCACCATTCTCAGCGTCAATAACCAGGCGGGTGTTGACGCTCTGGGGCCGACGTTCGGCCGTGTTTTGCAGACGCTGAACCCGCGGATCGCCCGGCTCGGGGTGCGGTGGACGTTCTAATCAATTTTCAGGCTTCATCCGGTTACAAATTAAATCGATCCTGTAGGTTGTCCTTTTTTTGAAAGCACAGGCGTGAGTGGCCCCACGCCTGTGGCTTTTATTCACGGCTGCGCCCTGTCGGGCTTGCGCTTCGCGTGGTTAGATGGACATCCGTTCGACTGAGCCGCTCCAATCGGAGAAACCCAGTTTCCCGAATGCCCGTACCTGGAACGTGTAGTTGGTGCCAGGTGTCAGGTTGTTGATGCGAGTTGTTAAGCCGTTACCCACGCTTTAAGCTACGGTTTAGCGGTAATACGGCCAAGTGGATTGGCGCTCAGGAAAATCTTGCCGAATCGGGACAGGATCGCGTGAGCCGAGCGAAAGAAGTTGCGAGTCAATAAGGATAGGAAACTCACACGTTGAGCAGCACAAAAAGCCAGCTAATTTAGTTTAGCTGCGCTTGCCGGCGAGTACGCGGATCATCGGCTCGTAAGCCGATTCCTGGGAGAAACGCCAGCTCGCAACTGTCAGCGCCACGATCGAGAATCCGGCCAGCACGGCGATGTCCAGGGCGACGCTGAAGTCGGTAGGGACGGACGCAGGCAGGATGGCGTGCTTGAGAAAATCAACGCCGTAAGTGTACGGATTTATGGTCGCGATCCGTTTCAGAGCTACCGGCAAACTCTGCACCGGGTAGAGCGATCCGCTGAGAAAAAAGACCGGGAAGATTACGAAGTTCATGGTCGCCGCGAAGTTGTCCAGAGTGCGGGTAAACGACGCCGTCAGCATGCCGATGCCGGCGCAAGCGAATGAAGCAGCGGCTACGGCGGCGGCGAGCAATGCCCAGTGCGTATCGTTGCCGAAGTAGCCGAGCAGCAACAGAATGGCAATCAGCAGCAGCGCCTGCACAATGGCCGCGAGGGCCGCCGAAACCATCTTCGCCAGCACGATCCACGCATGCGGGAGCGGCGCCACGATCATCATTCGCATCACCCCCGATTCCTTGTCGTAGACCGTGGTGAGCGCGGCCAGCATGGCGCCGAAGAGCGTCGTCATGCCCAAAACACCGGGAACCAGAAAATCCTGGTAGTTCACGCCGTGGGCCCCGCCGATCACGGAGTTGAACCCGCCGCCGATCACCAACAACCAGATAAGGGGGCGCACCATGGCCGCAACGAGCCGCGTTCGTTGCCGAATCATGCGCAACACCTCGCGTTCCAGCACCGCATAGAAGGGCCGCAGCTTCACGATCTCAACGCCTTTCCGCCGGCGACCCATAGGAAGACATCGTTGAGATTGGGCCGGCGCACCCTCCAACTGCGAACGTCCACTCCAAGCTCCGATTGGAGTTTGGCCAGCCCCGTGACGTCCTCCTCGGCCCAGCGAAACGTCGCGACATCGCCGTCGCGGAGGCAGGGCCCCAGTCTCGGCTCCAGCCGCGCGGCCAGCCGCTCGATATCCGCGCTTTCGACTTCGAGGATGTGCTTGCCGAGATCGTCGACCAGAGTGCCTGGCGCTCCGGATTCGACGAGCCGGCCTTTTCGGATGAACGATACCCGGTCGCAGCCGTCGGCCTCCTCCAGATAGTGTGTCGTGAGCAGAACTGTCATTGCGTTATGCGCGCGCAATCTTTCGATGAAACGCCAGATGCGGCGCCTGTTGGGAATATCGAGCCCGATGGTCGGTTCGTCGAGAAACAGCACCTTGGGCTGATGAAGAACTCCGCGCACGATATCGAGCGCCCGGCGCATTCCGCCCGACAGCGCAGCCACTGGTGTAGCGCGATGTTCGTTGAGTCCGAACAGCTCGAGCAGTTCGCGCGAACGTTCGGAAATGGTCCGCGGCGACAGATTCTGGAGCAGCCCCGCGAACCGCAAGTTTTCAGCGACCGTGAGCGTTCGATCCAGCGCGGATTCTTGAAACACGATCCCGATCGCCTCGCGCGCCTTGACCGCATTCCGCGTGATGTCGAAGCCTGCAACCTGAGCCGAGCCTGCATTGGGCTGGATAAGGGTTGCCAGCATGTGGATGGTGGTCGTCTTGCCTGAACCGTTCGGACCCAGCAGGCCGAAGAACTGCCCGGAATCGATTTCCAGCGTCAGGCCGTCTACGGCAAGAACCTCGCCGTAGCGCTTGGTCAGCCCCGCGGCGCGAATCGCAGGGGGTTGAGCGCCGGTCTGAGAAGCATTCATGCCGAAGGCTGTTTATTGCCGCCAGCGAGGCTGAGCGAGTTCGCGTCGTCCCGAAAGAATAGGACAGGCTCCGGTTCGCTGCCCGCCGCCAGGTTTCGTGCGCGTTCAATCACATCGGTGACGACCCCATGCAAGGGAGATTTGTCGCACACGGGATCCGCGTTGGCCGCGTCGCCAGTCATCAGGTAGGCCTGGCACCGGCAACCACCGTAATCCTTAACCTTCTCCGGACAGGAACGGCAGGGTTCCTTCATCCACGCATCGCCGCGGTAGGCGTTAAATGCCGGCGAATCGCGCCAGATCGAGCCGAGATCGTGATCGCGCACACTGGGGAAGCTCAGCCCAGGCAGCATGCGCGCCGAGTGGCACGGAAGCGCAAACCCGTCGGCAGTGACGGCCAGGAACACCGCGCCCCAGCCGCTCATGCATGGTTTCGGCCGAGTCTCGTAGTAGTCCGGCACGACGAAATAAATCTTCATCCGGTTTCCCACCCGTCGGCGAAAGTCGTTGGTGATTTCCTCGGCCCGCTGCAATTGTTCGCGGCTCGGCAGGAGTTTGTCGCGGTTGAGGTAGGCCCAACCATAGTACTGCGTGTTGGCGAGTTCGACGTACTCCGCCTCGAGCTGCTCGGCCATCTGAAGGATCTGCTGCACGTGATCGATGTTGAGCCTGTGCAGGACCACGTTGAGCACCATCGGGTAGTCGTATTTCTTGACCAGCCTGGCGACCTTCTGTTTCAAATCAAAGGTGCGAGTGCTGGAGAGAAAGTCATTCATCTCGCGGGTCGAGTCCTGGAACGAGATCTGGATATGATCGAGCCCGCCCTCCTTGAATGCTGCGATTCGCCGCTCGTCGAGGCCTACGCCGGAAGTAATCAGGTTCGAGTAATAGCCGAGCCTGCGGGCCTCGGCGACCAGGATCTCCAGGTCGGCCCGCATCAACGGTTCTCCTCCCGAAAATCCAAGCTGGGTTGCGCCGAGTTCACGGCCCTGCCTCAACACGCGCAGCCAGTCCTCAGTCGACAGCTCATCGCCGTAGGTCGCGTAGTCCACGGGGTTGTAGCAGTACACACAGTGCAAGGGGCACTTGTAGCTGACCTCGGCTAACAGCCAGAGCGGCAGATTAGCTTTGTTTTGTTCGAATCCAACCTTTTCCATAAGCGTGTTCCAGAAATTCGATAACATCGCCCTTCAGATCGTAGCCGGGAAAAGCGCGCTCCAGGTCGGCGACGATCTCGCTCACGCTCGCTGTGCCGTTGACGCGCTTCAGGATCTCGCCCGAGCTACCGGGCAGCTTGACCATTCCTTCCGGATACAGCAGCACGTGAATCTGCTGCGCAGGTTCCCATTGGAAGCGGTAATGGCGAGCGATCTCGAATATCGTGTCGTCGTTCAAAGGCATTCGATCAACCTTTTAGCGTCGGGCCCACCGGCCGGTTCGCTTCAGTACGCCGCTTCGCGGCCTCCTTCCTGCCGGCCGGTCCCCCCACGCCTTCGCCCACCGCGGGGCCGACGCCGTAGGCTAGCTGTATAGTATCGAGCATCGTCCACAACACGTCGAGCTTGAATTGCAGGATCTCGAGCGCGCGCTCCTGGTCCTCGCGCGATTTGAAATGGTCCAGCGTGATCTGAAGCCCGTGTTCAACGTCCCGCCGCGCCTCCGACAATCGTTTGCGGAAGTATTGGTAGCCCTCCGGTTCGATCCACGGGTAATGCTGCGGCCAGTTCTCCAGTCGTTTTTTGTGGATCTCGGGCGCAAACAGCTCGGTAAGTGAGGAGCACACGGCCTCCTGCCACGGCGCGCGGCGCGCGAAGTTGACATACGCGTCCACCGCGAAGCGCACGCCGGGCAGAACATGTTTTAGAGACTGCACGTCCTCGCGCTTCAGACCGCAAGCGTCGCCCAGCCGCAGCCATGCCTCGATGCCGCCTTCGTCTCCCTGTGTGCCGTCGTGGTCGATGATGCGCAGAATCCACTGGCGGCGCTCGTCGCGGCCAGACATGTTCGCCAGGATGGCCGCATCTTTCACCGGTATTCTGATCTGGTAGTAGAAACGGTTGTATACCCAGCCCTGGACCTGCGCTTTGGTGCATAGGCCGCTGTTCATTGCGATGTGGAAGGGATGGTGGATGTGATAGTGCGTTTCCTTCGCGCGCAATTGCTGCTCAAACTCTTCTTTAGTCCAGGGAGGTCTTACTTGTGGACCCATGACCGGCTTCTCAGAGCGTGATGTCCATCCCATCGTAAGCCACTTCAATGCCTAGATCTTCCAGTTCGCGGCGTTCGGGCGAATCCTCGTTCAGGATGGGATTGGTGTTGTTGATGTGAATGAGCACCTTGCGGCTCGCCTTCAGTGGTTTGAGCACTTCGATCATGCCTCCGGCACCGGACTGCGGTAGATGGCCGATCTCCCGCGCCCGCTTCTTCGACACGCCGAGGCGAATCATCTCGTCGTCGGCCCAGAACGTGCCGTCGACCATCACGCAGTCCACGTCTTCCAGCAAAGGCCGAATATGCGGCTCTATCTCCACAAGGCCGGGAGCATAGAAGAGTGACCTTCCGGTCTCGGGATCGGAGATGCGCATACCGATATTGTCGCCTTGGCGAGGGCGATCGCGATGTGGAGAGTATGGCGGCGGCTTGCTCGCGACAGGCGCCGCCGTAAAGCTTAAGTCTCCTGCTCCAATCACCGGGAACCGTCTGTCGGGTTCGATCGGCATCCTGTGCCAATGGATCCCGCAGTAGTGCTGAAGGATGTTGAACACCGGGTTTCCGGTGGTGAGGTCTTCCCTCGCCATGTCGGTGGAATAGACCTCCAGCGGCGGCCCCTCCCGCAGCATGAACAACCCAGTTGTGTGATCGATCTGGGCATCCATCAACACCACTCCGCGTACGGCAGTATCGCGGAGGGTTCGCGCCGGTTGCAATTCCGGAAATGCGCGGAACTGCACAAGTATATCGGGGGAAGCATTGAACAGAATCCAGTCCGTGCTATTGCCGGAGACCGCTATCGACGATTGAGTTCGTGGCCGTGCCCGGATTGTCCCTCGGCGCAGGCCGTCACAATTAGAGCAGTTGCAATTCCACTGGGGGAAGCCGCCGCCGGCCGCTGAACCGAGGACTCTGATTCGCACGGTCTTGTTTTTTCGAACAGTTAAAAAACCACGGAAGCCCTTCGTCAGGGCTTCCGGCGCCGCACAAACTAGCGGTTGGAAATATACAGCGTTGATTCGAAACCGAGGCGGAGATCAATGTACACAGGCTTAGTCCACATAGGCACCTCCGAGATTGACTTCAAATTCCAATTCGGTTTGACGGAGCGAGATTATCGCGATACCAGAGGATTTTCAATCCAAATCTGCCGCTGACTAATTCTCCTCAGACTTTTTCTTGGGCCATTCCTGATGCAGCCAGGACTGGTAGGCTGCTTTCTGCGAGTCGGTCGGATCTTTCATGCGGGAAACTTTCCATCGGCCGTTCGGTTTGCCGGCCAGCTTGAAGGAGACGGTTCGAAGCTCCTCACGACGGATGATATGCAACGTCACCGCATCGCCAGGCTGCAGCAGTCCGACCCACTCGTCAAATTGCGATGCGGAAACACGCCGGCCGTTGACCGCCACAATCTCATCGCCTAACAGCACGCCCGCCGCGTACGCGGGCCCGTCGGAGAGGACCGACCGGACCACCGCGGCTCCGCAGCGGTCGGCGAGATTCAAGCCGGCATAGGCGCTTTGTATGATGAGATCGTCTTTCTTTTCGGATTGGATCGACAGCTCGAGCCCGACGACCTCAAGGGCGGATTCGAACGGATATTGGCTGGTTCCGTTGATATAACGGGCGAAGAAGTCATCCCATGGTGATTCGGAGATCGCTTCGAGCAATGCGATCATGTCGGCCGTGGTGTACCCATTCCCGGACAACGGAAAGCGCCGGTACATTTCGCGCATCAAGTCATCGAGTGAAACTCTGTTTCTCGTTCGGCTCCGTAGTTCCATGTCCATAAGCAGGCTTGCCAGCGTTCCCACATCGTAGAAAGAGACGGTGAAGTTCGCATCGTCCGGCGTCGATCGACTGAACTTGATCCACGCATCAAATGAAGATTCGGCCAGGCTCTGCACGCGAGCGCCGGGGCGGTTGCGGATGGTGTGAATGGCATCACCGAGAGCCCTGAGATAATCGTCCGGTTTGGTGATGCCCACACGGGCATTCGTCAGATCACCGTAATAGCTGGTTGTCCCTTCGGCGACCCACAGTAGATCCGTATAGTTCTCGCGCATGTAGTCATAAGGATGGATGCCATCCGGACGGAACTGCTTGACGTTCCACGTATGAAAGAACTCGTGTGAAATCATGGAGACGAAAGTTTTGTAGGCCTCCGGGTTTTCCAGCGACCGTCGCGGCCTCTGAATAATCGTGGAGTTCAGGTGCTCTGTGCCGCCGCTCGCATCGGGGCCTACATGAATGAGGAAAACATAGCGACGGTAAGGCATATCGCCGAAAAGGTCGGCTTGCGATTTGACGATCTTCGCGAAGTCGGCCTTGAGCTTATCGGGATCGTACTTTGCGCCACCCCAGATGGCAATTTGATGTGGCTTGCCGTTGACCTCGAACTCCAGGAGGTCATGCAGGCCGATTTCCAGCGGCGAATCGACGAGAACGTCGTAATTGGGCGCGAGTAATTTGCGAGGGTTGCCCGGCACGCATTCCAAACCTGTCGCGATTTTCCAGGAGGCAGGGGCTTCGATGTTGACCAGTACCGGATCCTTCAAGCGGTCCGGGACATGAAAGAAAACCGTCGCACCGGAAAGGAATGCATGCGTGTCGTCCACGTGCCGCGTGCGATCCCCTAACGAATTTGCATACACACGGTAGGTGACCGTAACCTCCTCGGCCCCGCCTGTCGTCATATGCCACGTGGTCTTATCGGTTTTCACAATCGGCAGTGAACGTCCCGCGCTTGTCACCGCTCGCACGTCGCGCACTCCCCCCGCCGGATTTAGAACCTCGTACCGTCCGGGCCGCCATACCGGCATTGCCACATCTATCATCGGCCCGGCCACGTTCCGAATGACCATCCGGATATCGACCATCTGAGTTTGAGGTGCATTCAACGAGACCGTGTATTCGATCGGCCACCGTTCAGTATCCTCTACCCACATTGCCAAGGACATTACCAGAACTGACGTTCGTTCTCTACCGGCGAAGCAGAGACCCGCCGAAGCAGATATTGTGTCTCGCCGAAAGACTCGGAGGTTCGATCTTGCAAATAACTTTTAGACGGATGACGCGCGAGGTAACTGCTTGAGACGTGTTTGGCCGCACGGTAGGTCTTCACTAAGAAGTGTTAATTTACAGTTGACGTGATAGCGCCCGAGAAGCTGAAGCCGCGTCGGCCCGCAAACCGTCATTCGGATGTATAGTCGGGTTCTCGTACATCTGACTTGCTGAGTCCTGTTGGCCGACACAATCCAGGTATGTTGATGTCGATAATCCGGCGCTTGCGAGTTATATGCGATGAGGCTTCCGTCTGATGACCAATCGGTAGGAAACTTCGGTCCTTCGGTATCGAGAACACATGTTGCCGTCCCGCCACTGATTAGCTGGCGCAAGAGGCGCATTGCGCGGTCATCGCCCCGGCTAAAGGCAATTTCGCAGCTGTCCGGAGACCAGACGGGGCAGAATTCGGGCTCCGAGCATCCGATATCCGAAAACCGGGAAAGGGCGCCGTCCCGAAACAAATCCATCACCCAGATTTGCGGAGCACAGTCCCGGCACAGCCGCTCCCATTTAGCTTGACATCTCGCATAGCCGGGTTTCTAATGAGCGCAATTCCGCACCCACACTCCCCAAAGGAGATATCGACATGAAGGCCATGTCGAAGGATCGGTTCACCGAGTTTCTGTCATCTTGCTCTAGTGATCGCCGTGACCTTACCAGCGACAAAATAGGAGGGCAAGGACCGATTTTTTGACAACCCGTTTTTGACAATCCGAAGGATAGGCATTGCTGCCGCCCCCCGATCGTGAGCGGCGTATTGGAAAAGGAGGCGCTATGACATCCGTTACGTTGAAACCCAGAATAGCTATGCGTGTGTTCAACACAACTCTGGTTGTGTTGCTTTTCTCTCTCGCCCTCTTTGCGCAGGGCAATTTCGGCCGGATTCTCGGCAGTGTTAAAGACTCAACTGGCGCGGTCATACCGGGCGCCACGGTAAGCATAATCGACAAGGACAGAGGCCTCGCGCGAACCCTGACCACGGATGAGGCGGGACAGTATAACGCTCCCAATCTGATTCCCGGCACATACACGGTCCGCGCCGAGCTCCCGGGGTTCAAGAGGCTGGACCGTGAGAACGTTGTGGTCGAGGTCGGCTCTGAGATTCGAGTCGACGTGACCATAGAGCCCGGCCAACCGGGTGAGACCGTCACGGTCAGCGAAGCGATCCCGCTGGTGGATACCACGAGCGGGACCCTTGGTGGCGTACTCGCAAATGCAGCCATCAACGATATGCCGTTGAATGGACGCAACTACCAAAATCTGTTGAATCTGATCCCAGGCGTGACGGTGCAGCCGGGGGGTTCGCCATGGACTCAGAGCACCAACAACAGCCGTCCCGATGAAACCGTCTGGATGGTGGACGGCATCATCAATGCCAATTTCGTCGACTACCGCCCTATCGCCAATATGCCGAGTCCGTTCACCGATGGCGCCACGATCCTGCCCATCGACGCCATCCAGGAATTCCACCTCGAAGAAAATCCTAAAGCCGAGTACGGCTGGAAGACCGGCGCTATTGTGAACGTCGGAATCCGGTCGGGAACCAACTCCTATCACGGCTCGGGTTACGCGTTTGGCCGCAGCGACGCCTGGGCCGCCCGCAACTTCTTCAATCCTGTTGGCCCGAAGCAACCGACGGAACTGGAACAGTTCGGCGGCGTCGTGGGCGGGCCGATCATGAAAGACAGACTGTTCTTCTTCGGCGGCTACGAGGGGCTGCGTTCCTTCGTCGGCAACGCGCTTGGGAGTCTTGTGCCAGCAACCGGCTCCTTGGGAGGGGATGCGTCCCACAGCATGGTGGATGCTCTCAATGCGCTCCAGGTGAGCGGCGTGACGCCAAGCCCCGTCAGCCTGAAATTGATGGGCTGCACTTTGGCGCCACCATACACGTGTACAGGCGGCTTGATGCAAAACGCCCCGGCGAACACGACGACGTACAACAGCGGCTTCCCGAATACCAACACCAGCGACAACGGAGTGGGCAAAATCGACTACCGGATCAACAGCCAGCACTCCCTCAGTGGAATGGTGTTCATCGGCAACTACTTTGGCAATGGAGAAGATCACCCCATCACGGCCAGTTACTGGCAGAACGGAGATCCGATACGCACCTATACGGTCACCTCGAACTGGATTTGGACCGCCAGTTCCCGCTTGTTGAACGACTTCCGGTTCGGCTTCAACAACGCCAGGCTTGCCCTTGTTGTTGACGACGCCAACCACTTCGCCAATGGCAAGGACTATGCCCTCAACACCGGAATCACGAGCACGGGTGGGTTCCCGGTGGTCAATATTACCGGTTTTCCCGGGCAAGTTCTGGGCAGTTGGATGGGTCGTCCCACTGATTTTAACAACCCGGTTTTCAATTTTCAGGACAATCTCTCGTATTTGCGCGGCAAGCACGGCTTCAAGTTTGGCGGCGAGTTCGCGCACATCCACGCCGACTACAACCTCCACGACACGCGTGGCCGAATCCAATTCCTTGGGAAACAGACTCCTCAAATTCCCAATTCCACGCCATTGGAGGACTTCTTCGCGGGAAAGCCAACCAGGGCATTTCAACTCTTGGGCCAACCACTTCGACAGTTGAACTGGACGTCGACCGCGGCTTTCTTCCAGGATGACTGGCGCATCGCGCCGAAATTCATGCTGAATCTGGGATTGCGCTGGTCCTACGTATCGCCGATTAAAGAGGCCAACGGTCTGTTGGGTGGCTTCGACCCGGTGCGCGGAATGGTTCAGCAGGGTCAACCCGGCTTCGCGGGTATTTTTAAGCCCGATTACAAAAACTTCTCGCCGCGCGTCGGTTTTAACTGGGATATCACAGGAAAGGGAACGACGGTACTCCGGGGCGGATCCAGCGTCATTTATTCGATGTACACCCCAGCCCAGTGGATGCAGTCCAGCCCCCAGAGCTTCGGTGGCGGCGGCTTCCACGTCGTTCCCACAGGGGCCTGCACGGTTGCTGTACCTCCTGGGACTCCTTGTCCCTCAACTTTTGGCGGCACCATCACGACCGCCAACGCTGTTCTCCCGGGCTCTGTCCTCGACTGGAATAACGTTGTTTTTCCGAAAGGCGCCGTATTCAGTTGCACAGCGGCCGTACCCTGCAGCATCGTCACCGTGGACCCGAATCTCAAGTACCCCTACGCCGTGAACTGGAATGTCGGTATCCAGCACGCCTTCACGAACGACCTTTCGCTCGACGTCAGCTATGTTGGCAATCACGGCGACAGACTGACCGGCCGCCGCGACCTTAATCAGATCGATCCTGTGACCGGCATCCGCCCCTACGGCGCTAAATTCCCCTATTTGCAGTTCATCGACCAGACCCAGAACGATGCGCGTTCCAACTACCACAGCTTGCAGGCGACCTTGACCCAGCGGTTTTCGCGCGGGGTTTCCTTCAAGGCCGGCTACACCTACGGCCATGGCCTGGACAACGGTTCCCTGAATCGTTTTGCGAGAACTCCGCAGGACGGCAGGCATCCGGAGTTGGAGTATGCCAGCAGCGACGCCGACATCCGGCACCGTTTAACAATCACCGGCAGTTACGACATCCCAGGAATCAAAGGATTTGGCCAGTTACTGCAAGGCTGGAAGCTCAACACCATCGTGAACCTTCAGACTGCCCAACCCTGGCTTGTGACCGACGGGGGTAACGATTTCAGCGGGACCGGAGAACGCGTTGATCGCTGGAATTTCTATGGAAACCCCCAGGACTTCAGTGGTTCCGGCGGAAGTGGTCTTCCCTACTGCAACTTCAGTAACTACATCACGAAGGGCATCGCCGGCGTCAATTGCTATACGCAATCCATCGTTTCCGGCATCTATACGAACCTGCCCGCGTCAGTGGCTCAGCAGTGTCTGGCAGTCGCTCCCGACCTCAGCACCCTGGCTCAGGGTGGCTGCTACGTGTCCGGTAAGTCGGTGATGGTTCCTCCCAAGGCCGGAACCTTTGGCACGATGGGCCGGAACATCTTCCGCGACACGGGCTTCAAGAACGTGGATTTCTCTGTATTCAAGACCTTCAAGTTCAAGGAACGGTACAGCGCCCAGTTCCGGGTCGAGTTCTTCAACGTGTTCAATCACCCCATTATCGCCAATCCGTACGGCTCAGCGAATGGCTCCAACCTTGGCGATAATCCCTCAAGCCCAGGCGGGTTCGGTGGTGGGGGCGCCACGCCCGACGTCGCGGCCGGCAATCCGCTCGTCGGATCGGGAAGCAACCGCGTGATGCAACTCGGGTTGAAGCTGACGTTCTAATATGAAGCGACCTTGTCAAGGGTGACGTACTTTCAACCTGGTTTTCTTCTCGTAAGAGAATCGGGTTGAAGTAATAGGCAAAGCGAATGACAGGAGGAGAAGCAATTGCGACGATGGATCATATCCGCGGGTCGAAACCGCATAGTTGTGATTCGTCGGGAGCCACCTCGAACTGAGTACGCGGGTTGAGTCCCAAGACCGGACCGCACAAAACGTAGGAGGATTCTCCTTTTCGTGCGCCCTCGTCCTGTCATCACTTTGCTTCCCGTACCCGACGATGGGATCGGCAGTCCTGATTCCGCCATTCCCTCATATTGGAAATGTTTTCGGCGAAGGCGCGAGGACCAGTCCAGGCCGAGCGAAGCGAGCCGAAGGGCAGCCTGGACGGGTGGCGCCGAAGCCGTACGATCGAAGATGAGGGAATGGCAATCATGGCGATCATGCAGCGGGCTGGGTTTTCAATCCCGTAATGTCCAAAAACTGAAATCACGCCGCCTCGCGGTAGTAAATAGTTGAGGAGGCCACCGACTCGTTCGCATTTTCGCACCAGTCCCCTCATTGTGCCGATAATTTCGACGGGTTCGAGAAGGCGATTATCGAGGTGTGGGTGGCGAATTCCAAATTGCGCGAATTTCTGGGCAGTTTTTGTCGAATCGCACTTTTCGATTACATAAAATATGAACGCAATGCGGTGTGTCCCGCGGTGAGTAACAATTTCGTAATATGAGCTACTGTTCCCGGAGAGCCCCGGTCATCAAAGACTTTCTGCAAGCACACCCAAAACAGCGCTGACGACTATAGATGGGAACGGCGGCTTCGATCCGTTTGCCGGATCTTGAGATGAGGGATGCTTCGCTGGAATATTACTAATTGCTCGCGCAGAGCGAGGTTTTCCAGGGCCAACGTGTTCACAACCGGCAAATATAAGGAGAATCCCCGAACGATAATCAGGATTTTGTTGAACATTCGGACCGAAAGTGTGTGGGCTTCATTGATCAAAATCAACCGTCTACGCGGCAGACGCGATTTTGGCGAGGCACAACTCTCGGTTTTTCCCTCATAGGATAGATTCCCACGAAAAAAGACGTGAGCGGCGATGCCCGTGAACGCCTGCTGCTGGCGCTCGAGGTCTCGGAACATGAGATAGCTGAACACGGAGTCGCAGCCGCCGATTTCGCCGCAGGATGTTCCGCCCTGCCTGGGCCCGGGCGAAGACAGGTTCACGAGCCGGCCGGGTTCCTGGACGGGCAGGTTGCGAAGAAGAATCTGGTGGAAGAGCGAGAAGATCGCGGCATTCGCGCCGATGCCGAGTGCCAGAGAGACGACGGCGACGAATGTGACGAAAGGGTTTTTTAGAAAGCTGCGTATCGCGAGTTTTACCATGGGATGTTAGCCGCGAATTACGCTAATGACGCCAAAGCTGTTCGCGTCATCGGCGTAATTCGCGGCAAGATCACTCCACGATTGCTTGGATCACCGCTGTTTCGAAATCGGCTCTGGCTTCCTGGTTGGCCGTCTGAGTCATATAAACAGCCACCAGCTTTTCCTTCGGGTCAACCCAGAAGTGAGTGCCGTAGGCGCCGCTCCAGCCAAAGCTTCCTTTGGACAGGAAAACTCCCCTTTGAGCCGGGTCGCTGATGACGCGCATGCTGAGCCCAAAGCTCTCCCCGCGGGCCCTGCCGGGAAGGGTGTCCGGAATGTGGACGGACGACATCAGTTCAACGGTTCTCGGGCTGAGCAGCCGCTTTCCATTCAACTGTCCGCCGTTGACCAGCATCAGCCCGAATTGCAGATAGTCTTCGGCGGTGGTGAACAATCCTCCGCCACCCGACAGAAAGACGCCGTTCATGAAGTTCGGATTATTCTGCTTCACCAGGCCCTTTTCGGTCTTCGAGTAAAGCGTCGCGATCCGCGGGTTGTACGATTCGGCGGGGTAGAAGAAGGTGTCCTTCATTCCCAGAGGTTCGAAAATACGCTGGCGCGCGAACACATCGAACTTCTGTCCCGTGACAACTTCCACCACGAGCACCAGCGTGTCGAATCCAGCCTGCGCGCTGTAGGCCCAGCGTGTTCCAGGCTGGAATTCCAGCGGTACGGCGCCCAGGCGCGGAATGTAGTCGGCATTGGATTCTTTCCCTTTCAGCGCGACCTTACGGTTTTCCTGGTTGCTTATAGTGCCGCTGACGAGACCTGACGTATGAGTCAGGAGATCTTTGATCGTAATTTCGCGGTCGGGTGGAACCGTGTAGAACCGGGCTTCTGTCGGGGGCGCCCCTCTCTGCCCGCCAGCAGCCGGGCCCGGCTGCGGAACGGCTACCTTCAAGTCCTTGAACTGCGGGATGAATTTCGAAACCGGATCGTTGAGGCGGATTTTGCCTTCTTCCATCAGCATCATGACAGCGACGCCCACGACAGGTTTCGTCATCGACATGATGCGGAACATGGCGTTCGTCGCCATCGGCTTATTGGTTTCGATGTCCATCAGGCCCTGCGCTTCCAGGTGCGCTATCCGGCCATTGCGCGCCACCAGCGTGACAGCGCCCGAGAAGCTCTTGGCGTCCAGGTGACGCTGAACCAACTCGTGAATTCTTTGCAGGCGCTGCGTCGAGAGACCAACGTCTTCCGGTTTCGCCCGCGGTACCTCCGCTGCCGATGCCGTGGCGAGGAGCGTTAGAAAAAGAACAAGCGCAGACGTCCATTTCGCTATCAAACGCATAGTGTTCTCCATGAGATTTCGTAGTTACCGGCGTCGCCGATCAGGAGCGTGATTGTCGAGCTTGTAAAGGTTGATGGCTTCCCCGACCGCGATTAATCCGAAGCAGTAGAAGCCACAAGTGAACAGCCACCGCAATCGTGAACTCTCCTCGGGTGTTCCGTATGCTCCATAACTCCAGGGGATTCTTTCGGTCCAGAGTTTCCCGGTGTCGGGGCTATGCGGCCGGGTAAAGTTCGCGTATTGGGCGAGGGCCAGTGACACGATGAAGCAGCCCAGGAATGCAACGAAACCCGCGATCTTCAATCCCTTCGATAAGAGGATCCAACGCTTAATGGACATAAGTCAGTGACCCTGTGATTCTACCGTCACATTTGCCGCAAATTAGCGAAATTCGCGTCGGGCCGTTATAATTCGGCGCCATGCAGCGAAGAGAATTCTTAAGCACATTTGCCGCCGCGGGCGTTGCCGCGGCCGTGCAAGACCAGCCAAAAATCCAGCGGAAGGGCCGCATCAAGCAAGGTCTGATGCGAACGAACTTCGGCGCCAACTCCCCGTTGTCTTTCGACGACCAGTGCAAAGTCGCCGCCCGGCTTGGATGCTATGGCTTCGATCTCATCAATCCGCCGGACTGGCCCATACTCAAGAAGTACGGCCTGGTTCCAACCATGGGACCGACCGGAGGAGTCACGATACAGGACGGCCTGATCCGGCGCGAGCTTCACGATCAGATCGAAAAATCGATGCGCGCGTCGATCGACCAGTGCGCGGCCAACGGTGTTCGGAACATGATCACCGTCGGCGGCCAGCGCCGGGGGATGTCGTACGCGGAGGGTGCCGACAATTGCGTCGCTTATTTCAATCGCATCAAAGGGTACGCAGAAGATAAAGGCGTCAGCATCTGCATGGAAGTCATGAACAGCAAATACGACTCCAACAATACGCTCGGCCGGCCGGATCAGATATGCGATCACCTGGCCTGGGGCGTCGAGGTTTGCAAACGGGTGAACTCGCCTCGTGTGAAGATTCTGTTCGATATCTACCACGTGCAGATCATGGATGGGAATCTCGTCCAGAACATCAAAGAGAATTTCCAGTGGATCGCCCACTTCCATACGGGCGGAGTCCCGGGCCGAAACGAACTCGACGAGACTCAGGAGATCAACTACCGTGTCGTCGCAAAAACCATCGCTGACCTCGGATTTACCGGCTATGTCAGTCATGAATTCCGGCCAGGTCCCGGCAAGGACCCGATCAAAAGCATTGAACAAGCCGTCGAGATCATGGATGTTTAGCCGGCTTGCGCTGACACTCAGCCTGCTGCTGGTCTTACCGCTTCGGCCGCTCGCCGCAGCAGAAGACCTGCCTGCAAAGATCAGCGACGCCAACTTCTGGAGGATGATCGAGGATTATTCGGAGCCGAACGGTTACTTCCGCTTCGAAAACTTCCTCTCGAATGAAAGCAGCTTCCAGCAGGTGATTCCCACACTGAAAGAAAAAACCAAACCCGGCGGTGTCTATCTCGGCGTGGGCCCGGAGCAGAACTTCACCTACATTGCAGCCCTTCGACCCAGGATCGCGTTCGTCATCGATATCCGGCGGCAGAACATGCTGGAACACCTGATGTACAAGGCGATCTTCGAGCTTTCCGACGCCCGCCCGGACTTCGTCTCCCTGCTCTTTTCACGAAAGCGGCCGGCAGGATTGAACAACCGGTCGAGTGCCGAAGATCTGTTTCTCGCGTTTGGGAAGGCACAACCGGACCAGGAATTGTTCGACCAGAATGAACGGGCCATTATGGACAATCTCGTCCAGCATCACCACTTCGCGCTTTCAACCGATGATCAGAATGGCATCAAGTACGTCTACAAGACTTTCTTCAATGCCGGGCCGTCGCTGGATTACGGAATCGGTGGTGGATTCGGCGGCAGCATGCCGACCTATGCTGATCTGATGGTAGAGACCGATGGGCAGGGTCAGCATCAGAGTTACCTGGCGAGCGACGAAAATTTTCGAATTCTGAAAAGACTCGAGGAGAACAATCTCCTGATACCGGTCGTCGGAGATTTTGCCGGTCCCAGGGCAATTCGCGAGATTGGCCGATACCTTCACGCCCATGACGCGCCCGTGACGGCGTTCTACCTGTCCAATGTCGAGCGTTACCTGTTCGAGGATGCCAGTGCCTGGAGAAAGTTCTTCGTCAATGTGGCCATCCTTCCATACGATTCCAACAGCCAGTTCATTCGCTCGGTCCTCAACGGCGCCGGCTTTCTGCGTCCATCGCG
>WNFT01001556.1_pt1 | contig 19363 bp, 20 predicted proteins | sample 5400191 | NCBI WGS metagenome assembly WNFT01 (sample SAMN13153359, study PRJNA577476) | soil metagenome | isolation source: 80 cm saprolite under Madrone tree | place: USA:California | collected 2016-06-14 | reverse complement strand
CACTCGGGACCTGACGTTCACGCCCGGAACCGACGGCTCGCATCGCACGGAGCTGCAGATCGCGACCATGAGCTTCGGGGCGGATGGCCGGGTCCTCGAGCAGGTCGTCCGCAACGACGGGATCCGCGTGGTGCCGGGGGGAATGGACGTGGCGCGGCGCGACGGTCTCGTCTACGTGCTCGACTTGCCGGTGAAGCGAGCCGGCGCCTTTCAGGTCCGGGTCGCGGTGCGGGACGCGGGGTCGGGGCGCCTCGGCCGCGCCGGCCAGCTCGTGGAGGTGCCGGACGTGCGGAAGGGCCGGCTCGCACTGTCGGGGGTGGTGATGGGCGGCGCGGCCGACGACCCCCAGGCGAGCCCGGCCGTCCGCCGCTTCCGGCCGGGCGCCCAGGTGCCCTACTCCTTCTTCGTGTACAACGCGCGGCGAGCCCCGGGGACCGCGCGGCCGCAGGTCGAGGTCCGGACCACCCTGCTCCGGGAAGGAAGCGTCGTTCTCTCCCCGTCGGTGGCGCGCGTGGAGGGCCCCGGCACGACCGACAGGGACGGCCTCGCGGTCGGGGGCACCCTCGTCCTGCCCGCGACCCTGGAGGACGGGCCCTACCTTCTCCAGGTCAGCGTCCTGGACCTGCTGGCAAAAGGAGACCATCGGCTTGCCGCGCGGAGCATGGACTTCGAGGTGTCGCAGGGCCCCGACGCGGAATGACGCTAGACTGAAACGTGGCGAGAACGCGCACCGAGGCGCCGGTCCCCACCGTCGACCTGACCCACGACCTGAACGAGCTGGCCGCGCTGGCCGCGCGCGTGGAGAGCGTGGACGAGCTGCTGCGGCGCGGGCTCGACTGGCTCGCGCGGCTGGCCCCCTACGACCTGGCCACCGTGTTCGTCCTCGACGGCGGGAAGCTGGTGGCCCGCACCGCCCGCGGGCCTCTCGCCAGCGAGGAGGTGCGCCGCCACGAGCTGAAGCTTGCCGACTTCCCCACCATCCGCGAGGCCCTCGAGACGCGCCGGGCCCGGGCCTTCACGGAAGCCGACCACGCCCACGGGGACGGCGACCCCTTCGACGGCGTGCTCGACCTGCCCGACGGCCACTCCTGCATGGTGGTCCCGCTGTGGGCGGGCGAGAGGGCGTTCGGCGTGCTGACCCTCGACCGCCGGGTCTGCGAGCCCTACCCGCCACCGGTCGTCAACCTGGTCGAGGTCTACGGCCAGATCCTGGCCCTGGCCATCCAGAACGCCCAGGAGCGCGACGCCTTCGAGCGCCTTCACCAGCAGGACCACGAGCACGCGAAGCTGCTGGAGGCGGAGCGGCTGGGGGAGTCCGAGGGGATCCTGGAGACGAGCCGAAGCCCGGCGGTGCGCGAGGTGGCGCGGCGGGCCCGGCAGGTGGCGGAGACGAACACGCCGGTGCTGATCCTCGGCGAGACCGGCACCGGCAAGGAGCGCCTCGCCCACGCCATCCACCGCTGGAGCCCGCGGGCGGAGCAGCCCTTCGTGACCATCAACTGCGCGGCCATCCCCCACGGCCTTCTCGAGAGCGAGCTGTTCGGCCACCTGAAGGGCGCCTTCACGGGGGCGAGCCGCGATCGTCCCGGCCGCTTCCAGATGGCCAACGGCGGCACCCTGCTCCTCGACGAGATCGGCGAGCTGCCCCTGGAGCTGCAGCCCAAGCTGCTGCGCGCGCTGCAGGAGGGCCGCTTCGAGGCGGTGGGGAGCGACCGCACGGTCAAGGCCGACGTGCGGGTCCTGGCCGCCACCCACGTGGACCTGCCGAAGGCCATCCGCGAGCGGCGCTTCCGGGAGGACCTGTACTACCGGCTCAGCGTGTTCCCCCTGTACCTGCCGCCGCTGCGCGCGCGGCAGGAGGACCTGCCGCGGCTCTGCGCGTTCCTGCTCGAGGAGCAGGCGCGGCGCACCGGCCGGCGCGGGATGCGGGTGAGCGCCGAGGGCCTGGCCCGCCTCGCCGCCTACGATTGGCCGGGCAACCTCCGCGAGCTGGCCAACGTGCTCGAGCGGGCCACCATCCTCTCGCCGCGCCGCGAGATCGGGCCGGAGGTGCTGGACGTGCCGGCCCGATCGCCCTCGGCTCGGCGCACCGAGCCATCCTCTCCGTCGCCCGCCCCTCCCCAGGGCGGCCACGTCCTCACCCTGGCCGAGGCCCAGCGCGCACACATCGAGCACGTGCTGAAGCTCGTGGCGGGGCGGATCTACGGCCGCGGGGGCGCCGCCGAGCTCCTGGGCCTGAAGCCCTCGACCCTGCAGAGCCGGATGAAGAAGCTGGGGGTGCGGCGGACCTAGGAGCCGCCGAACACCAGCTGGTCGATGCGGGCGTTGAGCTGCTGCGCGAGGTCGGGCCTGCTCTTGCCGAGGTCGTTGGCCTCGCCGGGGTCCGCCTCCAGGTCGTAGAGGGCGGGAACCGGGTTCCAGAAGCCGGCCCGCAGCCACTTCCACTTGCCGGAGCGGATGGCCACGGGGTTCCGCTCGTACCAGAACACGATCTCCCGGCCGCCGTCGATGCCGGGACCGGAAAGCCGGCTGATCTCGCCCGTGAGCAGCCGGCTCACGTCCATCCCGTCGTACTTGCGGTCGGTCGGCAGCGTCCCTCCGGCGAGCGCGAGGAGGGTGGGGAAGAGGTCCATGGTCGAGACCGGCTCCGCGACCGCACGGCCGGCCGGGATGCGGGCCGGCCACCGGGCGAGGGCGGGAACGCGGATGCCACCCTCCTGGCACGACCCCTTGCCTCCGTAGAGCGGACCCGCGGAGCCCGGGCCCTGGGGCGCGATCACGGGTCCGTTGTCGCTCGTGAAGACGATCACCGTATTCTGGTCGGCCCCGATGTCCTTGAGCGCTTGCATCAGCTCGCCCACGGTCCAGTCCAGGGCCTCGATCACGTCCCCGTAGAGGCCCCCGGCCGACTTGCCGAGGAAGGGAGCGGACATCCAGTTGGGCAGGTGCGGGTCGCGGTGCGCGAGGTACATGAAAAAGGGCCGGCCCTTGGGGACGCCCTTGATCCATGTGATCGCGGCGTCCGTGTAGCGGCGGGACAGCATGTCGGGGGAAACCGTGTCCTTGGTGGGCTGGTCGCCCGAGATCCAGTCGCTCTCGTCCTCCCCCGCGGGGATCCCGTAGTAGTAGTCGAAGCCGTGGTGGGTCGGGAAGTCCGCGGCCGTCCAGCCGAGATGCCACTTCCCCACCATGCCCGTGGCGTAGCCGCGCCCGCGCAGCGCATCCGCGATCGTGATCTCGTCGTCGTTGAGCTTCACGGGGGGGTTCCAGGGAATGCCGGTGCGGTAGGGCCATCGCCCGGTCATGAGCCCGGCCCGCGAAGGCGCGCAGATGGGCACCGGCACATAGAAGCTCGTGAGCTTGATCCCTTCCGTCGCCAGCTTGTCGATGTTAGGGGTCTTGATCTTCGCGTTGCCGAAGGCGCCGAGGTCGCCGTACCCCAGGTCGTCGGTGAGGATGATCACGACGTTGGGCGGGCCGAGGGCGGGGGTCGGGGTGGGGGTCGGGGTGGGCGGGGTCACGGGGGTCGATCCCCCGCCGCAGGCCGCGAGGAGGGCCAGCGAGGAGATCGCGCAGATCAGCGCCGAACGCATCAATCGATGATCTAGAGGATGGTCTTGCGCTCGAACGAACGGGCGCCGAACACCGTGAAGAACGCGGTGAAGCCCAAGATCCCGGCGAGCATGAGGGGGACCGGCATGTGGGGAACGTCGGGAGTGACGGCCAGCCGCATGGCCTCGCTCATGAAGACCAGGGGGTTGACGAGAAAGACGTACTGGAAGGCCCCGAGGACATGGAGCCCGGTCCAGGGGTAGTAGGCGCAGCCGAAGAGCATGAGGGGCCCCAGCACGACCGCGAACAGGAGGCCGGAGAAGCGCGGTTGGACCAGCGTCCCCAGGGTGAGGCCGAAGGCCGCGGAGAGCAGGCCGCAGACCACGACCAGGGGCAGGAGAGCCCACCAGCTCGGGTGGACGGAAACTCCGCCCACCCGATGCATGAGGACCATCATGGCGGGGAGGGCCACCACGCCGGCCAGGCCGGCGTGGATCGCCCCCGCCACCACCTTCTCGAACGCGACCCCGAGGACGCTGATGGGGGCGAGGATGCGCTCGTCCACCTCGCGGCTCCCCGAGAGGTCGATCACGAGCGGCATGAGCACGCCCTGCACGCCCGCCATCATCATGGTGATCGACATGAGGCCCGGCACCATGACCGTGCGGAACTCCGGGGCCACGAGGTTGAGACGGGGGAGGATGTTGCCGAAGACGAGCACCACGAGCACGGGCTGGGTCAGGGTGGCCAGCAGCATGGGCGCCGCGTTGCGGGAGGCCACGAGCAGGTCGCGCCGGAGCAGGGCCAGGAACGCGGTCATTCGCGGAGCTCCTTCCCCGTGAGGTGGATGTACACGTCCTCCAGGCTGGGAGGGGTGAGGCTCACGTGGTCGAGGTCGGCCCCCGCGTCCTTCACTGCGAGCAGCACCCGGTCGAGGAGGCCGTCTGCGCGGTCGACGAACAGGCGCAGGCGCTCCGTCCCTTCGCCGTCGCCCTCCACGGCCACCCGCTCGATCTTCATCACCCCGGCCAGGGTCTGCAGGCGAGGGGCGAGGGGCGCCGCCCCCTTCAGCCAGAGGTCGAGGATCTGCCCCCCGGGCAGGCTCTTCTTGAGCGCGGCCGGGGTGTCGAGGGTGAGGATCTTGCCATGGTCCACGATGGCCAGGCGCTGGCAGAGCCGATCGGCTTCCTCCATGTAGTGGGTGGTCAGGATGAAGGTGAGGCCGCGGCGGTGGAGGCTTCCCAGGGTCTCCCAGAGCTTTCGCCGGGCCTGGGGATCGAGGCCGGTGGTGGGCTCGTCGAGGAGGACGATCTTCGGGTCGTGCATGAGGGCGCGGGCGATCATGACCCGCTGCTGCTGCCCTCCCGAGAGGGTGAGCGGCTTGGCCCCGGCCTTCTCCGCGATCTGCATCTCGGCCAGCAGCCGGTCCGCCCGGGCCTCGCGCTCGGCGGCGGGCAGGCCGAAATAGCGGCCGTGGAAGGTCAGCACCTCGCGCACCGTGAGGTCGCGGTCGAGATTGCGCGTCTGGGGGACGACCGCGATGCGCCGCTTGGCCTCGAGGGGATGCTTGGTCACGTCCACGCCGTCCAGGACGATGCGGCCGCCGGTGGGCCGGACGAGGGTGTTCAGGCATCCGAGGGTCGTGCTCTTGCCCGCACCATTCGGGCCCAGCAAGCCGAAGAACTCGCCCGCCTCCACGGAGAACGAGATCCCGCAAACCGCCTCCACGGGCGGCGTGCGGCGCCGCCCGGGATACGTCTTCACGAGGTTTTCGACGACGAGCAGGCTCATGGGAATGGAGGCGGCGCGTGGACCTAGGATCGTAGCACGTCCCTGGGGCCAGGGCTCGAAGCTCAGGCCTCGGCGCGACGCCCGTCGCGCACGACCACCCTCCCGTCCTTCACGATCGTCCGGATCGCGGGCACGCCCACCCGCACGAGGTCGAGGAGGCGGGCCGAGCGCAGCAGCACGAGGTCGGCGCGCTTCCCCACTTCGATCGAGCCCGCCTCGAGGTGCCGGTCCACGGAGAAGGCCGCGTTCACGGTCACCGCGGCCAGGGCCTCCTCGAGGGAGAGGCCCATGCCGAAGCAGCCCAGGGCCATCACGAAGGGCAGGGACGGCGAGAGGCCGCCCCCGGGGTTGACGTCCGAGGCCAGGGCCAGGGGCGCGCCCGCGTCCAAGAGGGCGCGGGCGGGCGCGAACCGGCCGAGCCGCAGGTAGAACGCGGCCGCGGGCAGGAGGGTGGCCACGCAGGAGGCGGCCGCCAACGCCTTCATCCCGGCCGGCGAGACGTGGACCAGGTGGTCGGCCGAGCGGGCCCCCAGCTCCGCCGCCAGCTCGGCCCCGCCGGTATGGGCCAGCTCGTCGGCGTGGAGGCGCAGCTTCATCCCGCGCTGGCGCGCGGCCCCCAGGATCCGCCGGCTCTCCTCGACCGTGAACACGCCTTCCTCGCAAAAGACGTCGCAGAACTCGGCCAGGCCCTGCGCGGCCACCGCGGGGATCATCTCCTCCACCAGCAGGTCGACGTAGCGCGCTCGCCGGCTGCGATGCTCGGGCGGCACCTCGTGGGCGCCGAGGAACGTGGGGACGACCGTGACGGGATGTCCCGCGCCCGCCCGGCGGATCGCATCCAGCGAGCGCAGCTCGGCCGCGGTCTCGAGCCCGTAGCCGCTCTTCACCTCGGCGGTCGTGGTGCCGCAGGCGAGCATCTCGTCGAGGCGCGCGGTGATCGCGGCCTCCAGTTCTTCGACGGTCGCGCTTCGGGTGGCGGCGACGGTTTGCACGATGCCGCCCCCCGCGGCCGCGATCTCCTGGTAGGTGGCCCCCGCCAGTCGCCGGCGGATCTCCCCGTCCCGGTCGCCCGTGAAAGCGAGGTGGGTATGGGCGTCCACGAAGCCCGGGACGACCGCCGCGCCGTCGGCGTCGATGACGGCCGCGTCGGAAGCGAGGCGGACGGACGCCTCCAGCTCACGGTCGGGGCCGAGCCAGACGATCCGGCCGTCCACCACCGCCACCGCGGCGTCCTCGATCGTTCCGAGGTCCCGCAGGGCCGCGCCCGTGCGGGGCGCCGGACCGGCCAGGGTGGCGAGGAGGCCGATGCGGCGGACCGCAAAATCGGCCCGGATCATCGGCGGAGCCGGGCGAGGGCGGCCGCCGCGTCCAAGCCGGCCACCGCGACCACCTTGTTGCGGCCGGTCTCGCCGGCGATGACCCGGACCGCCGAGGGCGCCACTCCCAGGGCCTTGCCCAGGAAGCGCGCCAGCGCCGCGTTGGCCGCCCCCTCGACGGGGGGAGCGACGAGGCGCACCACCAGGGCGCCCTCGCGCTCGCCCGCGAGGGCGTCGCGCGAGGCCCGGGGCTGGACGCGCACCTTCAGGGTCACGCCCTCCCCGGAGTCGCGGAGGTCGAGGGCTACGCGCCCTCCTCGCGACGCTTCAGGAAGCGCAGGTTGTCTTCCAGCTCCGCCTCCTCCTGCAGGTCGAGGAGGTGGGTCAGGCGGGTGATGAAGGCCCGGATGTCGGTGCGGAGGGCCGCCCGGTGGCCGCGCAGGTCGAGGATGCCGCGCTCCACCTCGTGGGCGCGGGACTGGGCCAGCTCGACCAGGCGGTCGGCCTGCAGCTCGGCCTCCTTCACCTGGCTCTCCGCCTGCTTCCGCGCGTTCTCCCGGATCTCCTCGGAGGCCTTCTGGGCGGTGAGGAGCGTGTTCTTGAGGATGACCTCGCGCTCCTTGGCCTCGTCCACCACGTACTGCAGGCTCTGGACCTTCTGGGCCAGGGAGTCGTGCTCGCGCTGGAGCGCGGCCACCTCCTCCGCCACCAGGGCGAGGTAGGTGCGCACCTCCTCGCGGTCGCAGCCGCGGAACTTCTGGGTGAAGGTCTGCCGCTGGATGTCCATGGGCGAGATCTTCATGGCTTAGGGTCGCACGTTTGGGCCTCGGGACTCAAGGGTTATCGGTTGAGCCGCATGCCCATCTCTATGATCGAGGGGACGATGCCGTACTGGAGGAAGACCACAAGGCCGAAGAGCACAAGAAAGGAGATGTCGAGAGGCATGTTGCGAAGGCTGCGGGGCAGCCAGCCCTGGATGCGGCGGCGCGGCGGCTCCGTCGCCATGTAGAGGAAGCTGACGATCGGGTTGCGCAGGTCGCCTCCGCCCACCCAGGAGAGGATGGCGCGCAGGACCAGGATCAGCAGGTAGACGTTGAGGATCAGGTTGAGCACCTGGCCCAGGCCGATCAGCACGTTGCCAAAGACGAACATCTCTGCTCACCCCTTCCTGGCGCGCTCGCCGAAGATGGCCGTCCCCACCCGCACGAGGGTCGCCCCTTCCTCGATCGCGACCTCGAAGTCGTGGCTCATCCCCATGGACAGCTCGGCGCCCCGGAGCAGCCCCTGCTGCGTCGCCTGGTCGCGCAGCCCGCGAAGGCGGCGAAAGAAGGGACGCGCGGCTTCGGGGTCCTCGGCGAAGGGGGGCAGGACCATGAGGCCGTGGACCTGGAGGGACTTGAACCCGCGCAGGTTCTCGAGGGCGGTGAGGAGCAGCTTCTCCGGGAGCCCGAACTTCGTGGATTCCCCGGCGAGGTCCACCTGGACCAGGGCCCGGACCGTCTTGCGCTGCTCCGCCCCGTAATGCTCCAGGTGGTGCGCGAGCTCGACCTCGTCCAGGGATTGGATCACGTCGAAGAGGGCCACCGCCTTCTTCGACTTGTTCTTCTGCAGGTGGCCCACCAGGTGCCAGCGCAGGCCCGCGGCGCCCAGGTCGGCGAGGGCGGGAGCCTTGGCCTCCGCCTCCTGCACGCGGTTCTCCCCGAAGTCGCGCACCCCCGCGGCGAAGGCCTCCCGCACGGCGTCCGCGGGGAAGGTCTTGCTGACCGCGACCAGGGTGAGGTCCTCCTCCCGGCGGCCGGCGCGGGCCGCCGCCCGGGCCATGCGCTCCCGGACGGCGGCGACGCGGTCGGCGATCACTTCTTGGGTTTGAGCGCCGCCAGCAACCCCTGCGCGGTGGCCACGTTCTGGGAGTTGGTGGGGTTCGAGGCCAGGTACTTCTCGAGGTTCTGGACGGCCTCGGGGATCTTGTTCTGCCCGACGTAGAGGGTGCCCAGGTGATAGTACGCGTCCACCATCGCGGGGTCGGCGGCGAGCGCCTTCTGGAAGGCCGCGATCGCATCGTCGCTCTTGCCCGCGTTCAGGCTGAAGATCCCCATGTTGAACTGGGCCTTGGCGTCGGTCGGGTTCTCCCCCGCGGCCTTGGACATGAGCTCCATGGCCTTGTCGCCCTGGCCGGATTCCTGGTAGACCCGGGCCAGGCCGGTGGCGGCGTCCGGGTAGATGGGCCGGAGCTCGATGGCCTTCTTGTAGGCCTCCTCCGCCTTCGGCCAGTCCTTCTTCTGGGTGTAGATGTAGCCGAGGTTGTGGTAGAGCTCCGGGATGGTGGGCTGCTTGGCCACGAGCTCCTTGTAGGCCGCCTCCGCCTCCTCGAGCTTGCCCGCCTGGGTGAGGGCGACGGCGTTCTTGAAGCCGGTCTGCAGCTCCTCGCTGGGTCCCCCCGCGGCCTTCCGGGCCTCGGCGGCGCTTATGAGCTTGAATTCCGGGACCTGCGTCGGATCGCCCAGGCTGATCCGGTACTCGGTCACGCTCCCCTGGAACCCGTCCTTGGTCACGGTGATCTTGTAGGGCCCGGGGTACATCCCCACCTGGGTGAACTCGCCCTTCTTGCTCGTCTTGGTCTCGTACTTGCGCGTGACCCCGCCCGTGAACTCGAGCACGACCTTGGCCTCGGGGATGGGCTGCCCCTTGTCGTCCACCACCTTGCCGCGGGCCGTCCCTGTCTGGGCGTGGGCGGGCGCGCCCACGAGGGCGAGGCCCAGAACGAAGGCTCCCGCGATCAGCAAACGCTTCATGGCTGTTCCTCCCTCAACGGTCGGCCAAGTGTCTCATGCTCGGGCGGGGCTGCGGTAGGGGATCGGATCCTCCATTCCCGCCTCGCGAAAGCCCTTCCTGCGCAGGAGGCACGACTCGCAGGCCCCGCAGGCCTCGGCTTCCGCCTGGTAGCACGACCAGGTCATCTCGAAGGGGACGCCGAGCTTCGCCCCCTCGCGCACGATCTCGGACTTCGCCATCCGGATCACGGGGGTGACGATTCGGAGCTCGGTCTCGGGGCGTGTCCCCAGGCGGATGGCCTCTGCGAAGGCGCGGTAGAACTCGGGTCGGCAGTCGGGGTAGCCGGACGAATCCTCCCAGACCGCGCCCACGAAGATCGCCCGTGCCCCGAGCACCTCGCCCCACGAGGCGGCGGCCGAGAGGAGGTGGGCATTGCGGAACGGCACGTACGAGCTCGGGATCACGCCCTCGATGGGCGGGCCCTCGCGCACGGGGACCCTGGCATCGGTCAGGCTGCTGCCCCCGATCTGCCGGAGGTCGGAGAAGTCGACGACCAGCCGGCTCTCCGCCCGGTAGTGATCGGCCAGGCGATGGAAGCACGCGAGCTCCCGGGCCTCCGTCTTCTGGCCGTAGTTCGCGTGCAGCAGCGCGAGGCGGTGGTCACGGGCCGCGAGGGCCGCGGTCACCGCCGAGTCCATCCCCCCGCTGACGCAGACCACGGCCAGGGGCAGGCCCGTGCGCGTCATACCCCCCGCTCCACGCCCGGCCACAGGTACTTGTGGAGCTGGACCTGGAGGCGCACCGGCAGGCCGTCCTCCAGGATCCAGCGGCCGAGGGTGCCGGGATCGAGCACGCCGTGGACGGGCGAGAAGAGGACCGGGCAGCGCTCCGCGAGGAGCTTCTTCCGCACGAGGTCGCGGGACCACTCGTAATCGGCCCGGCCGTCGATCACGAACTTGACCTCGTCCTTCCGCTTCAGCAGATCCAGGTTGCCCCATTCCATGCGGTGGGTCTCCCCCGAGCCGGGGGTCTTGACGTCGAGGATGGCGATCGCCCGCATGTCGAGGGGTGCGATGGAGACGTGGCCCGAGGTCTCGACCACGACCTCCCAGCCCGCGTCGAGGAGGCGGGTCACGAAGGGAAAGGCCGCGGGCTGCGCGAGGGGCTCGCCTCCGGTGAGGCAGAGGAGGCGGGTGGGGAAAAGGGCCAGCTCGGCCAGCACCTCGTCCTCGTCGCGCTTGTCGCCTTCGTGGAAGGCGTACGCGGTGTCGCACCAGACGCAGCGCAGCGGACAGCCGGTGAGGCGCAGGAAGGCCGAAGGCCGGCCCGCGCGCGTCCCCTCCCCCTGGATGGAGAAGAAGACCTCGTTGACGGTCAGCATCTACTCGGCATAGGTGGCGCTGCAGCCCGGGGCCTCCCAGATGCGCACCCGACGGAGGTGCTTCCCCTCGGCCCCCATCCCCTTTCGCACCTCCTGGAAGAAGTAGCGGGCCACCGTCTCCGCGGACGGGCTCTGGCGGGCGAAGGCGGGATGGGCGTTCAGGTCCTTGTAATGGAAGCGTCCGCAGACCTCGACCACCGCCTCCTTCAGGTGCTCGAAGTCCACCACCACCCCCAGACGGTCGAGGCTCTCCCCCGCGGCCACCACCTCGACGCGCCAGTCGTGGCCGTGCACCGGCTCGATGGGCCGCCCCGCGTCGGTGAGCACGTGGGTGGCGCAGAACGTCGTCTCGTAGGCGACCTCGAACACGGGGGGACCTCCTTCTCCAATGGTGCCGCCGCCGCCGCGGGCTGTCCAGTAAGATACGCGGCGGCCAGGAGGGAGCGAACCCATGGAGACCGATCTGGGTGGCTCGGTGGCGCTGGTGACGGGAGCGAGCGGCGGCATCGGTTACGCGACCGCCCTCGAGCTGGCTCGCCGCGGGGCCGACGTGGCCGTCCACTACTTGAGCAACGAGAAGGGGGCGAAGGAGGCGGCGGGGGCGATCGCGGGCCTGGGCCGGGCGTCCGGGGTCTTCCGGGCCGACGTCTCCGTGCACGGCGAGGTGCGGGCGCTGGTGGAGGCGGTGATCGCGCGCTTCTCGCGCGTCGACGTCCTGGTGAACAACGCCGGGGACCTGGTGGAGCGCCGGCCGCTCCTCGAGATGAGCGAGGCCCTCTGGCGCCGGGTGATCGACGTGAACCTGTCCAGCACCTTCTTCGTGACCCAGGCGGTGGCCCCCGGCATGGTGGAGCGGAAGCAGGGGACGATCGTCAACATGTCCTCGGTGGCAGCCCACCACGGGGGCGGGCCCGGCGCCTTCGCCTATGCGGCGGCCAAGGGCGGCGTCATCTCCCTCACCAAGGGCATGGCGAAGGACCTGGCCCCGCACGGCGTGCGCGTCAACTGTGTCTCGCCTGGCCTCATCGGGGAGACGCAGTTCCACCCGCGCTACACCTCCCCCGAGGTCTTCGCGGCGGCGGAAAAATCGGTCCCCCTGGGGCGCGCGGGGACACCGGAAGAGGTGGCGCGGGTGATCGCGTTCCTGGCCGGGCCCGAAAGCGCCTACCTCACGGGGGAGACCATCGAGATCAACGGCGGCATGCTGATGCGCTGAGGGACGCCCGCTCCGCGATCCGCGTATCATGGGCCCCCGCATGACCCATCGCCCCCCCAGCCACGATCTCCGTCGGGGGGCCCTCTTCATGCTGGCGTCGGCGGCGCTCTTCGCGGCGATGGGGGCCGGGGTCAAGCTGGCGGCGCGCGAGCTGCCGAACGCCATGGTCGTCTTCTTCCGCAACGGGGTGGGACTCGCCGTGCTCCTCCCCTTGCTGCTGCGGAAAGGGCTCCGGGGGCTCCACACCCGCGACGTCCCCGGCCACATCGTGCGGGGCCTCTCGGGCCTGGCCTCGATGTACTGCTTCTTTTATGCGATCGCCCACCTGCGGCTGGCCGATGCGGTGCTGCTCAACCAGTCGGTTCCGCTCTTCATCCCCCTCGTGGGCAGCCTCTGGCTGGGGGAGCGCTTTCCGATGCGGCTGTGGGGCGTGATCGGGCTGGGCTTCGCCGGCATCCTGCTGATCCTGAAGCCGGGCACCGGCCTCTTCACGCCCGTCTCGCTGGTGGGGGTGGCGTCCGCCGTGCTGGCCGCGGTGGCCCAGGTCGGCATCCGCCGACTCACCCGCACCGAGCCCGTGACGCGCATCGTCTTCTACTTCGGGCTCATCGGGAGCGTGGTCTCGGCGGTACCCGCGGCCCTCGCCTGGCGCGACCCGTCGCCCGCGCTCTGGGGCGTGCTGCTCACGATGGGCGCACTGGCCACCGCGGGCCAGCTCGCGCTGACCCGCGCCTACGGCCACGCCCCCGCGGCCCAAGTCGGGCCGTTCATCTACGTGGGCCCGGTGTTCGCGGGCCTGCTCGACTGGTGGATCTGGGAGACCCTGCCGGACGCCCTGTTCGTGGCGGGCGCAGTGATGGTCGTGGCCGCGGCGACCCTCACCCTGCGGAGCGCGCCCCTGCCGGAAGAGGCGAAGGAGCTGGTCTAAGGAGGTAAACGATGTCGCTGCGAAGCCGGTTGGCCGTACTGACGCTGCTCACGATTGCGATGCCCGCCGGCGCCGATCAAGCGGGGAGTGGAGCCAAGACCTTCGTCCTGGCCCACGACGTCTACTTCGCGCTGAACGACGCCTCCGCGGAGGCCCGGAACAAGCTGATCGCGGCCTGCAAGAAGTACCTGTCCGGCCACGAGGGAACCGTCTCCTTCGCGGTGGGCACCCTGGCCAGCGAGATGAGCCGGCCGGTGAACGACCGGGAGTACGACGTCTCCCTGCACGTCTACTTCAAGGACAAGGCCGCCCATGACACGTACCAGGACCACCCGCGCCACAAGCAGTTCATCGCGGAGAACCAGGCGAACTGGAAGAAGGTCCGGGTCTTCGACTCCTGGGTGGAGACGGGCAAGTAGGGCCCCACCAACCTTCGACCAGCAGTTCGACCACCCAGGTGGGAACCCCGGGAGGATCACCCTTGGGCCCCTGGGCCACGCGCGGTCCGGATCAGCGAACGGTCCAAGCGCGCGTTCGCAGGGAGATACAATTGGCCGGTTGTGGTCATTGAGTGTTGGGCGAGCGCAGTAGGTTGAGGACGCATTGGACGAAGTGGCTCGGGCGTACGCCGTTCTAGGACTCCCTGCAGGCGCTCCTGCGCAGGAGATCCGGAGGCGCTACCGACAGTTGGCCAGGCGATGGCATCCGGACCGATTTGCTCGCGACCCGCAGGGTCAAACCGAAGCGGCGGTCCGAATGCGTGAGATCAATGACGCTTTCAGGCGGGTCGCTTCCTTGCGAACGGGACCGGGCGCCGCAGAAGACGGCTCGCCCCGCGCCGGATCTTCCGGCGAGCGCCTCTCGCGTGAGGAAGTCGAGCGGCTCGTCCAGGGTCTCGGCACAGACGGCCCCGTGAACTGGGTCTTGGACAGTCTGAAGGTGAACTGGGACTGGCACCAGAAAGTCAGCAGAACGCGAATGAGCATCACCATCGCGTGGGGTGTGGCGCTTTTTGTTGAGGTTGTCTGTGAGTGGAGCAGCATCGGCAAGGAGCAGCGGCCCGGACCATGGATACCCGTAGTCGCCCTCTTCGGTTCTTTTGTCATCCTCCTCCTCGTGCTCCCAAAGGACTAGAGGAGTGGTGAGCGGCCGAACAAGCGGTATCAATGCAGCGGACGAGGCCGGCGCAAGCGACGAAGCCTCGCCGCTGATCCGCAGTGTTAGACCTCATCGAAGCGTTCGAGAAGGGCGCAGGGATGGTCCGTTCGGATTCCGGTCGAAGGGCTTGTCCGGCTCGAGGGATGGCAGGAGAATAGGCCATGGCACAAGCAAGGGTCGATCTCGATGCCCTTACTGCCGCTGAGCAGCTCGACCTCTTGGAGCGAATCTGGGAGCGATTGAGCCGCGATCCTGCGAACCTGCCCTTGACACCCGAGCAGACGCGCGAGCTCGACGAACGCGACGACAAGCTAGACGCAGACATTCGCGCGGGTCGGCCCCTCGGGGAGCCTTGGTCGGAGGTTCGGAAGCGGTTCAAGTAGCTTTCGGTGCTTGTTGTCTTCCGGGCAGCAGCGACAGTGGACGTCGAGGCAGCCTACGAGTGGTACGAGAGCCAGCGCCGGGGACTCGGCAGGGAGTTCCGTACCGAAGTTGACGCTGCGGTTGAATTGATCTCGGGGACGCCACTCGCGTTCCCCCTCGTGCGCCGGAACGTCCGCAGGGCCCTCCTCAGGCGCTTTCCTTACGCGCTGTTCTACAGGGTCGTTGGAGATGAAGCCGTTGTTGAAGCCTGCATCCACGGGAAACAGCACCCAAGGGCGTGGCGCTCTCGCACATGAGTTCAACAACGCGTTGAACCTGACGAAGGGCGCAACGAGTATGAGGCTCGGTCCGAGGCTGCCGCCCAGTTCCGAACGTCTTCGTTAGCCATTCCAGCAAGGACAAGTGGGTCGCACGCGAGGTGTGTAAGGCATTGGAAGACCTTCCGCTTCGCCTTTCTCGACGAGCGTAGCATCGACTCCGGTGCCCCCATCGATGAGGTTCTCGTCCAGGGCTTGCGCCAGTGTGACGCTGTCGTGCTGATCCTCTCGGACAACTCGGTCGCCTCCGACTGGGTAGACTGCCTCCATGAGTCGGATCATCGAGCCGAGGTCGATGCTCAGGGCGTCATCCGGCCGAAGCAGCCTGTTGCTCTCCCGCCGGGCTCCCGCGTCTTGGTGACCGTCCCGGAACCCGAGGAAGTTGAGGCTGCCTTGCTCAGTGAAGCTGCTCTCGGCGCCGACTGGAATCGTCCCAAGGAGGAGGCAGCTTGGTCCGACTTGGGCCAGGGCTAAGCGAGCGGCGCTGAAGCCCGCGCCAATCTGCTCAGTTCACTCCCTCGGAGCGCGCAGGGCGCGACGAAGCACCCCCCGGCTCTAGGAAGAACTCGGCGACGTCGCTCAGCTCGTGGACGAGGCGGGCGGGGGGCAGGCTCTCGAGGAAGCGCCGGCCGTAGGGCTTCTGCATCAGGCGGCTGTCGAGCACGGCGAGGATTCCGCGGTCCTTGGCCGAGCGGATGAGCCGTCCCAGGCCCTGCTTGAGCATCAGGATCGCCACCGGCACCTGGTACTCGCCGAAGGGGTTGTTCCCGCGGTTGCGGAGGCGGTCGATCCGCGCCGCCACCACCGGGTCGCCGGGGGAGGCGAAGGGCAGCTTGTCGATGATCACGCAGGAGAGCTGCTCCCCCACCACGTCGACCCCTTGCCAGAAGGAGGCGGTGGCGAAGAGCACCGCGCCCGGGGTGGACCGGAACATCTCGAGGAGCGCGGCCTTCGGGGCCTCGCCCTGGATGAGCATCGGGTAGTCGATCCGCCCCGCCACCCGCTCGGCCACCGCGTTCATGTTCGCGTGCGAGGTGAAGAGCACAAAGGCCCGGCCGCGGCTCGTCGCCACCAGGCGCACCACTTCCTCGGCCGCGCGGTCCACGAAGTCCGGGGAGAGGGGCTCCGGCATCCGCCGGGGGACGTAGAGCACGGCCTGTTCCTCGTAGCGGAAGGGCGAAGGCAGGAGCAGCTCGTCGGTGGCCTCGAGCCCCAGCCGGTCCTTCACGTAGGTGAATCCCCCGTCCACCGCCAGGGTGGCCGAGGTGAGCACCGCGGCCCGCACCTGGTCGAAGAGCAGCTCGCGCAGCCGCTCGGAGACGTCGATCGGGGTCGCTTTCAGGAAGACCCCGCGGCCGCGGGTCTCCACGAAGTACACGTGGGCGTCGTCCTCGGCGGCGAGGACGAACGCGAGCTCGGCCCCCAGGGCCTGGGCGCGGCCCGCCATGCCGGTGAGGGCCTCCCCGTGCTCGGGCACGGCCAGGATCGCGGTGCGCAGGCCCTCGAGCCGCAGCAGGAGCGCCTTCGATTCCTCGGCCAGGCGGCTGGTCAGCCAGCCCGGAGCGAGGCGCCGTCCCGTCCCGCGGGAGAGCATCTTGAAGAGGTGGTCGGCCCGGAGCCGCACCGCGTCCAGCTCCGCGTGCACCTCGCGGCCGTCGAGCTTGGCCGCCTTCAGCTCCCGCTCGACGTCGCGGGCCAGCTCCTCCACGCGGTGCGACGAGACCTGCACCCCGAAGTACTGGGTGGCCACGTCCTCGAGGAGGTGCGCCTCGTCGAGGATCACGGTGTCGTAGGGGGGGATGACGTGGCCGTAGCTGCCGTCCTTCACCGCGAGGTCCGCGCAGAGAAGGTGGTGGTTCACCACCACGATGTCGGCCTCGAGCGCGCGCTGCCGCATGCGCGTGACCCAGCAGGCGTCGAAATCGGGACAGGACTGGCCGATGCAGTTCTCGCTGGCGGCCGAGATCTCGCGCCAGAAGTCCACCGAGTCGGGCAGGTCGTCCACCTCGGCCCGGTCGCCGGTGGCGGTCGTGGGGGCCCAGGACTCGACCGCGCGGAAGAGCGGCACCTCGTCGAGCCGCCGGAAGCTTCCCGCCTGGGCGAAGGAGCGATAGCGCAGGAGGCACAGGTAGTTCCCCCGCCCCTTCATGACCGCCACCGAGAGGTCCCGGCCGAGGGCGCGGGCCAGGAGCGGCAGGTCCTTGTCGACGAGCTGCTCCTGCAGGTTCTTGGTCCCCGTGGAGACCACCACCCGCCGGCCCAGCTCCACCGCGGGAAGCAGGTAGGCGAGGGTCTTGCCGGTGCCGGTGCCCGCCTCCGCGAGCAAGAGCCCCCCGTCGCGCAGGACGCCGCCCACTGCCTCCGAAAACCTTCGCTGGGCGGGGCGCTCCTCGTAATCGGGGAGGACGCGGGCGAGGAGGCCGCCCTCCCCGAAGAACGAGATGGACGCGGCCCCTTTCATGAACCTTTCATCCTGGCCCCGCCGAGCGATGGAGCGAGGGAAGGCGCCCCTACGCCTTGGCCAGGGCCCGGTCGTACTGCTCGAGCCGCGCCGCGTAGAGCGGGAAGCGGTCGCAGAGCTTGCCCACCTCGCGCTTGACCTCGGCCAGGGTGGTCTCGTTCTCGAAGTTCTTCAGGGCCCGGGAGAGCAGGCGGCCCACCTGCTCCATATCGGGCTCCTTCATGCCGCGGGTGGTGAGGGCGGGGGTCCCCACCCGGATCCCCGAGGCCACCATGGGCGAGTTCGTGTCGTAGGGGATCGTGTTCTTGTTGACGGTGATCCCCGCCTTGTCGAGGGCCGCCTCCGCCGCTTTTCCGGTGATCCCGCGGGCGAACACGTCCACGAGGACGAGGTGATTGTCGGTCCCCCCGGAGACGAGCCGCCAGCGCTCGTCCTTGAGGGTGGCCGCGAGGGCCTGGGCGTTCTTCACGATCTGGGACTGGTAGGCCTTGAACTCCGGGGCCAGGGCTTCCTTGAAGGCCACCGCCTTGGCCGCGATCACGTGCATGAGCGGCCCGCCCTGGACCCCTGGGAAGACCAGCTTGTCGAGGTCTTTCGCCCACTTCGCCTGGCAGAGGGCCATGCCCCCGCGCGGCCCCCGCAGCGTCTTGTGGGTCGTGGTGGTGACGAACTCGCAGTGCGGGATGGGGCTCGGGTGGAGCCCCACCGCCACGAGGCCCGCGATGTGGGCGATGTCCGCCATGACGACCGCCCCCGCCTCGTCGGCCGCCTTCCTCACCGCCGCGAAGTCGATGGTGCGCGGGTAGGCGCTCGCCCCCACCACGACCACCTTGGGCTTGTGCTCGCGGGCGAGGACGGCGAGCTGCTCGTAGTCGATCCGCTCGTCCTCCTTTCGCACGCCGTAGGCCACGACCTTGTAGAAGCGCCCCGAGAAGTTCAATGGGTGGCCGTGGGTGAGATGTCCCCCGTGGGAGAGGTTCATGCCCAGGATGGTGTTGCCCGGCTGAAGGACGGTCATGTAGACCGCGGTGTTGGCCTGGGCCCCGGAGTGGGGCTGCACGTTCGCGTGGTCCGCCCCGAACAGCTCCTTGGCCCGGGCGATGGCCAGCCTCTCCACCACGTCCACGTGCTCGCAGCCTCCGTAGTAGCGCTTGCCGGGGTAGCCCTCCGCGTACTTGTTGGTGAGCACCGTGCCCAGGGCCTCGAGCACCGCCTCGGACACGAAGTTCTCGGAGGCGATCATCTCGAGCTGGCGCCCCTGGCGCTCGGTCTCGTGCCGGATGGCGTCCGCGACCTCGGGATCGGTCCGGGCCAGGTGTTCCATCGGGGGGCCATTCTACCCCGGTTCTCCCCGGGTTATCCTTGGCGTTCCTGAGGAGGGAGCCCATGGCGGAGCCCGCAAAGGACGTGGCCGGGATCGGCAAGGACACGGCGGTGATCGGAGAGGATGCCTCGTTCTCGGGGCGGTTCGTGGGCAAGGATCTGCTGCTCCTGGGCCGGCTGGAAGGCGACATCGAGCTCCGGGGCCGGCTGCACCTCGGGCCCAAGGGCCACGCGAAGGCCAACGTCCGGGCGGCCACGGTCGAGGTGGAAGGCGAACTCAACGGCGAGATCCGGGCGGACGTGCTGAGCCTGATGCCCACCGCGCGCGTCCGCGGGACGATCCTGGCCAAGCGCCTCTCCGTCCAGGAGGGCGCGGTCGTCGAGGGGAGCATCAACCCGGGGTCGGCGCGGCACACCGAGCCGTCGGCGTCTCCCTTCGCGCCCCCCCCCGCTCCGGCGGCCCCGACCGCCCAGCCCTGGGCGGCTCGTCCCTCCCCGCCCGCGGCCGCCCCGGCGCCCCACGGCTCTCCGGCTCCCTCGGCGCCGGCCACTCCCGGACCCGCCGCCCCCGGCCCCCCTCCTGAGAAGAAGCCGGAAGGCGATCCCCCGAGGTGACCGAGGGCTCGCCTGTCGAAGGTACGGTCGTCGTCAACCGCAAGGGCGAGACGCGCGTCCAGCGCGGCCACCCCTGGGTCTTCCGTTCGGACGTGACGCGCGACCGGGGGGTCTCCCCGGGCTCGCTGGTGCGCCTTGAGGGGCCGCAG
>WNFT01001554.1_pt1 | contig 19364 bp, 14 predicted proteins | sample 5400191 | NCBI WGS metagenome assembly WNFT01 (sample SAMN13153359, study PRJNA577476) | soil metagenome | isolation source: 80 cm saprolite under Madrone tree | place: USA:California | collected 2016-06-14 | reverse complement strand
AGATGGAGAAGAACGGCACACTCGCCTCGCCGGCGACCGCCTTGGCAAGAAGCGTCTTGCCCGTGCCGGGAGGACCGACCAGGAGGACACCCTTCGGCATGCGCGCGCCCAGCCGACCATGCTGCTTCGGGTCCTTGAGGAAGGAGACCACCTCCTGGAGCTCGGCCTTGGCCTCATCCACTCCCGCAACGTCGGCGAACGTCACTTTGGTATCGGTCTCGACGTACACTTTCGCCTTGGACTTGCCGATGGCCATCAGCCCGCCGCCCGGGCCGCCGAGCTGCCTGGCCATGCGGCGGCCGACGAAGATCCAGAGGCCGAAGAAGAGCGCGATGGGCACCACCCAGGAGAGGAGCAGGGCAATCAGGTTCGATTCGAACTGCCCGCGATACTCGACCCCATGCTGGTCGAGCTCTTTGGCGATGTCCGCGTCCACGCGGACGGCGACGAAGCGTTTCTTTCCGCCGATCGCTTCCTTGAACTCGCCCGAGAGCTGGTCCTGTCCGACGACGACGTTCGCGATCTTGTCTTCCCGGACCAGCTTCTGGAACTCGCTGTAGGGAATGGTCGCGACGGCCTGCTGGCGGCTCCAGACGGCCTGCAGCATGAGCACGCCCATGACGGCGACGAAAACGTAAGCGAGGTTGAAACCGGTCTGCCTCTTGTTCATGAAAACCCCGTTCCGGACGGCGGGCGCCGGATCCTCCCTGCCCGGCTGCCCTGTCGCGCCGCCGCGCTCAGTCTGGGAGGGTAACAACCACCCGAGACCGGCGCGAGGCGGATTCTCAGAGGCCGAATCCCAGGAACAGGTAGAACGCGGTCCGCTCGTCGGAACGGACCACCATCGCGTTGATCGAGGTCGCGAGCTGCAAACCGGGTCCCGCGGCGAAGATGGCGAGCCACAACCCTCCCCCGGCGCCGTTGTGCCACGTGGACGACGGCTTGCCGGCGAAGAACACGCGCCCGACGTCGGCGACACCGGAGATTCCGTACCGGAACGGCAGCAGGGCCAGGAACCTCCCGATACCGATCCGCAGCTCGGCGTTTCCCCCGACGGCGGCGTCCCCCGCGTACCGGTTCTGGTCGAATCCCAGCAGGGGAATGCCGCCCATGCCGGTGAGGGCCAGCGGGACCGGCACCGTGGAGCCGCCGAGAAACGCCGCGTCGAAGAACGGATACGTCCCCCAGTTCTTCTCCGCGGCAGCGTGAAGGTCCAGGAACACGTCTGTGATCAGGTGCCCGCCGAGCGATGCGGTCGCGGAGGCGTGGACCTTGGTGAACGCGTGCGAGTTGCTGAAGATGGCCGGCGTATGTCGTCCGGCGACGCGGAAGCGAAAACCTCGGCGCGAGGTGAGCTCACCGGTCCTGGTGTCGAGCAGGAGACCCACCTCGCCACCCCCCTCGGTCAATCCGGCCGATCCGTACTCGTTGCCCGCCGCCACGGTCGCGCGGTTCTCGGTGGCGGAGACGTGCTTGACGGGAAAGCCGACGTACGCGCGAAGGGGTCCTGTCACGTCCAACTGCAGGGCGGGAAACGCGGCCAGGTGCTCTTGCCGCACGTCGTAGTGTCCGGCCGATTGCTCCGCGTCGATCCGCGGCGTGTCGTTCCCGAACCCGTAGAAGTTCAAGACCTCGACGCCCGAGTACCAGAGCGACATCAGGACGCTCAGCGGCGAGTGCGTACGGAACTCTGCGGTGTATTGAAGCCGTGGGCGGCTCACGGCCGTTGCCCAGGCGGCGGCAAAGTCCATCCGCGAGGCGTAGGGATGAAGCTCGAAGCCATAGCTCGTCAGCTCGGCGCGGACGCCGGGGAACAGACCTCGCGTCGAGTCGTAGGAGAGGAGGGGGAAGAAGAGCAGATCCCGTCCCCAGTCGCGGACGGGCTCGTAGCGCGCGCGAATCGGTTCGGGCTCGCGGGGATCCGGAGGAACGATGCGGACGCGGATTGCGCCGTCGGAGCCTTCGTCGACGACGCGACCGCCGCGGGGGGTGTACACGCGCAGCTCCGAGGTCTCGTCCGGGGAGAAGGTGCGGCGGAATCGCGGGGTGCTGACCTCGACGGTCCCCTGCGGCCCCCGGCGCACGCGGATGGTCTCGCCCTCGGCGGCGCGCAGGTCGACCTCTGAGGCGAGGAGCCGATAGTAGTCGCGCGAGGCCGCTTCCAACCCATCCCGCCGGGCACGCAAGAGCCGCTCGAGCTCTGCCCCTCCCTTGGCATACATCGCGGAAGGCAGCCGGCGGACTGCATTCGAGATCACCTCATCGGTGAGCTTGGCGACCAGATCGGCCGTTTCCGATTCCCACGTCCCGCGATCGAGCCAGACGAGAAATCGCCGGTCGGTGAAGCGGCCGGCGAACGTCAGCTTGTCGATCGCGGGATAGCTCTCGCCGAACCCGGCGAGCTGCTTGGTGTAGTACTCGGCGACGCTCGGGATGATGCCGCCGAATCGGCTGAATGCCTGATCGCGGTCTCGCGGAATCGGCCGCCAGACGATCCTGCCGTCCTGGTCGAACCTGGCCCAGCGCCATTGGTCGAGGTGCCGATCCCAGTCGCCGACGAGCACGTCGATGAGGCGGGCGCGCAGGTAGTTGCGTGCATCGACCTCGTCCTTCGTGCGCGTCTCGAGCCGGACGAAGACGTCCAGCGTGGTCTTGAGCTTGTCGACACCCACCTCGCTGCCCTCGTCCCGCTCTTCCAGCAAGCCGAGCATGCCCGCGAACGTCCCGCGGAACTCGCCCAGCTCAGGGTCGTCCGGCATCACCGCCAGCTGCGGGTGGGCATGCATCACGCCGGCGGTGTCGAGGAGTGGATCGACCACGAGCGCCCCTCCGGGATGGATGGTGCTGGTCAGGTCCTGGAGGATGTCGCCGAAGATGGACGCTCGCGTATCGGCGTCCAGCAGGCCCGACACGTCCTTGTCGACGGAGCGGAAGACCCAGGCGTGCCCGTTACCGCTCTGCAGGCGGAGGTTCCTCGTCTGCAGGCCTCCGCCGCGTCGCTGCGGGCGGAGCCCTCCATCGAAGGTGTGGAGGTCGAGCACGGGCACCTCCACGGGCGTGGTCCACATGTCTCGCCACTGCTCACCGAGCAGCAACCTGGCGAACCAGCCCGCGCTGTACCCGGGTCCGGGCGTGACGACCTCGACGCGAGTCTCGCCGGCAGGAACGGCATCCGCCGCGCTCGCCAACAGCCCGGCGATCAGTGCGAGTAGTGCCAGGTCCCCTCCTGCTACCGCTCTTGCGCGGCAGTCATTGCCGACCCGGCCCGGGCGGGCACCGATCCGCTGCACAGCGCCACCAGCCGCTCGTGGAAGACCTTCGCCTCTCGCTTCTTACCGGCGCGCTCGGCCGCCCGCGCAGCGCCGTCATAGCTGTTGAGGCGCGCCGGCGCCGAGCGGAGCGAGGTCTCGTACTCGGCGAGTGCCGCGGCCGGCTGTCCCAACTCGGCGAGCAGGTCGGCGAGTTGCTCGCGCGCCGGAAGGATCGACCCGGGCGTGACCGGATGTTTGTCGGTCGAGTCTTCCAGGTCGGCCGCCGATCGCATGAGCGCCACCGCTTCGGCGTCCTTCTTCTCCGCGCGCGCCACCCAGGCCGCCGCTGCCCGCCGCTGGATCTCGACCTGGGTCGCCCAGTCGAACCCCTTCTGGCCTTGAAGCGAAGCCTGGATGCCGGCCAGAGTCGCCAAGTCCTGGCGGGCGGCTTCCAGGTCGCCCGCACGGGCCCCGCCAACTGCGCGGGCGAAGTGAACGATCGCCTTGGCGTAGGGATACTTCTCCCAGGGGAACGTCGGCTGTGCCGTCAGCGCCGAAGCTTCCTTCCAGGCGCGACGCTCGAGCGCATGACGGGCCGGGACGGCGGCCAGCGCGTAGCCGGCGGCGAACTGAGGGACGTCGAGGCTCGTCACCTTGGCGACGTTGTCGACCAGCTCTCGCGCCTTCGCGTCCTGTCCAGTCTGCAGATACGCATACTCCAGGTAGTCCATGGCGTGCAGGGCATCGAACGCGGTCGCTCCGGCCTGCGTCTTGGCGGCCCAGGTCTGCGCAGCCCGCGCCGAGGCGAGATTCGATTCGATCGACTCCTTCCACATTCCCAGGCGCGTGAAGATGTGCGACGGCATGTGCAGCGCGTGGGGAGCCGAAGGGGCGATCTTTGCGTAGGCGCGCGCTGCCGGCAGCGCCAGCTCGGCGAGCTCGGGATAGTCGAAGGAGTGGATCATGTAGTGGGCGATCCCCGGATGATCGGGCTCGACCGCCAGCAAGCCGTTGAGAATCTTCGCCGCTTCCTTCTGCCGGGCGTAGGTCTTGTCGGGCGGTGAGTTGTAGGCCACGCCGAGAATCGCGAGGGCGTGGAAGATCGCGGCCTCGTGGTCGTCGGGATTGCGCTCGCGCACGCCCGCCATCGCCTTTTCGTAGGCCACGACGCGCGCCGCATGCTCCACCGCATCGCCCTGGTAGTAGGCGGCAATGCCAGCGATGTAGTCGCGCTCACGGGCGCTCGGTGCGCCCAGGACCGCCGCCTTCTGCGCCGCCGTTCGTCCTGCAGCGAATTCGCCCTCCGTCGGCGGCCCCCAGATGGTGTGGAAGTACGTCATCGCGACGCCCCATTGCGCCAGGCCGCAATCTGGATCCTTCGCCGAAACCTCCTGGAACACCGTCGCCGCCTTGGCGTAGGCGAAGGAATGCAAAAGCGCCAGGCCGCGCTCGAAGGCCGATTGAACCTCCGGCTTGCACGAGGTCGGGAAGCGGACCTGGCCGAACTTCTCTGGCGCGACGTTCGTGTGATCATGTTCGTGCTGGGCGAGTGCCCAGCCAGGCACGAGCGCCAGGGCAGCCGCCACGAACTGACCGGTACGGAAGGACCTCATGGTTCCCCCTTCGTCGGAGGCCGGCCATTCTGTCACGATCGCGCCGTGCCGGTACAGGCAACTCGCTCAGTGCGCTGCGACGTTCGCGGCTCCTCCTCGCTGCGGACGGCGCATGAACACGATCACCGCGCTCGCGGCGAGAAACGCGAACGCCAGCAAGAGGAAGCTGTTGTTGAACGCCCGCAGCAGCGCCTGCGCGCCGATGCGCTGGTTCAGCACGGCGAGCGCCGCGCCTTGCGGATCGAAGAGCCGGGCCCCGGGACCGTGCTCGAGCAGCGTCCTCTGCTCTGCGGCGAGCGAGCCGTACGCGTCCACGTGGCTGGTGATGAAGGTGAAGTTCTGCTTCACCTGCCGGGAGAGCATGGTGCTCATCCATGCCGTCCCGATCGAGGCGCCGAGCTCACGGGTGAGGTTGAAGAGGGCGGTACCGCCGGGCCGCTGCGCCGGGGGCAGCGAGGCGACTCCCAGCACCGTGAGCGGAATGAAGCCAAACCCGGTGCCGATGGCGCGGACGAAGAGCGGGAAAGCCACCTGGGCCGTGGTCACTTCCGCGGTCAGATGCGCGTTGAGCCACAGGCTGGTCAGGATGCCCGCATTGGCGACGACGAGCAAAAGGCGCGGGTCGAGCTTCGTCACCAGCCTTCCCACCACCGGGAAGATGAAGAGCTGGATCCAGCTGCCCATCAGGAATACGCGCCCGATGTCGAGCGCGCGGTAGTGCAGGATCGTGCCGCAATAGAGCGAGAGTAGAACCGAGCCGGCGAAGATGGCGGTACCGATGAGAAAGTTGAGAGCGGTGGCCGCCGCATAGGCGCGATTGCGGAAGACGCGCAGATCCACCACGGGATGCTCGTGCTCGAGCTCGTGCGTGACGAATCCGACCAGCGCGATGGCGGCAACGACGGCGAGGACGGCGATGGTCCTGTCCTCGAACCAATCGTTGCGATTCCCCTCCTCGAGAACGTACTGCAGGGAGACCATGCCGACGGCCAGGAGCGCGATGCCGAATCGGTCGACCGGGGAGCGGTCGGAGACGAAGGCCGGTTGCTCGATCTGCGTCCACGCGATCCAGGCGGCGATGAGGCCCAAGGGAAGGTTGATGAAGAAAATCCAATGCCAACTGGACCACTCCACCAGGTATCCGCCGACGGTGGGGCCGAGCAGCGGTCCGGTGATCGCTCCGATGGCGAAGAGAGCGCCGGCCATTCCGTGTTGCTTTTCCGGATAGCGCGAGAACAGCACGCTCTGCGAAGTAGGGATGATCGCCCCGCCGCCCAGCCCCTGCAGGATGCGGAAGCAGACGAGCGAGGGCAGGTTCCAGGCCAGCCCGCAGAGCGCGCTCGCTGCCGTGAAGATGAGGATCGAGGCCGCGTAGTAGCGTCGGAAGCCGAAGCGCCTCAGCAGCCATCCCGAAATCGGGATGATGGTGATGTTCGCCATCGCATACGCGGTCGAGACCCAGGCGATCTGATCGAGCGGGGTCCCGAAGTTGGCGCGGATGTCGTTCAGCGCGACGTTCACGATCGAGATGTCCAGGAAGGCCATCAAGCCGGCGATCATCGCGCCCGCGGTGATGAGCGGCTTGCTCCCGCGCAGGACGGTCGCCTCCGCGCTCATCAGTCCCTCGTGCGGACGGTGACGTCCGCGCTCATGCCCGGGCGCAGCTCGACTCCGGCGGAGCCGTCGAGGCGGATGAGCACCGGGACGCGCTGTACGACCTTCACGAAGTTTCCCGTCGCGTTGTCGGGAGGCAGCAAGGCGAAGCGCGCGCCGGTCGCTCCCGCGATGCTCTCGACATGGCCGTGAAACTCGCGCCGGCCGTAAGTATCCAGGCGCACAGTGGTGCGCTGGCCCGCGCGCATCTCGGCGAGTTGGTCCTCCTTGAAGTTGGCGACGACCCAGACGTCGTCGAGCGGGACGATGGCGAGCAGCGAGCGCTCCGGGCCGACGGTCTGGCCCTGCTCGACGCTGCGCCGTGAGACGACGCCCCTGCGCGGCGCCCGCACGGTCGCATAGGAGAGATTCAGCTCCGCCAGCTTGAGGGCCGCTTCCGCTTGCAGCGCTTTCGCCTCGACGAGGGCAAGTGCGGCGCGCGCCGATGCCACCTGCTCCGCAGCGGTCTGGGCGGCGCTCAGTCTGCCCTTCGCGAGCAGGAGGCCGCCGCCGGATCCGGCGCGGCCGGCCAGCGCGGCGGCCAGGCGGGCCCGTTCCCTTTGGTATTGCGCATTCGCGGCGTCGAACTCGGTCTGCCTCTGGTCCAGATCCGCCGCAGGCAATACGTTCGACTCGACGAGCGCACGCGCCCGCTTCAGATTGAGCTCTGCGAGCGATTGGCGCGAGTCGGCGGCGGCGAGGTCCGACCTCGCCTGCTCGATCTCGGCTTCCGCCGAGGTGAGGGAGAACGACGCTGCGATCAGACCGCCCTGGGCTTGTACCAGATTCGCCGGCGCCGCCTTCTCCGTGAGCGCGAGCGCCGAGCGGGCGCCGTCGGCGGCCGCCCGCGCCGCCGCCAGGTCCGCGCGAGCGGCGTCGAGCTTCGCCGCGTAGTCGGCGGGGTCGAGCTCCACCAGGACGTCGCCTGCCTCGACGACCTGGTTGTCGTCGACGCGAACGCGCAACACCTGCCCGGGAACGCGGGCGGACACGGTCATCACGCGCCCTTCGACCTGCGCGTCATCGGTCGACTCCCGCCCGAGGTGCAGCAGGTACCAGGTGGCTGACACGAGCACCGCGGCGGCGCCCAGACCGGCGATGAGGACCGGAGTCCGCTTCCGGCGCGTCACTGGAAGCTGTGCTGCCGGTGGAGCCATCGAAATTGCCGTCGAGCTGCTCATGACACCCTCTCCAGGATGGTTGCGATTCCCTGGCCCCCGGCGGTGCAGAGCGCGACCAAGGCGGTCTGCTTGTCCCGGCGCTCGAGCTCATCCAGAGCGGTGCCGAGGAGCATCGCGCCCGTCGCGCCGAGCGGATGACCGAGGGCGATCGCCCCGCCATTCACGTTGACGCGGTCGGGATCGAGATCGAGCTTGCGCATGGTCTGCAGCACGACCGCGGCGAAGGCCTCGTTGATCTCCCAGAGGTCGATGTCGCGCGCGGTCATCCCGGCGAGGCGCAGCGCCTTCTCGCTCACCGGCGCCGGAGCCGTGAGCATGATCACGGGCTCGCTCCCCAGCGTGGCCATGGCGCGGATGCGCGCCCGCGGCAACGCGCCCATCTCGCGGACATGGCGCTCCGACGCGATCAGCACGGCGCCGGCGCCGTCCGCGATCCCGCTCGAGTTGCCCGCGGTGTGGACGTGGCGGATCTGCTTGGCCTTGGGGTAGGCAGCGACCGCGATCTGATCGAGGGTCTCGCCGTTCGGTCCGGCCGCTGTTCCACCGAGAGCGACGAATGCGGGCGAGAGCTTCGCGAGCCCTTCGCGCGTCGTGTCGGGGCGGAGGAGCTCGTCGCGCTCGAGGATCAGCTTGCCGGTGACGGGATCGGCAACGGGCACGAGCGACCCGGCAAAGCGTCGCTCCTCGACCGCGCGAGCCGCGCGCTGCTGCGACCGGAGCGCCAACTCGTCGACGTCCTCGCGGGAGAAATCCTCCAGCGTGGCGATGAGGTCCGCGCTGATGCCCTGCGGGACCTGGAAGAAGCGCTCGCGAAGGCGCGTGTTGCCGCCATCTTCGCCGGCGCCGTCTGAGCCCATGGGAACGCGGGACATGCTCTCCACCCCGCCCGCGACCACCAGATCGAGCGCGCCCGAGGCAGCTCCCATCGCGGCGAAGTTGACCGCCTGCAGACCCGAGCCGCAGAACCGGTTGAGGGTGGTCGCGCTCACCTCGATCGGCCAGCCCGCGCTGAGCACGGCGTTGCGGGCCAGGTTCGCGCCCTGCTCGTCCACCTGCGAGACGCAACCGGCGATCACGTCGTCCACCCGCGCCGGGTCGAAGCCGTTGCGGCGGGCGAGCGCGACCAGCAGCTGCGCGAACAATTCCTGCGGGTGGGTTCCGGAAAGCGCACCCTTGCCCGCCTTCCCGCGGCCACGGGGAGTGCGCACCGCATCGATTACGTAGCTCGTCGTCATGATCGTTCTCCCTTGCCGCCCCGGGCTGCCGCCGCGCCCAGCGCGCGGCATGCACGAAGCACTTCGTCGGACAGCTCGCTTCCCTTCAGCGCGCGCGCAAGGCTGAGGCCGCCGTACATCAGCGCGACGAGCCCGATAGCGAGCGTGCGCCGCGGGACGATGGCGGTTGCCGGCAAGCGCTGCGCAAGCCCATCGACCAGGGCCGTCACTTGCTCTCCGATGACGGGGCGGTGCTGCGGCGCGGTGGTGCCGACCTCGCCGATCACCGCCGGAAAGGGACAGTCGGGCACGCCTCCGTCGCGATGCTCGGTCGAGAGGTAGCGCTTGAGGATGGACTCCGCCCGCTCGGCCTCGGCCTTCGCGTCGAGGCGCTCGAAGAGCCGCTCGCGCAGGGCCGAACCGGTGCGGCGGAGCGTCTCGTCCACCAGCTCGTCCTTGGAGGAGAAATGCGCGTAGAAGCCCCCGACCGTGAGCGCGGCGCCCTTCATCACGTCGGCGACCGCGGCACCGGAGATCCCCTTTTCCCGGACCAGCCGCGACGCGGACTGGAGGATGGATTCGTGCGACCGTTCTTTCTGTTCGACCTTGGCGTTCATCTGCATCGCCCCCGCACTGGTTGACCGCCCGCTTCGCCGGGAACACTCTCGAGTGCCCGTCATATTACGATCGTACGATGACGAGACCAGCGCCTGGATTCGCGACACCTGCAGCTTGACGCGGACGCGCTTCTGAGTCCTGTTGCCAACGGACAGGTTGACCCTCTTCCGAAAGGACAGGCCCATGACCTCCGGGATCACGACCTTTACGTTGATTCACGTTCTCTTGAGTCTGATCGGGATCTTCGCGGGGTTCGTCGTCGCCGGCGGGCTCGTCGCGGGGAAGCGGCTCGACGGCTGGACCGGCGTCTTCCTGGTGACCACGGTCGCGACGAGTGTCACCGGGTTCGGTTTTCCTTTCGTCACTTTCTTGCCGTCCCACGCTGTCGCGATCATCTCGCTCGTCGTATTGCCCATCGCGATCATCGCGCGCTACGTCAAGCACCTCTCTGGAGGCTGGCGCCGGATCTATGTGGTCGGTGCGGTGCTCGCCCTCTACTTGAACGTCTTCGTTTTGATTGCGCAGCTGTTCCTCAGGCTGCCGGCCCTGATGGCCGCCGCGCCTACCCAGAAAGAGCCGCCATTCCTGCTCACCCAGCTTATCGTGCTGGCGCTGTTCGTCTGGCTGGGCTGGGCCGCGGTGAAAGGATTCCCTGCCGAGGCCGGCGCGAGGGCGCCCGCGGAGGTCGCCGCCTAGGAAGGGCGCTCGCGCGGCCCGCCCGCAGCGCGCGCTCCACCGAGCCCGGCACCCAGCGTACACAGGCCGGAGACTGTGCCGGCCACCGCGAGCGGCAAAGCGATGGAATGGCGGAGCAGCCATGCTCCGGCCGCCGCGCCTGCGAACATCAGCCCGATCGACGATACGCGCCTCGTCCATCCTGTATTGGCCCCGCCGGCGAGCGTGGAGTCCGCGGCGATCCCGGTGATGGTCAGGGTCAGGACGGTCGTGGTGAGGTCGCGCTCGGCGACGGTCCGCACCACGGCATTGCGGACGCCCATCGCGAGGCCGGTGAGGACGATGAGCCCGTACAGACGTGGCGGATCACGCATGAGGTCGCCGGCGCCGGCCGCTGCCAGCGCCGCCGCAGCGAGCAGCAGGACGGTTTCGACCGCAAACCCGGCGCCGATCCAGCGAAGGCGCGGACCGCTGCGGATACGCGCCGCCAACCGGCCACCGAGCGCCGCCCCGATGACGAAGGCACCGAGAGCGGCCCCCGATCGAGCGATGGAAAGCTCGGGGACCTTGGCCATGGCAAACCCGAGAAAGACGACGTTGCCGGTCATGTTCGCTGTAAAAACGTGACCGAGAGCGAGGTAACTGACCGCGTCGACGAATCCCGTCATTGCGGTGAGAGCGAGCAGCAGCGCCGGCAGGATGCGGTCAGGAGCGGATGCGTCCATCTCGGCATGTCTACATTCATGGAAGCAGGACGCCAGCAGTTTGCGACGCGGAGCAAGCTCTCTCCTCCGAATCCGCACTGCCGTGGAGGCATCTAGGCCGTTTGAGCTGGGGTCCGCCATCCAGCGCGGGGAGCCATGATGATCTACCTCGAAGACTTCGCCCCCGGACAGAAGTTCGTCTCCACCACGCTTCGCGTCGATTCGGCGGCGATCAAGGCTTTCGCTGCACAGTTCGACCCGCAGCCCTTCCATCTCGATGAGAACGCCGCGCGCGGTTCGTTCTTCGGCGGCCTCGCCGCAAGCGGCTGGCACACCGCCGCGCTCACCATGCGGCTGCTGGTCGAGAGCGGGTTCCGCCCCGCGGGTGGAATCATCGGCTCCCGTGCGGACGAGCTGAAGTGGCCACGTCCGGTCCGGCCGGGCGACGAGCTGCACGTGGAGGCGGAGGTGCTCGAAGCGCGGCCGTCGACGAGCCGGCCCGGCCAGGGCTTCATCAAATGCCGCACCACTACGCTGAACCAGAATGGCGAGCCTGTGCAGGTGCTGACCATGAACCTGCTGGTCCAGGGGCGCCCCGCCCAGGCGACGGCCGCTTCGCCGCGTTGAGTTGGATTCAATTCGCCGGCTTGTCCGGGCCGGTGACGAGGCCGAGCTTTTCCGCTTCCTCGGCGCGGTCCTCGAGATCGGCGAGAAGTCCCTCGTCTGACAGGTCGAGGGGGTGTGAGTGCTTCCAGTCGTGGCGGGCGACTTCGTAGAGCCGCTCCACCACGTCCTCGTCCCGCACCTCGATCGCCAGCTCGCGGCGATCGTCGAGGCTGCCTGGAGCGAGATTGATCGACCCCACGATCGCGGCGACGCCGTCGGCAAGGAACATCTTGGCGTGGAGCTTCAAGTGCTTGAGCTTGTGGATCTTGATGCCGACGTCGTCCATGATCCGCAGGCCGCCCACGCCCTCGACGAGCTTGTCCGCCTTGAGCGTGTGCGGCGGCCGGGTCATGACGTGGACGTTCACCCCGCGCCGGCTCGCGCGAACCAGGTGCTCGATGACCACGGTGTCCTGGTACCGCTCGTTCTGGAGAAAAAGCGTGTGTCGCGCCCGGTCGATGAAGGTGGTGATCCGATCCCGGCCTCCAGGACACCAGATCAGGTGGCTCTCCCGGCCGGGATCGAAGCGCTTGCGGTGCCAGTCGGCTTCGAAGCAGTCGATGATCTCGCCGACTTCGTGCTTGTGCGAGGTGACGACCGCGTAGTCGCGGGTGCCGGTCAGGTTCTTCGTCGCCCAGTTCAGCGACTTCACGAAGGCGTTCTTCTCGTCGACGACCATCGATTTCTCATGCGTCAAATGGAAATCGGGGCTGCTGTCGAGCACCTCGATCCCGCCGTGGGTGAGCTGCTTGCGCGTCTTTTCGTTCTCCTCTTCACCGCTGCGGCGCGCGGGATTCAGCATCACCCGCACCTTCACCCCGCGGCGCCGAGCGGCGATCACGGCCTCGGTGAGCGCCGGGTCGGAGAAAACGAACATCTTCACTCGAATCGACCTCGATGCCGCTCCGATGGCGTCGAGGATGGGCTGTGCGGAGTCGTCAGGGAGGACGACGAGATATCGGGATGACATTCAGGCTCCTGCTCTGCGGATGGTCGCGTGGCGATCGGCGGCGCCCGCACCCGCCTGGAGGCGATGGAGCCCTGCGTACTCGCCGCCGAGCGCGAGGAGCTCGTCGTGGCTGCCCTGCTCGGCCACCACACCGTCCTTGAGGACGACGATCTTGTCCGCGTCGCGGATCGTGCTCAGGCGGTGAGCGATTGTGATCACGGTGCGTCGCTTCATCACGCGCTCGAGCGCCTCGATGACGACGTTTTCCGACTCGGAGTCGAGCGCCGCAGTCGGCTCGTCGAGGATGAGGATGGTCGAGTTGCGAATGATGGCGCGGGCGATTCCGATGCGCTGCCGCTGTCCGCCGGAGAGCGTCAGGCCTCTTTCGCCCACCTCTGTGTCATAACCCTCGGGCATCCGGGCGATGAACTCGTGCGCGTTGGCGAGCCTTGCCGCCTCGAGGATCTCCTTCTCGGCAGCGTCGGGCCGCCCGTATGCGATGTTCTCCCGTACCGTGCCGCGGAAGAGGACGGTATCCTGCAGCACGAAACCGATCTGGTCGCGGATGCCCTGCAGCTTGTAATCGCGGACGTCGACGCCGTCGATCAGGACGCGGCCGGCGGTCGGGTCGTAGAAGCGCGGGATGAGGCTCACCACCGTCGATTTTCCAGATCCGGTGGTGCCCACGATGCCGACGAACTGGCCCGCGGCGACGGAGAAAGTCACGCTCTTCAGCACCGGGCTCGCGGGATCGTACGCGAAGGCGACGCCATCGAACTCGATCGCTCCCTCGAGCCTTCCGGGCTCTCGCGCATCCGGCCGTTCGGGGATGCTCATGTCGATGTCGAGGATGCCGCGGACGCGCTCCACGCCGACCGCGGCCTGCGCCATCGTCCCCGTCATCTTGGCGAGGTCTTGCACCGGCTTGAAGAACTTGTGCAGGTAGGAAAGGAAGACCGTCAGCGACCCGGCCGTCATCGCGGAGGCCAGGACGAGCGACGCTCCCCGCCAGAGAACGAACGCGGTGCACAGCGACACGGTCACCGCGACCACCGGCGGGAGCATGGACTTCACCCGCCTGGCCTTGAGCGCGGCCTGCACCGCCGCCCGGCTCGCCTCCTGGAGGTGCTCCTCCTCCAGCTCCTGACGGCCGAATGCATTGACGACCCGGATGGACTCGAGTCCTTGCTGCACTACGCCCAGCACGTCGCTCTCGCGGCGCCGGACTTCGCGCGTGGCCTTCTTGACGGCCTTCCTGAAGCGCATGACGAAGAGGAGAAGGAAGGGGGCCACGCCTACCGCGATGAGCGCGAAATCCCAGTTGAGCCAGAACATCAGACCGAGCATTCCCGCGATCGTCAGCAGATCCACCACGATGCCGAGCGTGGTGGAGGACGCGAAACCCTGGATGGTGGCGATGTCGTCGGTGATGGTGCTGAGAAGCGTCCCGGTCTGATGGGTGTCGTAGTAGGCCAGTGGCAGATGCTCGAGGTGATCGAAGACGCGAACGCGAAGGTCGTTCGCGACCCACTGCCCGACGCTCTCCGTGTAGTAGTTGTCCAGATACGAGGCGAGCGCGCCGACCCCGGCGATGATCACCGTAGCGATGCCGGCGAACGCCGCCATCTGCATGAAGCCGTCGCCCGGCAGCCAGCTGGCGCTCTCGCCCAACCAGCCAGGCGGCTGGTCCCCGCCGATCACGTTGTCGAGGACGATCTTGAGCGGCCATGGGGCCGCGAGGCCCATCGCCGTCTCCACGGCCGTCGCCAGCAGGATGATCGCCAGCCAGCCCCGGTAAGGCCGGAGCAGCTCGCCGATCAGGCGGCCCATTCCGGAAGGCCGGGGATTTCCCTCCGCGCTCGCTTTCATCGTCTGATGACCCGCCGCAAGTCCTGGTCCGAAGTGTAAACAGGCCTCCGGTTTGCACAACAGCGCTTCAGAACCTACCGCCGTAGACGAGGGATCGTCCGTCGGGCCCCAACGAAAGCGATGTCGATGGCCCTCCGTCGCCATCGTGCATATGCGCCCAGGAAACGGTCCCGCCGACGGCCGTTCCCAGGACCGCGCCCACCAGGACGTCAGAGGCCCAATGGCGATCGGAGACGATCCGCAGCAGGCCAGTGGTCGCGGCGACGGTCAGGGCGGCCGGGCACACCACCTGGTCGGCGACACCTCCGTAGATCTCGAGGCGCGCGTGCTGCATGCAGAGCCCGGAAGCGATGGCGAATGCCGTCGACGTGTGGCCGCTGGGGAAGGCGGCGTTGTCCGTCTTATCCGGGCGTGAGCGCCCGATGGTTTTTTCCGCCACGCGCGTGAGCATCCCATTGATGGCCAGCGCCTCTGCGTTGATGAGCGCGAGTTGCAGAGCGACGTCGCCCTTGTCCCGGCCCAGCCAGGTCACCAGGCCCGCCTCCACCACGATCGCGTAGATTGGCAACCCGGCGTACCCGAAATCGCTGGCGGTCGCCGCTCGCGAGCGCCCCCCTGGCGAGCCTGCGCGCAGCACGCTCCTCGCGTCGGCGTCGAAGAGGATCGGCTTTTCCCAGCGGGGGGTGGAGGGCGACTTCAGCAGGAATTCCAGGAAGATGATGCTCGTGCCGATGCCGGCGACTACGCCGGTCTCGACAGGGCCGATCTTGTTCCAACGCGCTGGCCAGGCATCGTCGAGGGTCTGCCGCTCGGCGGCGGACGCGGCGCCCGAGGCGATAACGACCGCGCACACAGCGCGAACCACAAGGTTTCGCCTCATCGGCCGGCTCCGGGTCAGGAAGCGTGCCAGGTCTGCTTCTCCCGAACCAGAGTCGTTCTAGTCGACTCCGCGCGAAGCTTCAGGACACAGCGATCTATTCGTCTGATGCCTCAGCTTGCCAATCGGCTCGCCAGTTTTCTCCGCTGGGAAGGCGCTGCTGGTCTTTGTTGTCCACGCTGTCCGGGCTTCCGCTCTCGGCGGCATTGATCTGGTCGTTCGTGGAGGGCCGGCCGGTGACCACCCGGTCCTTGTACTCCGTGCTGTGCGGATTATCGATCTCGCCATCGTTCGTTCCGGCCTGCTGCGACATCTTGCGGGCTTCGTCGGTGCTGGTCGGCATGGGAGCGGCACGGGCAACGCCGCTTACGGCAGCGGACAGGGCCAGAGCGGCAGTGAGTGAGAGACTGAACTTCGAGAGCATGATGGATCTCCTTGTTCGGTTGCTGTTGCGGTTCTTCTCCGGTAGTTTCGTCGCTGCAGGGTTGGAGGCACGGCGACGCCAGGCGAATCGCGGGATCGGACCAGGGCCCTTCCGCCGACGACGAGCGACGGAGAACGTTGCCCCGGCCATGTCTTTAGAGCCCCCACCGCTAGAGCGCCCCACCGCTCAAATCGTGCGGGCTGACTCTTCTTGCTTGCGAGGCCTGAGAAGATCGCCGAGGTGCATTAGGCTGCGGCCATGCGGTTTTTGATCCTTGCGCCATTGCTGGTCGGCACCCTGGCGGTCGCCGCGGGACGAAGGATGGATGAGCGGCCACCCGACGCCGCGTTCGAGAACCCGCGCATCGTCGACATCCGAGCGCCGGGAGGCGACTTGACCATCCGGGCGCGGCGCGGCACGGCGTTCGTTCCCGGGCTCGGCGAGGTCGAGGGGGTCTACGGCTACGACGTGCGCCGAGGTGACACGTTCCCGCGCGAGGGGTCGACGGCCGTCGGGCTGATGCCACCCGTCATCTCTGTGGCCCGCGGGAGCACGCTGCGAGTCCGCTTCCGCAACGAGTTGCTGTCGACCGACCCCGCGGGAAAGAGGCAGCCGACCGAATCGAACCTGCACACGCACGGCCTGCTCGTCTCACCCAAGGGATTCGAAGCCGCGGATCGCGGTCGTGCCTATGGCGATTGCATCTTCGTGCTTGCATCCACGTCAGGTAGCAACGCGGGCCATGCGCACGGCGCTGGGAACGGGGGTCCCGCCCAAGCGCCGGGAGATCCCTGTTCGCTCGATCCGGGAGCTCCCTTCGTGCGCTTGGAAGATGGCGAAATCCGCTACAGCTACGTGATCCCTCCCGACCATCCGAGCGGGATGTACTGGTTCCACCCGCATCCGCACGGCCTGTCGGAAGGCCAGGTCTCGAATGGTCTCTCCGGGCTGATTTGGATCGCCAACTTCTGGGACACCGCTTACATCAAGTGTCGCATCACCGCTTCTCCCGACGTCGCGGGACTGGACTCCTGCCGGGACCAGCAAGCGCAACGCGAGGAGCTGGAGGCCGAGCGCCGGGCCTCTGTTGCTGGCAATTTGCTCAAGGTCAAATACCTGGGTTTCAAGGACATCCAGGTTACGAAGCTGAAGGATCATCCGGGCGAGCCGAGGTTCCGGCTGATCGAGTTCCCGCTGCGGCCCGATCCGGCCGATCGATCCGCGAGCGAGTCCTTTGGCGAGCAGACCGATGCGCGAAAGAATCGCTGCGGCAAGCTGGTAGTGGGCGCCGACGGCGAGCTGGCGTATGTCGAGGGAGTCGCCGTTCCTGGCCAGTGCTGGCACAAGCAGCATCCCGACGAGCGATGGATCTTCACCGTGTCCGGCCAGGTCCATCCGCGCATCACCGTCAAACCCGGGCGCCCCGAGGTCTGGCATCTGGCGAACATCGGCGCCGACGTGAGTTATCGGCTTCGCCTGGAAACCCTCGAGGAACACCCGAAGCGTCTCGCATTCGACGTGCGAGCGGTCGACGGAGCCGCGTTCCCGCCCGATTGGACGAGGCGGAGGCACACCGAGATCGTGCTCATGCCCGGGGCCCGCGTCGAGGTGCTCATCCAGCGCTGCGGACAGGGAGCCGACGCATCGAGCCCCGACTGCGTCGATCCCTCGCAGCGGGTCGAGGCGCGGCTGCGCACGGCGGGCATCGCGACCGGTATCGATGCGGACAGCGGCGATCAGTGGCCTTCAGTGGATCTGGCCTCGGTCGTCTTCGAGGCGGCGCCGGGACGCTCGCTGGCGATCGCTCCGCCGGTTCAGGCGCCGGCCTCCGGGCCGGCCACCCCTGAGAGAGAACCGTCCTCTCCAGCACCCGCGAGCCGGGTCTCCGCGCCGTTGCGCCCTGGAGAACCGGCGGCCTGCGACTACCGCCGCTACCAGGCGGCCCCGCTCGAGTTCAGGGTCGATTCCAACCTGGTCCGCCTGATCCGATTCAACAATCGGGACTTCGGCGAGCAAGGAGGCGAGCTGTTCGGGATCCACATCGAGAACTTCCGGATGCTGGACCGGGCCGGAAGATCGATACCGGTGGCCGATCTCCTCGCGGAGGGCCGCGTCGAACGGCCGGCGAGTCAGACATCCGCGATCGGTTCGATCTCGCTCGAGGACCCATGCTGGAGGGCGGCCTCCGGCGAGCACGCAGACCCCGCGCAGTTCGCCAGATTCTATCCCGCCTTCAAGATGGACGGCGATCCGAACCTGACCGCTACCTACGGGGCGCGGGAATATTGGCTGCTCGTCAACGACAGCGACGAGTGCCACAACTTCCACATCCACCAGACGAAGTTCGTCGTTCTCGACGGGGATTTCTCGGCGGGCGGGCGGCCATCCGCCGCGCAGTGCCTCGGCGATCGCGGGCTGGCCCCGCCGGTCAACCGGAACGTGCTGCATGACAACTATCCGTTGCCGCCTGGAGCGCGCGTGTTCGTGATGATCCGCTTCGACGCGGCGAAGCTCGGCCGATTCGTGTTCCACTGCCACATCCTCGAACACGAGGACAAAGGGATGATGGCCACCATCAGCGTCGTGGACGGCCCGCCACCCGGCCGGTGAGCCCGGCGTTCCCCGCCGCCGCTGCCCCGGCAAACCTGCGTGGCGCGTTTCGCGCGCGGACGGCATACAATTGCCCTGTGGACGGCGTGCTCCAGACGGCTGACCCGAGGCGGCAGCGGATTCTTGGCATCCTGGTGATGGCCACGGTCGCGTTGCTCCAACTTGCCAGCGAATATCTCGGTACCCACGACGCCGCGCGCTTGCTCTCCAAGACCATCGCCCTTGCGGTCGGGTTGCCCCTCCTCATCGTTTGTTCCTTCGCCCTTTTCCGTTGGTCCTCGAACAAGTTCCTCGGCCTTCTCGGCCCTCTGTTCGTAGGAGCGGTCGGGGCCGGGATCTTCTTCGCCGGGCTGCTGAGCGCGACGAGGGCCGCGACCTTTGCCCTGACCACGGTGCGCGCAAGATCCGAACCGTACGGTGAATGGGACGTGGTCCGGGTCGGATTCATGACGGGGCTGACCTACTTCGCCCTCTGGGCGTTGGTGTTCGTCCTGCCCATGGTGGCGGAGAGCGCGCGCATGCGCGGGCTCGAGGCGGACAAGCTCCGTACCGAGGCGGAGCTGGCCCAGCTCCGCTCGCATCTCGAGCCGCACTTCCTCCTCAACACGCTCAACGCCATCGCCGGCCTGGTGACCGAGGATCCGCGGCAGGCCCGCAAGCTGCTCGGCAGTCTCGGCGACCTGCTGCGCGACTCGGTGGGTCCCAGCGCGGAGATGGAAACGCTCGACGCGCAGATCGAATGGCTGCGCCGGTACGCGCAGATCCTGGAAACGCGCCACGACGGGCAGCTCGCGTTCCACTGGGAAATCGGCGATGGCACGCCGAGCGCGCTCTTGCCGCGGCTGCTCTTGCAACCGCTGGTCGAGAACGCGGTGAAGCATGGCGCGCTGATGCGCGCCGGCGGCGGTGAGATCACCGTACGAACGCAGCTCGACGGCTCCAGGCTGGTCTGCACCGTCGAGGACAACGGGCCCGGCGTCCCCAAATCAGCGACCCGGCCTGGAGCGTTCGGGCTCGTCTCCGTGCGCCGCCGGCTGGCGCTGCGGTACGCGGACGCGGG
>WNFT01002201.1_pt1 | contig 19371 bp, 18 predicted proteins | sample 5400191 | NCBI WGS metagenome assembly WNFT01 (sample SAMN13153359, study PRJNA577476) | soil metagenome | isolation source: 80 cm saprolite under Madrone tree | place: USA:California | collected 2016-06-14 | reverse complement strand
CGAGCTGCTCGTCGCGCAACGGCGGGCGCCCGAGGACGACCGCTGCCCGCCGGGCAGTCGCGGGCAGCAGCTGCAAGAGACCGACCGCGCCTGCGGCGCTGCGCACGTCGGGCTTGAACAGGCTCTCGCGGCGCATGACCGCGAGCACCAGGTACGGATCGATGCCGGTGCGCTCCGCCGCGCGCGCGACCTGCGCGGGAAATGCCGCCGGGTAGGCGCCCTCCAGGATGGCCCGAGGGGCTCGCGGGCCGCGATCGCCGAGCAGGGCGATGGCGAAGAGCACCGCGCGATCGGCCCGCCCGGCCCGCTCATAGATCGGAAGCGCCGCCACCCCGGCGTCCCCGGCATGGTGCTGCACGAACCAGTCCGCCTCCGCCGACGCCTCCGCGAGGAAGCCGAGTGTCGCCAGCTCTGCCGCTACCGTTAGCGGGGCGGGCAGGCCCTCGGGTGGCAGGGTTCGAGCGGGCGGAAACGGTGCGGGATCGTCGCTCACTTCGCCCAGACGTTCCCGCGCGAGCAGGCCGTACCAACCGAGTGGATCCAGATCCGCCGCGCGCCGGTACAGCGCTCTCGCACCGCGCGCCTTTCCGGAGCGGGCCTGCCAATACAACCCCTGCGCGCGTTCCTCGTCGCCCTGCGCGCTGGCGGCGAACTCGGCGAATCGTTCGGGCGCATCCCGCAGGTGGTCCTGGTACGACATCCAGGCGAGCGTCCAGCGCGCGAGCGACGCGTTGGCGCCGGCGCGCTTCGCGGCGAGCCGGGCAAGCCGCGACCTCGCCTGCTTGCGCTTTCCGCCGTCCTGGAGCAGTCGCGCCGCGAAGAGCACGCTCTCTTCCGCTTCCGGAGAGGCGGGAAAGCCCTTCGCGACGGCATCCGCGAGCTCGATCGCCTCGGCTTCGCGTCCGCGGCGGGCCCGATCGCGAGCGAGGAGCATTCCGGCGATCGGCTTTACGTGGCTGTTGCCCAGCGCCCATGCTTCCTCGAGCGACGCGGAGGCCTCGCCGCGCCGGCCGTCGGCGGCGAGGGCGCGCGCGTGAACCAGGAGCGCCTCGGCGCGATCCTCTCCGGAAAGCATTCCTGCCGCGACCTCGGCCTGCGCCACCGCTGCGGCCGGCTGACCAGCCGCGAGCAGCCGCGACGCGCGAAGCACCAGCTCGCGTCCCGAAGGCTCGGGCAGGACGACGCCCAGCTCGCGCTGCATCGCGCGGGCTGTCTCCGCCGCCGGGTGCTCGGGGTGCTGCAGCCAGAAATTCCTCAGCGCCTCCGCCGCCTCTTGCTCGCGCCCAGGCTCGCCGCGGAGGGCCTGGGCGAACACCCACGCCATCGCGGCCTGCACGTCTACCGGCTGTCCGGTAAGCGAGGCCGCCCGTTGGGCCATCTGGCGGGCGGCGGCGAAACTGCCGGCCGTAAGCAGAGCGTCGGCAAGCAGGGCGGAGGCGCGCAGTGAAGGAGGGCCGTCGGAGGTTGACGCCGCGCGGAGCGGTTCCACGGCGTCCAAGGGCGATCCGGAGAGCAGCAGCGCCTCACCCCGAAGGACCTGTCCGTACGGGGCGAGGGGACCGAGCTCACCGGCTCCCCCCGCTGCCGACGCGGCCTCCTTCAGCCTTCCCTGCGCGAACAGGGCTCGCGCCAGAACCAGCCGGCATTCCGGGCTGGGACACCCCGATACCGCTGCCTCCGCGTCGGCTGGTCTACCAGCGCTCAGAAGAGCGCCTGCTTGAACGGCCGCATCCTCTGCGCTGACCACTCGCTGGGGGAAGAAGACAAGCATCGCCGCCATTGCGCGGAACCTGAGATTCACTCGACGATCCGTCCCCTTGCGCCGTTTCCAGAGGCTGGCCAGATTGCGGCGCTCGCCCTCGCCCCGGGTGGCGAAGGTTGACGCGTCCTGTTATATGCCCGCGCCTCGCAAGGAGGTCCGTTCGAATGTCGCTTTTGGCGAAGCCGTTCCCGACCGAGATGACGACGCCCATCAATCTGGAGGGCAACAAGAAGATGTCGGTCGAGGCTCATCGCAATCTCTTCTGCACCGCCTATGACGAGTGCCTGAATGAGGCCGTCAAGCGCGGCTGGAACAGCTTCACCTGTGTGCGGTGCCCGAACTACACCTTGACCCACGTATCTCCCGAGAACTCCATCGAGGCCTTCGCAACCCAGCGCAAGTCCGCGTAGAACGCATTCCGCAGGCCCGGCTGTCAACAGATATGCTCCGCGGCTAGCGCCCGTACAGCAGCAGCACCCACAACCGCCCCGCGCCGTACTGGCGGGAGCTGGCATAGAGCGCTCCGACGCCGATCCGGGTCCATCGTCGCTCGGAGAGGTTCTTCGAAGAGCCGACCTCCTCGGGGGAGCTGGCCACGTAAAGCTCCGCGACTGCGCTGGAAAGCCCTTCCGCCTTCTGCAGGGCCCGGCCAGCCAGCGCCCGATCGAGCTTCATCTCATCCGCCTCTGCCGTAACGCGGACTTCCTGGCCTGCGACGCCGTCCAACGCCGGGTCGCGCTTCAGAGGAGGCAAGCCCCGCCTTTTCCGCTCCGAGGCGAGGAAGCGTGCCACCTCCGCGACTGGGTCGGGGATGCCGACGATGGGCACCGCAAAAACTTCAGTCAGGTACACCCCCTCGGCGCCGTCGGCGGTCAGCCCGCTCGCAGCCCCCAGGCCGAGGCGGCGGTGCCTGGGGTCCAGCAGATTCGCAAGGTGCGCGGGCGACCCGGCAATCGCCTCGTGCGCGGTACCTACATCGCTGGAAAGACCGATGTTTTCACCGATGCTCCGAAAGGCGTATCCGCGTGCTCGCAGGCGATCGCCCAGGGATCCATCGGTCGGGAGCACATGTGCGAACGTTCGCGTGCGCGCCATCTCATGGCTATGCGCTTCGGCGGCCGCGTCCAGGTCGGGGTCCCGAACCAGAGAGGGAAGTCCGCGCGAGGCGCGCAAGCCCGCAATGGCCTCCTCGACGCCGGCGAGACCCTGCCGTACACGCCCCTCCGGCGGCGGCCTGGAGGGCGGGACGACTCCGGCAAAAACTCGCCGGACGGCGGCTACTTGAGGCCCACCGGCCCCATCGGCGAGGACCTCGATCGAGTGCTCGCCGCGTTCCTTGAGCAGGACCCTTGCTGCGAACTCGGCGCCGGAGCCCCCCACCTTCATCTCCTCCACCTCGCCGGAAGGCCGCGTGATGTAGAGCCGCGGGATCACGAGTCCCTGTTCCAGCGTGCCCGAAACGTCTACAGATTGCCCGGCTTCAACACGACCTGGAATTCGCGAAAGGGTCGTCCCATGGATGGCCGTGAGCGCGCAGACGACTGCGCTGCCGTCCCGCAATTCCGCCGCGGCCACCCCGATGCGGTCGAACCGGCAAGTCTTCGGATACAGCTCGCCTGCGGCGCGATCGGCGCGCGACGACGGGCTCACTGTCGCGATGCCGGCGACCGGGGAGGGCTCGTACGACTCGAGCGAAGCGAAGAACGACGCCGCCGGCCCGCTCACCGGGGCTCTGCCCGCTTGCACCGCGGCCGCGAAAGCGCGGCACGCCCGCGTCAGATCGGCGTCGATCGCCACCGTCCGTCCGGGACATGACCCGGCAATTCCGTCGAGCACGGAGGCCTCGAGCCGGGATTGCGCCGGGAGCGCGTCCGCGAGAAGCAGCAGCAGCGCGAGCAGCACTCATCCAGCCTAGCGGAAGGAGCGAGGCGGGCGCGAGATTTCGTTCCCTGCCTGGAGGAGTCTTGGTCGCAGGAAGTGGTTGCGATCCCCAGTTCGTCTGCGACAGAATCTTCCTTGGCATAGCGCTCGCCTGGCATTAGTCACCAGGCTGGAGGCATTTCATGCGGCTCGGTTTCGGCGAAATCCTCGTGGTCCTGGCGCTAGCGCTGCTCTTCTTCGGGCCGTCGAAGCTTCCGCAGCTCGGCGCCAGCCTGGGTCAGGCCATCAAGGGCTTCAAGAAGGGCCTCAACGAGGTCGAGGAGCCCGAGGCGGAGAAGAAGCTTCCTCCGGCCCCGTAGAACGGCGCCGCCCCTCCGTATTACAACACCGCTGGATGTCGTTGCGGCTCCAGCTGGTGCTCTTGTTCACGGCGGTGCTCGCTGCCACGCTGCTCGTCGCCAGCGCGCTCGGGCTGCGCATCGGGCAGCGGTCCGTCGAGGAGGAGATCCGCAAGCGTACCGCGGAGCTGGCGAGCGCCACCACGCTCGCCCTGAAGCACGCCGGGAACGACGACGATCAGATCTCGGAGGAGCTCGCTGCGACGGTCCGGACCCATCGGGGGATCCTGCGCGCGGAAGTTGCCCGGCAGGCAGCTCTGGGAATCGATGCGGACTTCACCGCGGCCCGGATCGAGGGGGGCGGCATCGTCTTCACGCGCTGGCGCGGTCCCGCCACCCGGCTCGCCGACGAAGTGATCGACGATCCGGACTCAGGTCGAGCGCTGCGGCTGGTCGCCCCGTTCAACGATGCACGAGGCGCCAAGGCTCGTCTGGTCCTGCTGGCATCGCTTGCGGAGGCGGAGCACCTCGTCGCCGCCGAGCGGAAGGCCCTCCTCCAGGTCGCGGTGGGCGCATCCCTCTTCCTCGTCGTGGCGTTCTGGATCCTGCTCGGGCGCATCCTCATCCGCCGGGTCTCGGCCCTGCAGCTGACGATGCGCGCAGTGGAGGGCGGGCTGCTCGACGTGCAGGCGCCAGGACCTCGGGAAGGTGGGGACGAGCTGGCCTATCTCGCCCGCGGGTTCAACCGGATGCTTGCGCAGATCCGCGGGTTCAATGCCGAGCTGACGAAGAAGATCGAGGAAGCGACCGCCGAGCTGACGAAGAAGAACCGGGACCTCGAGGAGCTGAACGAGCTGCTGGTCGCCGCCCGCCGCGATCTCACTTCCCAGGAGCGCCTCGCCGCCCTCGGACAGCTGGCGGGCACCATCGCGCACGAGCTGGGGAACCCGCTGAACGCCTTGAGCGGTCATCTGCAGCTGCTGGCACGGCGGCCCGATCTGGCGGAGCCGGCCCGATCGCAGGTGGCGGTCCTGCAGGGGGAGGTGACGCGGATGACGCAGATCATCCGGCGTTTCCTCGATCAGACGCGCGGGTTCACGCCGGCGGCGGAGACGGTGGAGCTCGCTCCGCTGGTGGACGAGGCGCTCGATCTCACCCTGGGAATGGAGGCGCGGCAGCGGATCCAGATCGCGCGGGAAGTGGACGGCGTCGCCGTGCGCACCGATCCGGGCCTCGTGAGGCACCTCCTGACCAACCTGGTAGCGAACGCGGTCGACGCGATGCCGAACGGCGGACGCCTGGAGGTCCAGGCGCGCAGCGAAGGACGCGACGTGGTCTTGCGGGTCAGCGACACCGGCACCGGCATGGCGCCCGACGTGAAGCGCCACATCTTCGAAGCGTTCTACACCACCAAGCCTGACGGGAAGGGCACCGGGCTCGGGCTCGCCATCTGCAAGGAGATCGCGCGCGCCCTGCGCGGCCGCATCGACGTGGAGAGCGAGCCGGGCAAGGGTTCCGCGTTCACCGTCCGCTTTCCGGAGGCCGACGCGCACGCCGCCTGAGGGTCCGCTATCCTTTTCCCATGGCTGAACCCGCCCGCATCCTGGTGGTGGACGACGATGGCGCCTCGCGCTCGCTGATGGCGGAGATCCTCGCCGAGGACGGGCACGGCGTTCTCGCCTGTTCCGATGGAGCCGAGGCGGTGGAGCGGCTGGAGCGCGACGGCGAGTTCGACGCGGTGGTCAGCGACATCCGCATGCGGGACGTGGACGGCCTGGAGGTGCTCGACTGGGTCCACAAGCATGCGCCGGAGACACCGGTGCTGCTGGTGACGGCTTTCGGGAACATCGATGGCGCGGTGGAGGCGATCCGTCGCGGCGCCTACGATTACATCTCCAAGCCGTACGACGTGAACGCGATCAAGCTGGTGGTGGGCCGGGCGCTGCGGCACCGGCGGCTCGCCACCGAGAACAGGCGGCTCAAGCGGGAGATCCGCGAGAAGTACGCGCTCGCGAACGTGGTAGGCCGCAGTGAAAGCATGCTGCAGGTCTACAAGACGGCCGCGCGGGTGGCGCTCACCGACGCGACAGTGCTGGTCGTCGGAGAGAGCGGCACCGGCAAGGAGCTGGTCGCGCGCGCCATCCACTCCAGCAGCGTGCGGGCAGCCGGGCCGTTCATCGCCGTCGACTGCGGCGCCATCGCCGAAGGAGTGCTCGAGAGCGAGCTGTTCGGCCATGCGCGCGGCAGCTTCACCGGCGCGACCGGGGCGCGCCGCGGGCTGTTCGAGGAGGCGACCGGTGGGACGCTTTTCCTCGACGAGGTCGGGGATATCGGCGCCCGCATCCAGGGTCAGCTCCTGCGGGTGCTTCAGGAGGGGGAGATCCGCCGGGTGGGCGAGAGCGCCCCCATCCGGGTGGACACACGGGTCGTCGCCGCCACCAACAAGGACCTGGCCGAGGCGGTGAAGGCCGGCAGGTTCCGCGAGGACCTCTTCTACCGGCTGAACGTCGTGACCATCCGCATTCCCCCTCTGCGGGAACGTCGCGAGGACATCCCGCTGCTCGCCGAGCACTTCGCGGCGAGGCATGCGGGAGAGCGAGGGGCCTCGCTGACTACCGAGGCTCGCGAAGCGCTTCTCCTTTGGGATTGGCCGGGTAACGTGCGCGAGCTGGACAACGCGGTTGCGCGGGCGCTGGCGCTCAACCCCGGCGGAACCATCCTGCCCGAGGACCTGCCCGAGGCGGTCCGGGAGCGCTGGCGGCCGCAGCGGGCCATCCCGACGAAGACGGTCGCCACGGTAGCGGCTGCTCCCGTGCCAGCTCTACCCGACCCGCTGATCGCGGATCACCCCACCCTGGATGAGCTCAGCCGCCGCTACGCGGAGCGCGTCTTGCGCGAAGCCGGGGGCAACAAGACCCGTGCGGCGGAGGCGCTGGGCATCGATCGGAAAACCCTTTCCCGCCTGTTGCGCGAGGAGTAGGCGATTCCTGTTCTCCTGGCGGACAGTTCGGCAATTTCGTCGGCCTTTCCTGTCGGTTCCCTGACAAGGGCTGGGGGTGTGAGTAGCGCCCACATCAGTAATTCCGGGTATTTGGCTTTCAGCGCAAAGCTGGCAGGCTGAATGCAACGAAGCGTGGGCGTGACCGACCCGAGGACGCACATGAACGGACAGCCCCGTGATCAGAACGAGCGGCTCGAGCGGATCCAGCTCATCGGCCGCGTGCAACTCGCCTACGAGCAGCTCAAGGAGACGATGCAGCGCTATCGCGACGACTCGCCGCGCGCGCGCGCCGCCATCGCAGCTGCGAAGCGCCGGCTCGCGCTCCTGAACCGCGCGCTGGCCATCATCGCCCTCGAGGCCGCTCAGCAGCCGGCGTAAAAGACCGCACGGCTTCGGCGGCTTCGTAGAGCTCGGTGAAAGGGATGCACGCCATGCGCTGCTCCCTGCAGTACCCGTGCAGATAGCTGTCCTCGAGTGCGTACGTCTGGTCTGCGAACTGAGCGAGGCAGCGGTCCGCGAATCCGTCCCCGATCCCGATCACGTACTTCGCCCCGGTGCGCCGTGCTTCCGCGACCACCACGCGCTTGCACGAGCCGCAGACCTCGCAGCCCGCCGCGCGTGATTCCGCGTCGGTCGGGTAGCTGACACGCAGTCCTTCTGGGGAGAATTCCGCCAGGTTGGCGCGGACGCGCACCTGCTCGCGCAGATCGGGTGGCAGATGCGCGGCGAGCACGGCTTCGACGTATTGTCGCAGTCCGCCGGAAGCGAGAAAGAAGGGCGCGCCGCGCTCGCGCGCGGCAGCCACCAGCTCGACGAATCCGGGCCGGATCTTCGCTGCCGTCAGCGCAAACGCAATCACCTCCGCCTCGGGAGCCCGGACCGGGGTGTAGATGCTCTGGATGATCCCCCGGGTGGTGAGCTTGCCCTCGAGAAAGAGCTTCTTCTGCAGGGCGAGGTAATCCGTTCCGCAGAAATGCCGGCTGATCTCGTCACCGATGTCGAGGACCGTCGCCGTCCCGTCGAAGTCGCAAACCACCGCCAGATCAGCCACGGCGCGCTTGTAAGCGGGGGCACGGGTCAGGCGCAAGCGCGGCCGTGTCGACGCTCGGCCGCTCCCTGCAGGGATCGGTGGGCGGCATCGCGGTACACTCCAAGGCGTGAACCTGACCGATGCCGAGCTGTTCCAGGAAGCCGCGCGCAGGAGCGCGGCGAGGGAGCCGTTCGTGCTCTGCACGGTGACGGCGACGGCCCGCTCGGCGCCGCGCGATGCGGGCGCGAAGATGATCGTGTCCGTGGATGGAGCGATCAGCGGAAGCGTTGGCGGCGGACCGCTCGAGGCCGTGGTGATACAGGAAGCCATCCGGCTTCTCCAAGAAGGCTCGGGTTCTTGCGAGCGGAGGTACGCGCTCACCACCGCCGGGGATGCCGCGGAGCCGATTCCGCCGGGCGGCGCGGTGCCCGACGAGCTGGGAATGAAGTGCGGGGGAGAAGTGACGGTGTTCCTCGACGTGCTCCGTCCGCTGCCGCGACTGGTCCTCTATGGGGCCGGCCACGTCGGAGAGCGGGTGGCGAACATCGCCGCGGAGATCGGCCTCGACACGGCGGTGGTCGATGACCGGGAGAAGTTCGCCACCCGCGAGCGCTTCCCGCGCGCCGGCAACGTGCGTTGCGCCGATCTTTCGCAGGACCCGCTCGGCGGCCTCTCGCCGGGGCCGGCCGACTTCGTGGTGATCCTCACCCGCTGCCACGCGCTCGACGAGGCGGTCCTCGAGGCTGCCCTCCGCACGCCGGCGCGGTACGTCGGGCTGATCGGCAGCCGGCGCAAGATCGCCCTGATCCTCCGGAGCATCGCGAAGCGGCTGGGCCGCGACCCGCGCGACGATCCGCGGCTGCACGCGCCCATCGGGCTGCGGCTCGGCAACAAGACGCCGGGTGAGATCGCCATCTCCATCCTCGCCGAGATCCTGCTGCTGAAGAGCGACGGAGTCCTCGCCCATTCCCGCCTGCCCCCGAAGGACTCCGTGCGCGTACGTGCCTGAGAGCACGCCCGATTCGCTTTTTGACATCTGTACGCCTGTTCACTTAGGGTGAGCGGCGATGCCCGACGAGACCGCTCTCGCCCAGCAGGAGCCGTTGCAGCCTGCGGTGCGCAGATACGCCCTGAAGACGTCCGCGCCTGCGCGCAAAGGCCTGGTCGACTACGACCGGGATCTCTCCGACGAGCAGCGCGCGGTGGCGCTCTGCGATGCGCGTCCCACGCTGGTGATCGCCGGCGCCGGCTCGGGCAAGACGCGGGCGCTGACGTATCGCGTGGCGCACCTGCTCGAGACCGGAACGCCTCCGGAGAAGATCCTGCTGCTGACGTTCACCAACAAGGCGGCGCGGGAGATGATGGCGCGCGTCGGCCAGCTCTGCCGGGTGGAGACGCGCAGGATGTGGGGCGGCACGTTCCATCACGTCGCCCATGGGCTCCTGCGGGAACACGCCCCGCGGCTCGGGTACGCCGATCGGTTCGGGCTGCTCGATCGCGAGGACGCCAAGGAGGTGATGGCGAGCGCCACCGCCGACCTCGGATATGGCGTCGGGCAGCGCCGGTTTCCCCGGGCCGACGCGCTGGTCGATCTGTACTCGACCGCCGTCAACACGCAGCGGCCGTTGACGGAGGTGATCGCGGCGGAGGCGCCACAGTTCGTCGCGCTGGAAGAGGAGATCCTGCGTGTCGCCCGCCGCTTCGCGGAGCGCAAGGCGCAGATGAACGCGATGGACTTCGACGACCTGCTCCTGAACTGGAAACGGCTGCTCGTCGAGGTACCGGCCGCGCGCGAGAGCATCTGCCGGCGGTTTTCCGCGGTGCTGGTCGACGAGTACCAGGATACCAACCGCCTGCAGGGCGAGATCGTCGACGTCACCGCGGCGCCGCACGGGAACCTGCTGGTCGTCGGCGACGATGCCCAGAGCATCTACGCCTTCCGCGGCGCGCACTTCGAGAACATCCTCAAGTTTCCCGAACGCCATCCGCAATGCCAGGAGCTGCGCCTGCTCACGAACTACCGCAGCACGCCGCCGATCCTCGCGCTGGCGAACGCGTCCATCTCCTGCAATCGCAAGCAGTTCCAGAAGGAGCTGCGCGCGCACCGCGAAGGAGGCGTGCTGCCGGCCCTGGTGCCTTTGCGCGACGTGCATCAGCAGGCGGAGTTCGTCGCCCAGCGCATCCTCGAGCTGCGCGAGGAAGGCATCGGGTTGCGCGAGATGGCGGTGCTCTACCGGGCGCACACGCACTCGATGGAGCTGCAGATGGAGCTGGCGCGGCGCGGGATTCCCTTCCTGGTGCGCGCCGGCGTGCGCTTCTTCGAGCAGGCGCACATCAAGGACGTGCTCGCGCACCTCAAGTTCATCCAGAACCCGCGGGACGAGCTCTCTTTCAAGCGGGTCGTCAAGCTGGTGCCGGGGATCGGCGCCGCCAGCGCGGACGCGCTCTGGGCGCAGGTCGAGCAGTGGCTGCGCATGGGCCGCGACGCGCGCACGCACCTCGACTCGCTCGCGCAGTTGGTGCCGCCCAAAGCGCGCCCAAGCCTGCAGGCCCTCGGCGGTGCGCTGCAGACGCTGGTGGCGATGCGCTCGCAGCCGAGCGAGATGATCCGCTGCATCCTGCACGAGGGCGGTTACGGCGAGGCGCTGAAGCAGCGGTACGCCAACGCACAAGCCCGCCACGACGACGTCCTGCAGCTCGCGGACTATGCGCTGCAGGCGGAATCGCTGGAGCAGCTCCTCGCGGATCTGACGCTGCTCGATTCACTGGAGGCGGAGGACGTCGTCGAAGGCGCAGAGCCCGACGAGAAGCTCACCCTCTCCAGCGTGCACCAGGCGAAGGGCCTGGAGTGGCGCGCGGTATTCCTGATCTGGCTCGCGGACGGTCGTTTTCCCAGCGCGCCCGCGCTGCGCGTACCCGATGGAGAAGAAGAAGAGCGACGCCTGTTCTACGTCGCCGTCACGCGCGCCAAGGACGAGCTGTACCTGACGTATCCGATGATGCAGGAGGAGCGCGACCAGGCGCGGCTGCTCTTGCGCCCGAGCCGGTTTCTCGACGAGCTGCCCGCGGCCCCGCCGCCCTACGAGAAGTGGAGCATCGAACTGGCGCCGCGGCCGGAATTGCTCGAAGAGTAGGCCATGGAAGGAGCTCCCCGGCAGGGGCTTGGATCTTTCTTCCGCGGTCTGATGGACTTCGTCGACGAGCGCGGCCTCCGGGAGCAGGTGCGGGTCGGCGTCTCCGCCGCGACCCGGGCAGCCATCGACGACCCGCCGCGGGTGCTGAGCTTCATCCCTTCGACGCCCATCGACGACATCGAGTCGGTATTGCAGAAGCTGGTCGGCGACGACGGTCTGGCGGAGTGCGGCATCGCCTGCGCCCGGCCACTGGGCTGGACCATGCTGCAGCCGATCATCCGGATGGCGTTCATGGTCTTCGGGCAGTCGCCGGAGCCGATCTTCGCCAACCTGGATCGATTCTTCTCCATGGTCACCCGCGGCATTACTTTCTCCTGGCAGTCCGGCGACAAGGGCGGCTCGGTCCTGACCCGTTTCGCCGGCGAGGGCACTCCCGAGGCGGCCTTCCATGTGCTACGAGGCACCTTGCTGTTTGTTTACGAACTGTCGGGAACGGTGGGAGAGGTGGGACTGCCGCAGGTAGTGGAATCGACGCCCGCGGGTGTAACTGTGCGTTACGACGTTCGTTGGCACTAGGGGTTTTGTTGCGTCGCGGATGCCGTGCGCCGTAGCATCGAGTGAGCTTCATGCCCGCCGAAAAGCCCATCATGCTCGGCATCGACCTGGGCACCACGAACACGTGCGTCGCCTATGTACGCAACAAGGTCGCCCGGGTGGTCCCGAGCGACAAAGGGTCGCTCATCCTGCCCAGCGTGGTGGCGATGAGCGAGAAGGGCGACCTGCTGGTCGGCAACGTGGCCAAGGACCAGATGGTGGTCAACCCCCGCAACACAATCTATGGCGCCAAGCGCCTCATCGGCCGCCAGTACAATTCGAAGGTCGTCCAGGACATCAAACACTACTTCTCCTACGAGATCGTCGAGGGCCCGAACGGCGAAGCCGCGGTGGTACTGGCCGGGAAGGTGTACTCGCTGCCGCAGATCAGCGCATTCGTGCTCCAGCACTGCAAGCGCGTCGCCGAAGCGACGCTCGGGCAGGAGATCACGGAAGCGATCATCTCGGTTCCCGCCTACTACAACGACAACCAGCGCAACGCGGTGAAGGAAGCCGGCCTGCTCGCCGGCTTCAACGTCAAGCGGATCGTCAACGAGCCCACCGCCGCGGCGCTCGCATACGGCCTCAACCGCGGGTTCGACCACAAGGTCCTCGTCTACGACCTGGGCGGCGGCACGTTCGACGTCTCCGTCCTGCAGCTCCATGGCAACGTGATGGAGGTGCTGGCGACCGGCGGCGACACCTTCCTCGGCGGCGTCGACTTCGACAACCGCATCATCGACTTCGTCCTCGAGGAGTTCCGCAACCAGACGAAGATCGACCTGACCCAGTCGCCGATCGCCATGCAGCGGATCAAGAACGGCGCCGAGGCGGCGAAGATCGACCTCTCGCTGCTCAGCAACGTGGTGATCGAGCTGCCCTACGTCTCCGAGCGCAAGGGCAAACCGGTTGACTTGCGCATCCCCGTCTCGCGGGAGCGGATCAACGCGCTGGTCATGGATCTGGTGGACAAGTCGTTCCAGATCGTGGAGCGCGTGCTCGGCGAGAAGAACCTGAACCGCGGCGACATCCAGGAAGTGCTGCTGGTCGGCGGACAGACCCGCATGCCGCTAGTGCAGGGCAAGGCGCACCAGTTCTTCGGAAAGCCGCCGCGCAAGGGCGTCCACCCGGACGAATCGGTGGCCCTCGGCGCCGCCCTGCTCGCGGAGTCGATGCAGGAGATCGACTCGGTCACGCTGGTCGACGCCCTGAGCATGCCGATCGGGTTCGCCATGCCCGGCGGGCGCTTCCGCAAGGTGATCGAGAAGAATACCCAGATCCCTTCGAAGAGCAGCTTCCGCCTGCCGCCGGCGCGCGACGGCAGGGGGCTCGAGCTCGACATCTTCCAGGGCGACGGCGACCGCATCATTGACAACGAGTACCTCGGCACCCTCAAGTTTCCGGCGGAGGTGGCGGGGCAGCGCGTGAACTTCGTGCTCGACGAGGAGTGCCTGCTGCACGTAACCATCGAGAGCGCCAGCGGCGAGAAGCGCGAGCTCACGCTGGCGACGAAGGACACGCCCGAGGCGCTCAAGGTCGCCTGGCAGGAAGAGGCCGAGCGCCGCCGCATCGCCGCGGAACGGCAAGCATTGACTCCCGAGGAGCAATCGCGCGGCTTGTTCGCGTCGATCCGCAAAGTCTTCGGCGGTCAATGAAGTTTCCCTCGCGGGAGTGGTGCGAGGCGGCCGCCGCCGCGATGCTGCGCGATCCGGCCGTGACGGCGGCGATCGCGGACTTCGGACCGATGGTCGTCGGAGTGGTGATCCAGCGGGGCGCGCTGCTGCCCAACGACTTCTGCGTGCTGGCGCAGCTTCACCCGGGCCGGCCGGCGAAGCTCTCCTATCCAGAGGATGAAGACGAGCTGGAAGAGCTCGAGGCCGACTACATCGCCTGGGCGCCTTACGCCGTGTGCCAGAAGCTGCTGCAGCAGGCCATCGCCGGTGAGCGGGCCGATCCGGTGCGCGCGATCCTGGAGCGCAGGATCCGGCTGCGAGGCGATCTGCAGAAGCTCGTGAAGTACTCCGGCCGGCATCAGGCAGCTGGGCTGGAGGCCATCCGCGCGGTCCCGACGGAATTCGTGTAAACAGCCTGCCCATGGCTCCCAAGACGCTGCTCGAGCGCGCCGCCGAGCTCGGCATGAAGGCGATGGGCAAGCTCTTCGAGGATCCGCGGCGCGCGGAGGCGATCGCGGCGGCGATCGGCGGGCTGCAGCGGGCGAAGCAGGCGCTCGACGAGGCGCAAGAGAAAGCGCTGCGCGCGGCGGGGCTGGTGACCCGGGAGGATTTCAAGGGGGCAGGAAAGAGGATCTCGGCGCTGAAGCGGCGCGTGCGGGAGCTGTCGGAGGACCTGGATCAGCTGATCCACCAGCAGCAGCAGAAGAAATAGTGGAGGAGCAGATGCGCTGGACGGGCTTGATCGTCGCGATCGCGTGCACGCACTCGCAGCCGCCTCCGCCACCGCTCGCGGTAGAGCCGGAGAAGGCTGCGGGTCCGGCGGCTGCGGAGGACGCTGGAACGGACGGAGGCACTGCGGATGCGGGCGCGCCGAGAGCAGAGACAAGCCTTGACGTCGGCGGCGCGGCGTGCGAATTGGACCGGCCCGCTGCGGGGCGCTTAGCTCAGCGGTAGAGCACTGCCTTCACACGCCTGTGCTGTGTGGTTCTCGGATCCGTCGCAGGCAGGAGTTCTGAGGCGATCGGGCGCAGTTAGCTGTGGTGGCCGGAGTACCGGCGTAGTAAGAAATCAGCCTGACGTTGCAAGTAGTAGCAAGGCACAGCAAGGGCGCGTGACTCAGCGGTAGAGTGTCGCCTTCACACGGCGGAAGTCACAGGTTCGAATCCTGTCGCGCCCACCATTCCCTCGGATCCGGCTAGGTTCATCGGGGTGCTACGCGGGCGTCATCGGGACCGCAACCGACCAGGAGTCCAGCGTCATGAATTGGGAGTACGTGGTCGTCCGATACCGAGGAGCACTGGACGAGAAGCTGAACGCCGAGTTGGACCGTCTCGGATCGCAGGCATGGGAGCTGGTGTTGTCCACCAGCTACACCCGGACCATGCATCGGGACAGCAAGTTGGGAAACGTGACGCTGCCGATTCCGTACGAGGTCCTGGAGCACTCGTTGTTCTTCAAAGCCCGACCGCTGGACCGCCCGGAAAGACGCAGGTGAAGCGAATCGGCTTCAGCGCCACTGAGGAAGAACTACCCGACAAGCAGGGCGGCGGAAGCGGCTAAGGATGTGCACGCATAGCCTTGTCGCTCGCGCGCGGTGGAGCCGCGCTGCATCGCCGGCGCGTTCCGCGCGATCAGGCAAATCCAGACGGGTCCTGAGCGACAGCACCAGGCCTCGATTCCGGAGCGGCCGAACCGAATCAGGCAGGCTTCTTCCCCTTCGATGGCACCGCTACTGGGCCGGAGCGCATGACGTTCAGCGCATCGCGGAGATCCTCGACCACCATGTGATTGTAAGTGCTGGCCGTGATCGTGGGCGTGCTGTGGCGTAGGAGCCGCTGGACGTGCTGGAGCGGGACCTTGTGCTTTAGCAGGATGGAAGCTCCAGCGCTCGGACAGCGCCCCCTGGATAACGCGCGCGATGCGCTCATTGGCCTTCTTCGGTCTCGCCGAAGAGGCTCCGGATACCGTGCACAGGGGTCTGTTTCATCCAGACCAGGGGCGGGAGGCTACACGAAGATGACGGAAGCTGCATTATGCGACCTATAATCCCTCATTGGCTTCCCCGTCGTGAAGGTGCGCTGCGTGATCAACGACGGTCTGTCGCACGCGGTGGACTCGTCGGAGCAGGCGTTCAAGACGGCCGCGCTGATGGGATTCCGCGAGGCGTACGAGAAGGCCAAGCCGGTAATTCTCGAGCCGATCATGAACGTGGAAGTGCAGGCGCCCGAGGAGTTCCAGGGCGCTGTGGTCGGCCAGCTGAACCAGCGGCGCGGGGTAATCCCGAGCACCGAGACGGTCGAGGGGTACCTGATCGCGAACGCGCACGTTCCTTTGAGCGAAATGTTCGGCTACTCGACCGACCTCCGCTCGGCCACCCAGGGCAAGGGCGAATTCTCGATGGAATTCGCGAAGTACCAGCCGGTCCCTCGCGCCACGCAGGAGCAGATGATCAAGGAATTCCGCGAGAAGCAGGCAGCCGCGAAGAAGTAGCCGGCCGATTCTGCGAAGTTTTCAGGGGCCCCGACAGCGATGTCGGGGCCTTTCTGCTCAAGGCTTTCTGTATTCGAGGACATACAGCCCTCCAGCAGCTCCGATATAGAAGAGCCGGTGCTGGGTGAGCTGTGCAGTAGTCCCGTAGTTCGAGGTGTCATGCGTCAGCACCGATAACTGCTGGCCCTCGTCGCTCAGCAGGATAGTCTGATACGGCGTGTTGGACCACCTGAGGCAAAGGGCGGTGCGGCCCTTCCACTCACAATTCATCGGCGGGAGGTCGCGCGCATCGCTGCCGTCGGCGTTCGCGATGGTCAATGGCTCGTTGTCGTACGCGCGGTAGAAGAACGCCTTACCCAACCCTCCGGCCGGCTCGAACCCGACGCCGATGACACTGCTGTCGAACACCACTCGCGCCGGCGCGCCGTCGATGGACATCTTCAGGCCCTGCGAGTCCGACCATGCTGCGACGATTCGCGAATCCGGGCTGACCTCCACGTTGCCGCGCTGCGGGGCCGGCGGGTTGTCGCTGACGATCTCCGTCCAGGAGCCGCCCGCGACCGGCATGGTGAATGCCGATTGCCCGAGGAATGCGATAAGCCGCGAGCCGTCGGGCGTGAAGCACAGGAAGTAGGAGGGCCGGTACGATGCATCCGTGAAGGGAGGCATGGGCACCACCGTGTCCTTGCCCGTCGCCAGGGAGTACACACACCTGCCGCGATGCGCCGGTTGCGTCGATGAGCGTGCAGCCTCCGGAGATGACCCATCTTCCGTCGGGCGCCCAGAGCCGTACCCAGCCTGGCACAGGGAGGGACGCGCTCACCGGGGAAGTCAGGAAGCAATTCTCCACACCGCCCGACGGCGAATGGCAATAGAGGACCGATTCGCCGTCCGGCGAGGTGGAGTAGTCGAGCGATGCGCCCGGAAAGGCGTGCGGTGGCGGGAATGAGGCGATGACCTGCGGGTCGCCATCTGGTGGCAGCAGTCGGTAGAGAACCTCGTCAGCGCCGCTCTCGTCGTCGTAGTAGAGCCAGCGCCCGGCAAATCCTGCCCAGCGGCTGGCACTCGTGAGTTGGCGCGCGGCCGTGCCATCGCCGCGTATGAGCGTCAGCGTTGGATCGTCCTGGATCGCACTCGGCTGCAAGAGCAGGATCGAGCGACCGTCTGGCGAAAACCTTGCGCTCGTGTAAGGCGTACCCGAGGTGAGCGTCACGGCAGGAGTCCCGACCGTGACCAATTCCATGTCGCTGGGTGGGTACGTCCGCGAGACGAGCAGGCGCTGCTCGTCCGCGGAAACACCGGCGATCGAAATGACGTCCGAATCGAGCAGCGTCGCGGTTGCGTCCGGATTCCAGGCTCCGGCGTCGATGGCCTGCGCTGTGCCTGCGTCGTATCCGCCCGAGATCGATCCGGCATCGGCGCCTGACGCACCCGAACCTGCGTCGCTTGTTGGCCCTCCGGTGCGCACGGCTCCCGCGCCAGAATCCGGCGCTGCGGAGTTACCGCCCTGTGGAACCGCTCTCGCAACGCAAGCGCAGACGAGGAGAAGTGGAACGCCGCGGATCATACCCGCGAACGTAGGGATGCCATCGCCTACACGCGACGGAACGGCTTTTCCCACTCGTTCAGGATTCACCCTTCTCGGCTCCGACGCGAGGAGGGAGTTGGTAGTGGCGCGTTCAGGGGGCGATCGCGTGGGACGCGCCGCCGAGTTGCTTGCCTCGGCTATGAGCGGCATCTAGACTCTCCATATGGCGCGGGTCGAGGAACATCTTGCGGAGCTGCTCAGGCTGCCGGTCGACGAGCGCGCGAGGGCGGCCCGCGCGCTGCTCGATAGCCTCGACGAGGATAGCGAGGACGCCGGCGTCGAGCAGGCGCAGGTTACGGAACTGATCCGCAGGATGCAGGCGCTGCACGCGGGCCAGGTCAAGCTGATCGACGACGCCGAGGCCCGCGCAAGGGTCATGGCGCGGTTGCGATCCGTCCGCGGCCAGTGACTGGTCCACGATTCTTCGCCGAGGCGCTGGCGGAATACGAGGATGCGGTCGTCTACTACGAGAGGCGCGAGGAAGGGCTCGGCGCGCGGCTGATCCAGGAATTCGACGAAGCTGTCGCCGTCGCGTTGGAGTACCCAGGCGCGTTCGCCCCTGTGCAGGAAGCGCCCGCGGCCTATGGGCTCCGCTGGGTGATGCTCCGGACCTTCCCGATCAAATTGGTCTACACCGTGCACGACGATGCGCTTCTCTTGGTTGCGGTGTTCCATGCGCGTCGCCGTCCAGGCTACTGGCTGGAAAGGCTCGGGCAGTTGGGGCGCTGAACTAAACGATCTCACTGACCGCGTTGCCGTCAGGTTGCCATGAAGCCGCGGTTCCAGCCGGCACGGCGCGGGATGTGGAGGGAGGCGGCGGGATCGAGTTCTCGAAGAATCTCGGGCTGGTGCGCGGTAAGGTTCGCGTCTCGCAGAGAGTTGTCGCACCAGTGCTGGGCGTCTTCGATTCCCGCCGCCTCCACTGATTTTATTAAATGATATCGGCTAGTTGCGAATGGTCTGTGCAGCGCACCCGCGTCCGAAATGGGTACGCTCTCTGGCGATGTGGTGAGGCCGGCCCCGCGCCTTGGTCCACGCCTGGTCCACGCCTCTTCAAGTTGTGGAGCGGACGGGCGATTCGCGGTGGGAGCGGCAGGGGCGCTGAAGGACTTCCCGGTCTGTCAGCGCGCGACGCAGGCGATGAGCGTCGTCACTCTAATTCGCGGATGGGTTTTGGCGAGGCACAGGTTGCGGATGCCGCGCAAAGGGATTTGTTTCAGCCAGGCCAGGGAGGGAGGCTACACGAAGGTGACGGAACTGCGCTTATTCGTCCTTTGGCCGCGAGGCGTGAGACGATTGGCCAACAGGGCCTGTGGCACCCTGGGCGCCCGAGCCCGAGACGCGGTCAGGCAGATGAAAGACGCCGCCCGGGAGATCGACCGTGACGTGTGGCTCCGTTACACCACCGCGCCGGCCATCCATGCCGACGACCGGCGCGCTGACGCTGCTGACGGCCAACTACAACTAGCCGCTAAATCGAGTGAAGCAATCCTGCGCTGGTAGATCGAACGCGTTCGCGCGCACTGGCTGATCCTGTGGACGCTGCGAAGCGACCAGGCGCGCAAATCCGGTATGCTGTGGGAGACGTCACCCAACTCGACCTGTTTGCACGCGCAGCGGGAGGCCTTCATCGCGGACGTGAACCGCATCCAGGCAGATGCCGAGCTCGCCAACGCGCGGGCGCAGCTTCGCCTCCCTTCCGGCCGGAGCCTCGTCGCATCAACGAAGGAAGGGAAATTCGTTGCCATGACCTCACCAGCGCGACTTGCGGTTTCTGTGCTCGTCATTTCCGGCTGCAGCCGGCACGAGCCAGCGCCCCCCCTGATCCGCCCCGTGCAGACGACCGTGATCCGCTACGGCACGACAGGTGAGCCGGTTTC
>WNFT01007020.1_pt1 | contig 19384 bp, 20 predicted proteins | sample 5400191 | NCBI WGS metagenome assembly WNFT01 (sample SAMN13153359, study PRJNA577476) | soil metagenome | isolation source: 80 cm saprolite under Madrone tree | place: USA:California | collected 2016-06-14 | reverse complement strand
ACAACTCGTGGCGCAAGTTGTACGGAGGACGCGATCGGCGTACAACTCGCGGCGCAAGTTGTACGGAGGACGCGATCGGCGTACAACTCGCGGCGCAAGTTGTACGGAGGACGCGATCGGCGTGCAACTCGCGGCGCAAGTTGTACGGAGGACGCGATCGGCGTGCAACTCGCGGCGCAAGTTGTACGGAGGACGCGATCGGCGTACAACTCGCGGCGTAAGCTGTGCGGAGAACGCGATCGGCATACAGTTCGTCGCGTGAGCTGTCTGCACGCCGCTTTCAACGTTAGTCTATGCAAATAGAGTATCGACAACAGAGTGCGTGTCCTAAGCGCTCGAAAGGCGACGCGTACAGAGCGTAAAGACTATGAAGAAAACGTTGGTTCGTAAGAAAAAATCGACGAAACGAGACGCATTGCGTCCGGAATACCGGTTCGATTACAGCAAATCTAAGCCGAATCGGTTTGCAGCGAAGATGTCGGAAGGGACCGTTGCGGTTGTATTGGAACCCGATGTTGCAGCGGTTTTCAAATCATCAGAAGCGGTCAATGCTCTCCTGCGCTCGGTAATCTCAGCAATGCCTTCGTCCAAGCGCAACCAAGCGGGCTAACTCGGGCTTGGAGCCGACGCAAAGAACACGCGGCTCAAGCCCTCGCCGTAACGCCATTCGGTGTTACGGTGGCTTTGAAGCTAAGCATACTATCGCCGACAAATGGGAGGAGGAAAGGAATGCTCGCGAAACGGCTGACACCGATCCTGAATGTCTCAGATATCCAGGAGAGCTTCGCTTGGTTCGAGAAGCTCGGGTGGAAGAAGAGCTGGGATTGGGGCAGTCCCCCTACATTCGGAGGTGTTTGCTCAGGCGAGTGCGAGCTCTTCCTGTGCCAGGACGGCCAAGGCGGTCGAGGTAAGGGTGGCCAGAAGATGACGTTCGGCCCGGACGGGGATGAAGCCGCCGACAAGGGGGTGTGGATGTCAATCTGGGTGCAGGACGTCGACGCCGTCCACGAGCATTGTCTTGAGCAGGGCCTTGAGGTCACTTGGCCGCCAACCGACATGCCATGGAATGTTCGCGAGATGCACGTGCGGCATCCAGATGGGCACGTCTTCAGAATCAGCCGAGGAATTGAAGACGAGTAGGCGGCGGATCCCAGCAACACCTTTGACATAGTGCGGGCGTCCCGAGTGAACAGCCGCCCAACGCGGCGCCGGCCACTGAAATAGCGGCGGTTCAGCGGCAAACCGAGCGAGACATCAAGTTGGCGTCGGGCACGGTTTCGGAGGGTGGCTAGAACATATCGCTCTATTACACTGAACCTGGAAGCGACGCATCTTTTGCAGCCAGCTGTGGTGGGAACGCAATGGAGTGATCTACCAAATCCAGATCAAGCTCGCTCGTACCACGAATCAAAAGGAACAGGAGAGGATCTTGGTTGAGACTGCGAATTCCAGTGTATCGTTCGAAAACAATAACTGCGGTTGTTTTCAAAACGAGGCATAACCCGCCGTTAGCCGGACAACAGCTTTGACGCCCGCTTGGTGAACCGCTATTCTCAGGGCATGAAAGATTCGAAACGCGCCACCGTCTATTTTGATCCTGAAGTTCATAAGGCCCTGAGCCGAAAGGCAGCAAAATCCGACCAATCTATCTCGCACGTGGTAAACGAAGCAGTTCGAATGGCCCTCGCAGAAGACTCACTGGACTTGAAGGCATTTTCGCGACGCGCTTCGGCAAAGAACCTGGACTTTGCGGAAGTCGTCAAATCCCTCAAGCGGCGTGGAAAGCTATAACCTTCGGATCAAAGAGTCCGCCGCAAAGGAGCTTGAATCCGTTGGAACCAAGCACTCGATTTTCAGGTCGCTGCAGATGCCGAATGTGTATTTGTTGCCGACGTACTGCGCATTTACCAACAGCCAACGGAGCAACCGCTTGGAGTTCTGCAAGCCGGAGACTTTCGTTTTTACATTGAAGGTAGTGAGATTACTGAGTTCAAAGTGGGTGACCGGATTTCCGGAGCTGGCTCGCTTGAGGTTGATTACTACATCTGGGTCGAGTTTTTAGAAGAATACAAAGAGGCACCGAATCTCTTCTACAAAATGAAAGTTGAGCGTCTTCGTAAACTCGTCATTCGATCTATGCCGCCGATGATTCATTGGAGGAAGGCATCTTTTTCGGAGCGACTGCGGGGAGACCGGTACACGGACGCAGAGATTCAGGACGTGACCTCCATGAATGAACAGGGACCCGAAGACAGCTTTTATCTAGTCGATTTAGATGATCGACACGTAATGGCCGGCGAGGTGCCAAAGACATTTCTCGGCGCGACCAGGGCCAACACGGGCTTGAAGCCGGCGCGCGCGACCGGCTAAAGCCCTGGCCGTTGGACGGCTACTGAAATAATGAATTACGACCTGACTGACATCCCGGCGGGCTATGACCGCGGTCGCGATCACGGTCCGGAAGTGCTCGACCTTTGGATGCACGCCCTCGAAGCGCATCTCCGCGGTCTTAACGTCGTCAGAATTCTCGACCTCGGCTGTGGCACAGGGCGGTTCTCCGAGGCCCTCGCGGTTTACTTCAGGTCTGAGGTTATAGGAATCGATCCATCGGAGAAGATGCTGGAACGAGCGCGTGAAAAGAAGCGTGATGGCCGCGTCACGTACCAGCACGGTTCGGCGGAAGCCATTTCCCTGCCATCAGAATCGGTTGACATGATCTTAATGTCCATGAGTTTTCATCATTTCGATAACCGAGTTTTGGCTGTTCGTGAGTGTCGCCGAGTACTTCGTGAGCAAGGCGTGGTGTTTGTCAGAACTGGCACCCGTGAACAGATTCGAAGATACCCCTATGTTCCATTCTTTCCGTCAAGTCATGCGGTGCTTGACGAACTCCTGCCGGATTGCGCCGAACTTCGCGAGCTGTTCGAAACAGCAGGATTCCACATGACTGCTTCGGAGGTGATTACGCAAACGGTCGCCCCGAGTTGGAAGGCCTATGCGGACAAGCTCTCGGCTGGAGGGGACTCCGTGCTTGCAAGACTCAGTCCACAGGAGTTGGAGAGCGGTCTCGCAGCGCTGCGGCGTTACGGTGCTGAGGCCGTTGAACAGGCCATCGTCGAGCCTATCGATTTGTTCGTGTTTCGTTGACAGCCACGACTGAGCTATGCCGGCCGCGGCTCAAGCGTGTGCCGTTTAGTGCGCCAAAGCGAAGCCTGGCGCTTCTTTCAGGGTGAGAGTCCCTGCGGGGCAAGGATTAACCATCCACTGCTACCGAGGAGCGGACCGCTGAGAAGCGCGGCCGCTCAACCGCAGACCCTTGGGCGGACAACTCGAATACTGGAGGCTTGCGGGAATGCGTCGAAAGCACACGACATTCTTACTAATTGGAACGATTCTCTACGGTATAGGCGGATGTGTCTGGGACGGCTGTGGTAATCAAGAAGTATCTCGGGTCGCTTCGCCAGATGGCAAACTGGCAATCGTGATCTTTACAGGTGATTGCGATGGACCTTCAGAATTCGATACCCAAGTTTCAATCGTCTCTCGAGGCACTCGAGTTGACACGGGTCTCGGCAACACTTTCGTCGCACAGTATCCTCACGGTGACTACCTCGCAAACTGGACCAGGCCAAAGACTGATGTGCGCTGGTTAACTGATCGCACCATAATGATTTCAACTGACGCTCCGAAAACAACTCTGGTTCAAGTGTCAAAGGTGTCGGTGCCCACAGGACTGTTCAGCAGAGCACAGGTGAGCATCGAGTACTCGATAACGCAACCATGAGAAAAGACGGCCAACAACGCGATACAGCCGCCGCAAAAGACGCGCCGGCTCATTGCCAGGCGTTAGGCGGATTTGGGAACGTGCATGAACATCGTGATCCAGTCCTGTCTTACCGAACGGAAGCTGGCTGCAGCGCTCCGGGAACTTGTGGGTGACCAGTGGGCCGGTGGGCAAGTGGCCATTCCAGGCTTCGGTCGTCGGTTCGACATGGCCTTCCGTACGAACACTTCAACCGTCTTGGTGGAATACGATGGGGACGAACACTACCGAAATAGCATGAAAATCAAGGCGGACCAGGAGAAGGATGTCCTCGCTTCAGAAAACCGGATGCGCCTGGTGCGAATACCTTACTGGGTGCAGTTGGACAGCATGATGGCGAGGCACTGGTTTGGGCTGGAGGCGAATATCGAACAGTCGTTTCCACACGGTTTCATTACGACCAAGCTCTTTCCGGCATCGTTTTGCGAACTAGGGGTGGCCCGATTCCGCCGAGAATTGGATGCGCTGCCCGCGCAGGTTCGATTTGCCGTAGTCGCTTCCCTGCGAGAGCGGGTGCCAGAGCATGGTATCGAGTACGTTTTACCGAGGGAGCTGCGGGCGCTGGTCACCGCCTGACAAACGTTGCAGTGGAATCCTTCGCCCCTTCGGGTCTGATGTTTGTCGCGTCTGAAACCCACGGCTTCGCCGTGGGCTACATTCTAACGCCGCTCCGCGGCTGGGAACGCCAGAATAAGGTTAAACGCGAATCTCAACCGAAAGTAATGGCCGCGCCTGATCTGAGCTATACTCCCGCGCAAACACATTCGCTACGTGGAGTGCCTATGAAAAAGTTGGCTCACTGTGCCGTTGTTTGCGTTGCCTTGATTTTCTTAACGGCCGGCCTGTCTCTGGCGGAGGATGGTGCAACGATCTACACAGAGAGTTGTGCGATGTGCCACGACGGCGGTAGCGACCGGGCGCCGAGTCGTGAGGCGCTTCGCCAGATGTCGCCGGATCGGGTTCTCGCTGCGCTCGAAAGCGGGCCTATGATTTCCATGGCGAATCGCCGAAGTCCGGCCGAGCGTCGCGCCCTCGCCGAGTTCGTCACCGGAAAATCCTTTGCACAACCCCTGGACACGACGCCTGCGCCGAAGGCCCTTTGTACTGGAGCGCCCGGCAACTTCGCCAATCCGCTGGCGGGGCCAGTTTGGAATGGCTGGGGTGTAACCAGCTCCAACACTCGCTATCAGGGTGCGGCCGCCGCCGGACTGACCGCGGCCAGTGTTCCGCGTTTGAAAGTGAGATGGGCGTTTGGATTTCCGGGCGACCTGAGCGCGAATGCTCAGCCCGTCGTTGCGGGCGGCCGCGTATTCGTCGGCAGTCCAAGCGGGCTCGTCTATTCTCTCAGCGCCGCCACGGGATGCATCCACTGGTATTTTCAGGCCGCTTCGGGAGTACGCGCTGCGGTAACGATTGCACGCATCGAAACCGGCTCCGGCGCGCGCTTCGCGGCATTTTTCGGTGATCTGGCTGCTAACGTCTATGCGTTGGACGCGGCAACTGGAAAGCTATTGTGGAAAACGAAAATAGACAACTACCCGCTCGCGCGCGCGACCGGTTCTGTCGTGTTTTACAACGGCCGCCTTTACGTTGGAGTCGCTTCGGGCGAAGAAATCGCCAGCGTGCCGGCCGATTATGAGTGCTGCCGCTTTCGTGGCAGCCTGGTAGCGCTGAATGCCGCCACTGGAGACCAGGTCTGGAGAACATACACGATCACCGAAGAAGCGCAGCCGACCAGGAAGAACAAAGCCGGAACTCAGATGTGGGGACCATCGGGCGCGCCGATCTGGACCAGCCCCGCGATTGACCCTCAGCGCAACGTGCTCTACGTCACCACCGGCGACAACTACAGCGACCCTCCGACTGCCAACAGTGATGCCTTCATGGCACTGGACCGCGATACCGGGAAAGTCCTATGGTCCCGGCAGATGACGGCCGCAGACGCATACAACAGCGCCTGCCGCATGCCGGACAAGGCAAACTGTCCCGACGCGAACGGTCCCGATCTCGACTTTGCATCTGCGCCGATTCTAGTGACGCTATCCAATGGCCGGCGAGCGCTGGTGGCAGGACAGAAATCCGGTGTCGTTCACGCTGTCGATCCTGATCGCGAAGGCGCAGTTTTGTGGTCGACGCGTATCGGAAAGGGCGGGACTCTTGGGGGCATTCAATGGGGCTCGGCTGCGGACCAGTCGAATATCTACGTCGCGCTGTCGGACATTGGCCGTATCTCGCTTTCGTACAGTACGAGCTCGGATGCCGATCCGAAATCGGGTGGAGGTATGTTTGCTCTTCGTCTGGATAGCGGCGAGAGAGTCTGGTACACGCCGCCTCCGGAATGCGGTGACAAGAAACGGTGCAGTCCCGCGCAATCTGCTGCCGTGAGCGCAATTCCAGGCGTCGCGTTCTCGGGTTCTGAGGATGGCCACTTCCGCGGTTACTCCACGACCAATGGCGCTGTTATATGGGACTTCGACACGATTCGGTCTTATGAAACGGTAAACGGCGTTCCGGCCCGCGGCGGTTCCCTGGATGGTCCCGGGGCTGCGATCGCTGGTGGGATGCTGTTTGTGAATTCCGGTTACGCGGGGAGCGGAGGCGTGCCGGGCAATGTCCTGCTCGCATTCTCTGTAGACGGAAAGTAAAAAACCTAGCCGCGAATTACGCCAATGACGCGAATGGGGCGCATCAAAGAATTTGTTTTGCGCCCCATTTCGTGTCATTGGCGGCTAGTTGTTAGATCCTCAGAACCCATTCCTCACCGGACACCCCTGCATCGCTAAATGCGATTTCTCCACGCGGTCGCACAAGTCCTGCGCGTTTCGGGTCTGCTTTGTGAGCAACTCGATGACTTCGGCATAGGTGTGCATATTTCCGTGGACCGGAAGGTCCCGGTCGACCTGCAGCTTCCAGTACTTCACGCTGTCCGGATAGCTGTTGCCCCACCACACGATGTCCCAGCCCTCATCGACAAGGTCGCCTTCCGCGACGACGCGTGCAGTCGGAGCGTAGGCAAAGATACCGTTCGCCATGTGGCTGTTTGAAATCACGCGATAGACATGGAGCTCCATTGACTTGTCCTTGAGCACGAGATGATCGTCCACAGCTCTGATCTTGATCGGTTTCGGATTCCGCGCGAGCGCATCCGGAAATTGCGTCGCGGGGCGCGATGCCATTTCTTTGAAGAGGTCTACGTTCCCACGATGCGTGATAATCGTCAGGCCTCCGTTCTGATAGACTTGCTGGCCGTAGCCGTAGATCGTGAGAGTCTTCAGCGTAAGAATCCGGTTTTTGCCGCCCAGCGCTTCCGCCGCTTTCGTAATCACATTCACCTCGGGCGTTTGGCCGTGGGCGGATACAACAGACAAAGCCAGGAGGATAAACAAGCGTTTCATAGGATTACTCTCTCTAAGACGAACGCGGGCTAAAGCCCGCGACTACATTCAAGGGGAATGTTGATTCCCAATGTAGTCGCGGGCTTTAGCCCGCGTTCGTCCAATTTCAAAATCTCCCCTGACCTACTCCGTCCGCAATGCCTGGACCACGTCCACCCGGGCGGCGCGCGCTGCAGGGAGCAGTGACGCGATTGCTGCCGCGAGGAGCAATACAAGAGCGGATCCGAGGATCGGCAACAGACCAGGGAGCTGAACTCCCGTCACGTAACTGCCGATGATGCGCGCTGTGACGAAGCCTACGGCGCCACCGATCGCAACACCGAGCGCGGCCATCAGCACTCCTTCCCCAACGATACCTGCGAGCAGCCGCTTTGGCTGAGATCCGATTGCCAGGCGGATCCCAAACTCGCGCGTGCGTGCGCTGACCGAGAACGCGAGCACTCCGGCCACTCCGACGATTGAGATCGCGAGCGCGACTGCGGCAAAGCCTCCAAACACGATCGTATTCAGGCGCTCGGGCGTGAGGACTTCGGCCCGAACATCCGCGAGCGTGGCGGCCCGCTCGACCGGCTGATCGGTGGCGAGGTCGTGAACGGTTCGCGTGATGATGGGAACGAGTGCATACGGATCGGAGCGCGTGTGGACAAAGAGCCGGCCGCCGCCGATTTCCTGCTCGAAGGGGTGGTAAATCATGAGGGCGGGCCGCGGATCGACGCGTTCATCATCAATGTCCGCGACTACGCCCACGATGCGGCGCGGCTCCGTGCTGACGCCGATGAATTTCATGACTCCATCGGTCCACATCAGATGACGATTGACCGGATCCTGCCCCGGGAACATCTGAGCGGCAACACCGGCGCTGATGATCACGACGCGCTCGGCGCCGTTACGGTCGGCCTCGTTGAAGTCGCGGCCCGCAACGACAGGGATTCCAAGCGCGGCGAAGAAGCCCGGTGAAACCGCTCGAAACCGTGCTCGGGGATAATCTTTGCCGTTTTCACGCGTTCGCCCTTCAACTGAGAACGCCCAGCCGTTTCCAAAGCTTCCGGCGTCGCGCCACGGGACCGTGCCGCCAACGGCCACGCGATCGACCCCGGGCACGGACATCAGCCGCTGCTGGAGTTCTCGATAAAAGCCACGGACTTGTTCGGGCGTGCGTCCGAATGAGACAACGGGTACGTTGACTGCAAGAACACTGTCGGTTTCGAAACCCGGCTGAATAGCCTGGAGCGTCAGCAGCGTCTTCAGCAGCATTCCGGCGCCTGCAAGCAGAACAAATGACGCGGCAATCTGGATGACCGCGAAAACGCGCAACCGCCGCTTCGTTCCACCAGTGATGCGGAGGCTGCCGCTCGCGAGGCCCAGGCCGTTCGACGTATCGGCCGAGGGAAGGCGCGGCACGAATGCGAGCAGGACGGCTGCCGCCAGGGCAAGAGCTACGCCCACCCACAACGCGCTCGAGTCAAGCGTGAGATCGAGGGCACGCACGGAAAACCGCGACGCATAACGGGCAAGCACAGAGAACATCGGGCCCGCTGCCGCAATGCCGAGCGCCGCGCCGGTCCCGCAGAGCAGAAGACTCTCGGCGAGCAAGGTGCGACGGAGCGTACCTTTGCTCGCACCAAGCGCTGCCCTCACCGCGAGTTCGGATTCCCGGCGCACGGTACGCGCGAGGATGAGGTTTGCGACGTTCGAACAGGCAATCAGGAACACGAGTCCTGATGCGCCGAGCAGGACCAGCAGCACGGTCCGGGCACGGGCCGTGATCTGGTCCCGAAGACCAGCGGCATCGATGCCGAAACCGGCGTTCGGCGAATAAGCCTCCGGATGCTCTTTCATAATCGCGCCGTGCACGGCGCGCAGCTCGGTCCGGGCGGCCTCGAGATCCGCACCGGGCGCCAGACGGCCGAAGACCTGGGTCATGCGGTGTTCGCGTCCTTCCGCCATCGTGGCCGACAGATGGTGCGGGCTCGTGACGACGTTCGCGATCAATTCCGTTTCAGCGGGGTAAGGATCCGATGGCTCCAGCACGCCGACGATGGCTGCTGTGCGCGTCCCAAGCCGGATTGTTTTACCAAGGACCGATGGATCGCCTTTCAATCCCGTTGTCCAGAAGCGATGAGTCAAGACCGCAGCCCCTGCTGCCGCCGGCCCATCGTCTCCGGGATTCAGGAGGCGTCCTAACGCAGGGCGAAGTCCCATTACTTCGAAAAAATTGCCGCTGGATATAGATGAGCCGGCCTTCCTCCCGGTTAACCAGCGGCCGTAACAGGACGCCCCGCACCACGCTGAAAATGGCCGCATTCGCCCCTATACCGAGCGCCAGCGTGAGCACCACCGTAATCACCAGCCCCTTGGCGCGCCCAAGCGACCGCAACGCAAATCTGAGCTCGTTTAGGAATGTCATGAGGGTGAAATGTCGTCTACGCAGAAAATTCGCCGAACCACAAAGACACAAAAGAATTAGCCGCGAATTACGCAGATGGGCGCATCAAAGATTCTTAATGCGCCCATCTGCGTAGTTCGCGTAATTCGCGGCTAATTCTTTTGTGTCTTTGTGGTTCCATGAACCTACTTCTGGTGTGCCTTGACGTACTCAATGGCAAAATCCTTCAGCGGCTGGCTGGTGAAGCCCAGTTCGGTGGCCTCCGCCATCGCCCGGCCGGTATCCCATTTATCCACGACGCCGCGCTTGATAAACCACATAGCCGCGGCTCGATTTCCGCCCGAGCAATGGATGAAGGCCGGATTGTTCCCCTTATCGACGATCGCCTTCAGGAACTGATCCACAGCGGCGGTGCTGGGTTGTGCGCCGTTAAACGGCACGTGAACGAAGTTAATCCCCGCCGTCTTCGCCGCGGCCGCCTCACCATCAATGTCGGCCCCCTGCTCGGACGCCTGCCGGAGGTTGATGATCGAGGCATACCCCATCTTTTTGATCTCCGCTACGGACGCCGGCGTAATCGCGCCCGCGCAGGCAACGGTCGTCTCGACCTTTGCGAAATTCTGGACTCCCGGGATGGATTCCTTCGTTACCTTCGATTGTGCCGCCGCGATCGATACACTGATCGCGACGATGACCAATACAGAAAGTAGTGTTCTCATATTCGACTCCATGGCTCCTCGCTTCGGTTCAAAAGTTCTCGCCGAGGATACTACACATAGGGTTTCGATGTTATCTTTCTGATTAGCGGGAAATTCGGCACAAGACGTAAAAATCAGCCGCGGATTTCACGGATTACGCGGATGACGCGCGTCAATTGCATTAATTTTGCGCGCCATCCGTGAAATCCGCGGCTGATGCCCAAAACATCCATGGACATTCTCAAAAAGCTCTTCGAGCAGCATTTCCACGCACCGGTCGAGCAGGTGCAGCCGCTGCAGGGTCAGCTCGGCGGCTCGGGGCGTAATATCATCCGGCTTACCGGCCAAAAATTCAGCGCGATCGGCATTCTGTATGGAGTGCGGGAAGAGAACGTCGCTTTTCTCGAATTCTCGAAACATTTTCGCCGGCATGGCCTGCCGGTGCCGGAAATCTATGCTGAAGATTTGAGCCGCGGCGCTTACCTGGAAGAAGACCTGGGGGAAACGACACTTTTCGAGTTTCTCTCGAAAAATCGAAGCGGGGAAAACATTGCTCCGAAGGTGATCGAAACGTATCGCAAGGTCGTGGCGGTGTTGCCCCGCTTCCAGGTCGAAGCCGGCCGTGACCTGAATTACAAAGTGTGTTATCCGCGCGCCAGCTTCGACCGCCAGTCCATTGCGTGGGATTTGAACTATTTCAAATACTATTTTCTGAGGCTCGCAGGCATCCCCTTCAACGAGCAGGCCCTGGAAAAGGACTTCAGCCGCCTGACGAAGTTCCTGTTGAGCGCGGGCCACGAGTACTTTCTCTACCGTGATTTCCAGTCACGCAACATCATGTTGCGCGACGGCCGGCCGTTTTTTGTCGATTATCAAGGGGGCCGCAAAGGCGCGCTCCAGTACGACATCGCTTCGCTTTTGTACGACGCCAAGGCGGATCTGCCGCCCGAGCTGCGGCAGCAGCTGCTCGACCATTATCTCGACAACCTGGCAGGTTTCATCAGCCTCGAGCGCCAGGAATTCATGCAGTACTACTATGCCTACGTTTACGTTCGCATCATGCAGGCCATGGGCGCTTACGGCTTTCGCGGCTTTTATGAGCGCAAAGCGCATTTTCTGCAAAGCGTTCCGTATGCGCTGAGAAACCTGCGCTGGCTGCTTCACAACGTCGAGCTGCCCATCGCCGTGCCCACGCTGATGGATGCGTTCAAAAGCATGGTAGGTTCAGAGAAATTGCGGAGCCTGGCTTCCGAATCCGAGAACCTGGTCGTGCGGATTTCGAGTTTTTCATTTCATCAGGGCATGCCGAAAGATGAGACCGGGCATGGCGGCGGATTCGTTTTCGATTGCCGGGGTCTGCCGAATCCGGGCCGGGAAGAGCGATTCAAAGCCTTAACCGGCAAAGACGCGCCAGTAATCGAATACCTGCTTCAGCAGGACGGCGTACATCAGTTTTTCGCCAGCGTCATGTCGCTGGTGGACGCCAGCGTGAGCGCTTATCAGCGCCGCGGTTTCAAAAATTTGATGATATCGTTCGGTTGCACCGGCGGACAGCACAGGTCGGTATATCTGGCGGAACAGTTGGCGAAGCGTCTGAGTGGAAGGAGTGGAGTGGAGGTGGTGGTACGCCATCTCGGGTTGGAGAATCTGGGCAAATGAAAGCGATGATCCTGGCCGCCGGCCTCGGTACGCGCTTGCGGCCGCTGACCGACAGCCGTCCCAAAGCATTGGTGGAAGTCGCCGGCCGCACACTATTGGAGATCACACTCGAACGCCTGCGCTCCTTCGGGATTCACGAGGTGATCATCAACGTGTATCACTTTGCCGATATGATTCTCGACTACCTGAAAACGAAGGATAACTTCGGCATGCGGATCGAGGTTTCTCGTGAGGAAGTCCTGCTCGATACCGGAGGCGGCCTGAAAAGGGCGGCCTGGTTTTTTCGTGAAGGTTCGGACCCGTTTATCCTGCACAACGTCGATGTCATCAGCACCATCGATCTTCAGCGCATGGTGCAATTTCATACGGAAAACCAGGCTCTTGCCACACTGGCCGTCCAGGATCGCAAGACGTCACGCCCCTTGCTCTTCGACGAGCAGCTTCGGCTTTGCGGCTGGAAAACGGAAATTGTGCGGTCATCACCGAACCTGCAGGCGCTGGCTTTTTCCGGCGTCCACGTTATTTCAGCTCGCCTCTTGCCGATGATGACTGAAGAGGGCGTCTTCTCCATTATCCATTCGTATCTGCGTCTCTCCGCCCTGGGCGAAAACATTCTCGCCTTTCGCAGCGGTGAGTATTACTGGCGGGATCTCGGCAAGCCGGAGAACGTGGCGCAAGCTGAACAGGATTTGAAGGCGGGAATTGTTCTGTATTAGCCGCGTAATTCGCGTTATCCGCGGCTGTCTTTAGCGGCCTCTCAGAAGTCAGCCGGGGCCGGTGCGTTGTTGCCGTCCCAATCTTTGACGGTTCCATCCTTGACCTTCAGAAACCCAAGAAGACATCCGTTGGAGCCGTCCCTGAGATGGTGGCACCGCGCTTTGACGGAGTCTCCCGGCTTAATGTAGCCGGCAGTCACTCCAATTCTCTCGAGCCCGGTCCGGCCCGTTGCTTCGAGAGCCCAGATTTGCGGCTCGCCTTTGTCGTCCTTGACTTCCAGGTAGACCCAGGAATGCGGGACGACCAGGTGCACTTCCTTGACTACACCCTCAATATCCATAAACGTGTCGGCATAGTTGCCGTGGGAATGGTGCGCCCACGCAGTCCATGCGAAGGCAATCGTGCAAATCGCCGCAAGACCAAATTCTGATTTGAACCGCATGCTAACCCTCCTCGTATGAGTACACAAAAAAGGTTTTCACGATCAGCGAGGCCGAGGCGCCTGACCGGGATTGGCCCCGGGAGCGTCAATCCGACCCTGACCTTGCCCCTGACCCGCTCGGTTGACGCGGAGAGGTGCCGGGTATCCGTTGGAGTAGACTGCCTGATATCGAAGCCCGACGCCGTTCTCGTCGAGCCATCACTGTTGAGCCGGGAAATTGCACGTGAAACGATCTTCCCGGCTGGCAAACTCAATCCATTCCTGGGCGAACGAAGGCGCGGAAATAGAGAGCACCAAGGCTGTCGCAACGAGTGGTATCAGGCGCATGATTCACTTCCTCTATCATTGACATCGGGCTGCTCCACTGCCCTCGGTGCCACCCTTGTCTCGATAAACCTTGTGGCAGTTCGCACACGCATCGTTCAGTTTTTCACTGATATCGATGAAGGCATCGTAGTTTCTCGCCTGTGATTGACGATGAGCGAGCTTTGCCACTTCCACAAGGCCCGCAACGTACTGTTTCCAGTCGGCGCGATCCACCGGGGCGAACTTGCCGTTCTGGCACCGGCGTCCCGGCGTCAAGAGTAGAGGTGCGCTTTCGGCGAGAGCAACGGCGGCCTGATCGACAGCCAGCCATCCGGGATAAACAGTGGCTCCCCACTCAACATAGTCAAAAGGTGACGACGCCAACGGCTTTTTCGGCTGGTTACCGGGATCCTTGAGCTGCAGATTGAATAGGATATTCGCGTTGGGAAAAGCGATGGCTCTCATCAGCTCGGCAAGGTTTCCTTCCGGCGGGGGAAGAGACGCGCTACCCGAGGTGGGGGCGGCAGGCGCGGCGGAAGTTCGCACCGTGGGTAACACAATCTGCGGCAGAGCGGCTTCGCTCAGATCGGCTTTTCCGGCGGGGAACTTGCCGAACTGGAGAATATAGGCCGTGAGCTCGGTGGATTGCTGCCTGGAAAGGCTTCCGGGCTGGTTGAAGGGCATCGTCTTCTGAATCTTGTCGACAAGACCCGCCAGCGGGCGCCCGCTCCAGTTCGAAAGGAAACCGTCTCCAACCAGCGGGGGGCCGACAGTACCTTCCATCGCATTGCCATGACATTCCCCACATTGGGTTTTGTAAAGCGTCTCGCCGCGCGTTGCCTGGCCGTCGGAATAAACCCCTTCTGTTAACGATCGTAACTGCCCGGCATGCCCCGTCAACAAGAACGCCCCAACGACCGCACAGGCACACCAAGGAATCAGGCGCATCATTTATATCCTCCAGCTTTCGACGTCGTCGTACTACTGCAAAAGGAGACAGGATTATTGCCGAGAGCATAGACGAAACCAGCGGGGTTGCGCAACGTTTAAGGGTTGCGGGGACGGGGTGCCACGATGCCGGGACATCTTGAATACTCTACCGTTCCTGCACGAAGAAGATTCTTCTGCCGTAACACGAAAACGCCGATGTATCGGCGAGCCGATTCAAATCCTCGCGACTGACGCCGGATTGACTCTGAAGCCAAACCAGGTGGTTGTCAGAATATCCGTCGGGATCCGGCATGTACGCTCTTCCTCCTGCGCGACGAACTTCGTCAAGCGAATCTTTGAGGGCAGCGAAATGGCTAATCAGGCTGAGGGATCTGCGGCCATAGAGATACTCGATATAGTCAGGCCAGCCCCATTCCGCGGCGATCAACAGATCGCCGGGATGCATATTTCCCGCGACGCATTCAGCGATGCGTCTGTTCAGTCCGACGTCCTTGTGGCGAGGTCGAATGGTTGTGATGAAATTTGTGGCGGCAATGAACAAGAGAAGTCCGACAATGGCGGCCGCTGCATAACGGTTCCGAAACCATGGCGTCAATGCAACGGCGAAGAACCCGGCGAGAAATACGTTCGGAATAAAAAACCACTTGGGTTCGAATGGATCCCACCAGACGATGAACGGGAGAAAAAAGACATAGGCGACCAGGAACCATGTGGCTCTTGTACCACGCGCTTTTAGCAAGGCCAACAAACTCAATAACCCGAATCCCACCAGGGCCAGATCGACGGCGACTCTGCTGCGCTGGACATCCCAGGTTAGTTGGCTTACTGGGATGGCCAGTGGAGTTGGTAGTATGGACTCTACTGCAGTCTGTGCCGCAATCAGCACGCGCTGACCCTCCCACTTACCCCACATGGGTAAGGTGCCGCCTTCACCGTAGCTCGCGAACCATCGTACGAGCGACGAAATACTCATAATGCCGTCTTGGGCGAACCCAACGAACGTGTACGCCAGACCTGAGGTGATGCAAGCGGTACCCGTGTAAATGGCCGCATCTCTCAAGCGGGCCTGTCTGGAAAGATGAGGCCTGACCTGAAAGGAGAGCACGTTCAATGCAGGAATCAGGAATACGCTTGCCTGCCACGTCAGGATCGAAAGTGTTGTGAGTACGCCTGCAATCACGGCACGAACGGGCGAGCGCATCTGGAGGAGTACTGCCATACTCGCGCCGGCAAACATGGCGGCCAGAGTAATGTAGGCGGCATCAGTACTAAAGAGCCAGCAGATGAAAGAACATGCGAATAACAGCGTGCCTGCGAGCGCGGCCGGCGTGTTGTTTGCTGCTCGCTTATATGTTGAGTAAGCAAGACCCACGCCCAGGGCGCCACAAACGGCATTAATTGTTTGCAAGACGACAATGGCTCTCCCTGAGTACCCGCTGACCTGTAGCCCACGATAGGCAATATGGCCCACGATTCGATAGAGCATGTGATTCTTGTGAAAGATCTGTCCGGACTCGACAGCGGATGCCTCAATCGACCCGTTGATGTCGTACTGCAGTGAAAGAAACGGAAGGAATAGTGCGAGACTGGTGAAGGTAACCAGAATCGATTCGATCAATGTGTTCCGCACGCTCTGCTCTGAACGTGAGTCCGCCATTGCTCAGCCAGAATACAATTGCCGAGACGGGAACGCCAGTTAGATCCGAAGCAAGCAGTCCGCTAACGGAAGACTTGCCTTTCGGACATCTTTCGGGCTGGATCCCGGCCGGCCTGATTATTCACGAGGGAGTTGGGAAGGAGGCGCGACATCCCTGACGATGAGCGCGTTCAGGGGTGGATAGACGACGACCGAACTGCCGGGTGAAAGCATCTTCGAGATCACGACGGCCATATCCTCGGCTCTCGCGTAATGCAGGAAATAGATACGCGTTTGCAGTGTTCCGGCAAAGCTCGCAGCCGGTGCGATCCGTATCGTGTTGCCTTCAATTTCCTTTGCGAGTCCGTGGTTCTTCAAGACTAAATCCAGAACCTGCTCCCATGGAGCATCCTTGACCATCAGGTTCACTTTCCCCTGTACGGTGGGATGGAGCACGACATTCATATTGGCTGTTTCCGCCATGAACCGAGCAAAGTCGCTCAGATCCATCTCCTTCACATCGAGTGACACCAGTTGAGCGGACAAAACAGCGGCAAGAATCAAAGTTGGTATAGTCATGGCTTTTCAGTCTTTCAACCTCTTGAAATACTAAGTGACCTCCAGTAGCTTGAGCAGGCCGATGCGGTAGGACCCGTCTTCGGAGGCCGGATCGGTATCCGCCAACCGGGGAAGCTCGCGCTCGGCCGTGTGACGCAGCGCCGTCACTAGTGTGTCGGCCTCCGATGGCTTCATTGTGGTCAGGTCCAGCCCACCATTGGCGTCCGCTACATCGCGCCACTTCTCCAAATCGTGTGGCATCTTTCCATCGTAGTGATTGCAGAGTATCCACCAAACCCCTTGGAAGCGTAAAGCGCATGTCGATCATTTGACGAGCGTGCAGCTGACGATGATCTCCTTTTCGGTCGTGAAGGTCACTTGACCTGGCTGGAAACCACACGAACGGAGCATCGCCGCGACGGCTTGCAAATTCGGAATGAACCAGCAAGTCACATCGCCGTCCAGCGTCCCCTCGACGAAGCGCAGGGCCGGAAAACGGTCGTCGGACATCGTCGATGAATCCCGATGAACATTGGCGATCGTCGCAGGATCCAGCTCAGACAATTTCTTCTTGTGCGGCATCGTGATCGTCTGGAAAATCATGCTACCCGCACAAACGGCGTGAGCAGCCTCCAACGCCACTAACGGATGGCGGAGATGGTAGAAGAGACCCATAAACAAGATCACGTCGAATTTTCTGGCCAGTGTTGCCAGGTCGTATGCAGACATAATACGAAAATCGACGTCCAGACCGAGAGTGCGGGCGGCGAATTGCGCCTGTTCAATGGCCTGGGGCTGCTGTTCGAAGTCTATTCCGAGCACATACGCCGCGCCGAGTTCCTTCAATTTCAAGGAAAAGAAACCCGAACTGCAACCGACGTCAAGACATGACGTACCTTTTACATCCGGCAAAAGTGGTTCAATCAGCCGCCATCTTCCCAGCGGATATTCGATACCCGGAAATCGGCCAGATGAATTGGTCCAGATACCGGACGCGATTTCGTAGTTGTGAAACCAGGGGCCTAACTCCTGAACTCTTGCAGTGATTGCCCGCGCTTCTGTATCTGCGACGTTGCGTGCCGAAAGCATGCGACAACCATATTTCTCTTCCCTGACTTTCGCAACGGAGGAAGGAAACAAATTCTTGAACCACCGTTTGATTGTCACAAAAGTTTCGCCTAGCTGCTCGCGCTCGAGTAAAAACGAATCGCGTATTTCCAGAATCGATTGGATGCGTATAGAAGGCCGGCTGCCATGAACATTGCTCCCGCTACATAGCCGAGCGACAGTCTTCCCAGAAGGGTCGCGGCAGGGAACGTGGTGAGAAAAGCAATGGGAACAACGAAGGTGAGGACAAAGCGAACCCAACCCGTGTAAACGGAGATCGGGAAACGCCCCGCCTCGTAGAAACTGTTGAACAACTCCGTGAAGTTATCGACCCTGACCCACCAGAAAGCCAGCGTGGTCAGCAGAAGCCACATTGAATAGATGATCACGAAACCGGCGGGCAACATCAGAGAGAAGGTCAGGAACTCCGCTCCTGTAGGCACGCGGCCGAGGCGGTACAGGCCCGCGGCGATGAAGCCAAAACCCAAAACGATGTCCAGCACACGAAGCGGGGAACACGCGGTGGCTGTTGCGAGAAACTGGCTGTCCGCCGGCTTCAGGAGCACGAAATCCAGGGTGCCTTTTTGGATGTGATCGACCACCTGCCGAACGTTCGGAACCAGTATTAATTCCATGATTCCGGAGAAGATATCGAAGAGACCGACTACCAGCAGGACTTCATTAAACGACCAGCCGCCGAGCGTGGGACGATGGTAGAAGAAGATGGCGATTGCGAGGACATGCCACACCGGCCACATCAGGCTTATTGCAATCGACGACCAGAAATTCGCCCGATACTCCATTTGCACCAGCAGGGAGCTGCGGTAGTAAACTGCTATCAGATTCCAATACTTTCTCATGGACCTCTAACTTTAGCAGGATGCGGAAAAACTGGATCGAGCACTGTAGCGGCGCTCTATGAGCGCCGGTTTTTTCTGGAATCAACGCAATACCGGCGGTCATTAGACCGCCGGTGTCGATAATGTTGCAGATGCCGTCAACAATTCTGCTACTGGATCCAAAATCGAATCTAAGTTTTGACAGGAGAATGAAGAACGCGCATTCCTCGTTCGCAATTCGACAAAACTGTTGTCGTCGCGATCGTACCTAAGTTCGCGTCATTCGGAGTTTGTTTTGCGACGAACAAATGTTTTGACGTCACGAAGCAACATCACTTCATCACAAAGCGACATGAGTTTGTGACGAAGCCTCATGAGTTTGTGACGAAGCCTCATGAGTTTGTGACGAAGCCTCATGAGTTTGTGACCAAGCCTCATGAGTTTGTGACCAAGCCTCATGAGTTTGTGACCAAACCTCATGAGTTTGTGACCAAGCCTCATGAGTTCGCGACGAAGCCTCATGAGTTTGTGACGAAGGCTCATGAGTTTGTGACCAAACCTCATGAGTTCGCGACGAAGCCTCATGAGTTTGTGATCAAACCTCATGAGTTCGTGACGAAGCCTCATGAGTTTGTGATCAAACCTCATGAGTTTGTCACAAAGCAACATTCGTTTCTGGCGGCAGCGTGTCCAAAATAGCCAGAATGTTCTGGAATGCACGTAGCCGTGGGCTTTATGCCCGCGTTCAAGTACCGCCAGAAGAATTTCTTAATTGTGCTAGAACGCGGGCATAAAGCCCACGGCTACGTGTCCGCTGGAGAGGCCTCGAAAATTCCAATAGGCGGCCCGCCAATGACGACGCGGCTT
>WNFT01002594.1_pt1 | contig 19389 bp, 15 predicted proteins | sample 5400191 | NCBI WGS metagenome assembly WNFT01 (sample SAMN13153359, study PRJNA577476) | soil metagenome | isolation source: 80 cm saprolite under Madrone tree | place: USA:California | collected 2016-06-14 | reverse complement strand
AATCGATCAAGATAATCACGGCGGCGGTCATGATTAGGGCGGTAAGCGAAGTGTCGATGTAGCCCTGGAGGGCGGTTTCTGTCTTTTGCGTGAGCGGCCAGAAGATGTCGCGTATGGATTGGTAACCGGCGACCAGCGTGGTTGAGGCGACGAACGACAATGGGAGAATCGTTACCCAACTGTATTTGGCGTTGCCGGCGTTGATGACGATCGTGGAGGCCACACAAAGCGCCACGGCGGCGAGGAGTTGGTTCGCAATGCCGAACATGGGCCAGATGGTAGAGATCGATCCTGACCAGATGAATGCCGCCCACGCCGTAACGACAAGTGCGGTGGTTACGACGGCGCCGGGATGCCAGTTTGGCTCGCCGAGTTTTCGATAAAAACGCCCACCAAACTCGCCCAACAGAAATCGAGCGACACGGGTGCCGGTATCGATCGTCGTCAGAATGAACAGCGCTTCGAACATGATCGCGAAGTGATACCAGTACTTCATCAGGCCGCGGAAACCGGGAATGCTGTCAAAGATCTTCGCGATGCCGAGTGCGAGCGTCACCGCGCCGCCCGTGCGTCCGCGCAAATTCTTCTCGCCTGATTCCTGTTGCAGCCGATCGAGTTCCTGCGGCTGAAGATTGAAGCCGTGCGCGGTTTGGTCGTCAACCATGCGGACGTATTTTGCTTTCTGTGCGTCGCTACCTTGCTGAGTATTGATCGCAAAGTAGTCGCCCGGAAAAAGCGAAGTCGCGGCAATCAGTGCTACCACACCAACGACGCCTTCCATCAGCATGCCGCCGTAGCCGATCATCCGCGCGTCTGTTTCTTTCTTGATCATTTTTGGCGTGGTGCCGGAAGAGATCAACGAATGGAATCCGCTAATCGCGCCGCAGGCAATGGTGATGAAAACGAACGGATAGACCTTGCCCGGGATGACCGGACCACCGCCCGAGGTGAACGGTGTGAGGGCGGGCATCTGCAAGTTCGGGTGGACCAGAATCACGCCAATTATCAGCAGGGCGACCGTGCCAATCTTGAGATACGAAGACAGGTAATCGCGCGGGCAAAGCAGCATCCAAACCGGCAGCACAGAGGCGATGAATCCATAGGCGGCCATTAGTATGATGACGGTGCTGCGCGAGAGCGTGAAGGTTTGGGCCCAGGATGAATCGGCGATCTTGCCGCCCAGAAAAACCGCGAACAGTAGACCGGCGACTCCGATGATACTCGCTTCGACGATGCGCCCTTTGCGAAACCGATACATGTAGAGTCCCATGAGCAGCGCCAAAGGGATCGTGAAGCCAACCGTGAAAGTTCCCCAGGGCGATTCAGCCAGCGCATTGACGACCACCAGGCCGAGGCCCGCCAACGCAATCACGACAATGAACAAGATCGCAACCCCTGCGACAAAACCGGAAATGGGACTAATCTCCGTCAGAGCAATCTCCGCGAGCGATTTTCCTTTGCGCCGAATGCTGGCGCCGAGAATCATGAAGTCATGCACCGCGCCGCCCAGACAAACACCGATCACCAGCCACAAAAGTCCCGGCAGAAATCCAAATTGCGCTGCGAGGACTGGCCCAATCAAAGGCCCGGCGCCAGAGATCGCCGCGAAGTGATGGCCAAACAAGACCCACTTGTTGGTTGGATAATAGTTGTGGCCGTCGTACATCGTGTCTGACGGTACGGGCCGCGAGTCATCAAGGGCCAGGACCTTGGCCGCGATGAAGGCGGAATAATAGCGGTAGGCGATCGCCATCAGACACAGCGCGCCGACGATGATAGGTAGGGCGTTCATTCAGCGGTTATCATAACTGCGGATTTAGTTTTTGCGAAGCGCATGATAATACTCCAGGCTGCCAAAGATTTGTAGTTAGACTCCCTCTCCCTTTGGGAGAGGGTTGGGGTGAGGGCCTAGCGACGCGAGCCACCTTTAGCCCTCTCCGCCCGCCGCCACCCAACTAAGAAATAAGGAGATGAGTTCTTACGCTGGCTCTGCTAAGCCCTCACCCCGGCCCTCTCCCAAAGGGAGAGGGAGCATCAACAACTTCTAACTTGTCGCTCGATGTTGAGACCTCACTTCTTCGGGTGCACTCGACAAGCTGAAGCTTGTACTCTGAACAGGTGTCGCTTAGCATCATCGTCAATTGATGAAAGGATTCTTATGAAGCGAGCCAAACCGATTCTGATAATCGCGGTCATCTGTTTTTCTTTGGTGGTGCACGGGCAAACCAAACCCCTTAATCGATTATCCCCGGACGCCTTGGTGGCCGATCTTTATCGCGAGCATAACCACAAGCACAGTCCTTTCTTTCAAACCCGCAGCCGCGCATTGCTGTACAAGTATTTTGAGAAAACTCTGGCCGACATGATTTGGAAAGATGCAGTTCATTCCAAAGGGGAAGTCGGCGCCATAGACGGTGACCCACTCTACGATGCGCAGGACATGGACATCAAAAAGTTCGCCATCGATAAAGCGACGTCTGCCGGCGGGAAAGCGCAAGTGAACGTACGATTCGAGAACTTTGGGCAGAAGAAGCATATCGTCTTTGTGCTCGTCAACGGCAAGACTGGTTGGAGAATCAGCGATCTCGAATACGGCGAAGGGAGGACTTTGGTAGGAGAGTTGAAAGAGGGGTAACTAATACGACTTTGCCGGAATCATCGTAGACTCGAGCGCAACTTTGCAAAGTCTGCTTTGGCATTTTGAACCGCCGGAAGATCCAAGTCTGCCTCTTTCCAAAGCGCAAGAAAATCTTCGTAAGCCTTATGCGCCTGAGTAACATCGCCTTTTTGTTGGGCCGCGCGGGCCAAGCCGAGATTTGCAAACGAAAACAAGACCGAAAGTGGAGCTTCGCCGCGGTGCTCGAGAATGCGTTGGAACTCGGCTGCGGCTTCCGCGCCTTGTCCGAGTTTCAGGTAAGCCTCGCCGCGCAAATTATTAGTCCAGAATTCCGCCGCCGGCTCGTAGGCGCGCGCGCTTTCCAGCAGCTCAACTGCCTTTGCCGCATTGCCGTGATTGATTCCGATCGCCGCGCGAATTACGGGCAGCCAGAGCCCGTTGACGATCGTGTCGCTCCCGTGTGCCTTAGTAAGTTCGTCGATCAACGATTGAGTTTGATTGCCGCACCACGCCTGGCTTAACGCCGCGCGCGAGAGAGTTACTTGATTGCGCTCGAGCGCGAGTGATTGCGTCACATAAGCCTTGGCCTGATCGCATCTGCCGAGCACCGCCGCTAGCAATGCTTGCTCTGCCGCATAACGCGCGGCCACTTCTTTCACGTCCACGCGCGTGGCCAGATCGATAGCGCGCCGCACAGATTCCTGAGACCGCCGCCACTGTCCCGCATAGGCCGCCGCGCTCGCTTGCATGTCGGCCGCGAAATATTCCTCCGGCAGTCCGCGAGCCCAGTCCATCTGCTGCTGCATCGTCGTCGCGTCGTTTTCGATGAAAGCGATCTGGTACAGGCCGGTGTGCATGCGTGCATCGTCCAGGTTCATCTGGAGCGCGCGCGTGAAAGCTTCTTTCGCCTCGCTGAAGCGATTGAGGCGCATGAGGCCGGTGCCCAAAGTCACATGCCAGGCGGAAATGTTTGGGTTGAGGCGCACGGACTCGCGAGCTTCCGCTACGGCCTTATCGAACTGGCCCAACATCAAGTAAGTCCAGGAGAGATTGCCTGGTGGTCGAAAGTCATTCGGGTATGTTCGCTTATAGACTTCCAGCGCTTCGACAGATTTGTCCAAATCGCCCACGGCGGCAACATTGTAGTAGTTGGTAATGTAGAGCTTCTCTCGATCGCTGACGCGATCCTTCAACGCATAAGCGCGAGCGGCGTTCTCCGCCGCATGACGTGGCTGCGTGAGGATAATGTAGTTGCCGGCGAGCAGCACGTAGGCATAAGCAAAATTGGGATCGAGTTCGGTGGCGCGCCGGAACAACGGCACAGATTCAAAGTACTTGCCTTTGTTCGAGCGATCGAAAGCCAGTGAGTATGCCTTGAGCGCATCCAGCGATCCGGTGGTTAACTGGTCGATGGGAACGTCGAACTTCTTGATCGAACTAAGTGACTCGCCCAATTTTTTGCGCAGCTCCGCCGCGGACTTCGAAAGCGCCGCGAGCACCTGATCCTTTCCATCGGCTTGCGCTTGCACCAAAGCGATCGTTTGGCCCGATTGACAATTGACAGCTTCGAGCGTGAGCGAATAATTGCGATCGAATTTTGCGATGGTTCCAGCAACCAGTGCTTTGAGTTCCTGGCGCTGACAAATCTCCCGCGCGACCTCGCGCGTCATTCGTTCATTTGGCGACCGATTCATTAGTTGTAGTGTCTGACGCGCCTGCGAATCGGGCAGGAGATTCAAGACGGGCGACTGCTGTAACTGCGCCGCCAAACCTTGCTTGAGCGTGTCGTCAAACACCGCATCGCCCGTCGTGTTTGTAAAGTCGGTGATAAATATCGTGTCTTTGCTCGTCAACAACGCGGTGCTGCGTCTTGAGTAGAAGATGTAAATCAGAATCGCGACCACGACAAAGGCCATGACTGCCGCCAGTCCGGTCTTCCAATTCAAGCGCGGCAGTGGGTGCAGCTTTGCCGGCTTAAAGCCTTCCAGGAAATTTTGAGTGCTGCTCTCTTTCGACTCTGGTAATTCACGCAAGACTTCGATCAACTCGTCTCGCATCCGGGACATTTGTTGATAGCGGCGCGCCGGCTCCTTTGAAAGCGCTCGAGTGACGATCGCTTCCAGCTTTGCGGGCACGGAACCACCGCGCTTTTCGCTTATCGGTTCTGGCGTGTCGTGCAACACCGCATGTCGCACGTCGATTGCCGTCTTGCCCCGGAACGGCCACGTGCCGGACAACATCTCGTAAAGTAAAACGCCGGTTGAGAAAATGTCTGCGCGGCGATCCACTTTCTCTCCTCGCGATTGCTCGGGCGCGGCATACGTCGGCGTTCCGTATGGCGAACCCAACGCGGTCAGCTCTGTTTGATCCTTAGCGTTGTCTCCTTCTCTGGCCAGTTTCGCAAGACCAAAGTCCAGAATCTTAGCCTGCCCGTTTTCGGAAACGATGATGTTCTGCGCCTTGATGTCGCGATGAATGATTCCGCTTGAATGTGCGACGGAGAGCGCGTCGCAAACCTGAATTGCAATTTTCAGAGCGCTTCTGATCTTCAGCGGCCGGCCTTTGACCAGTTGACGGACGTTGCGCCCGGCGACGAACTGCATGACGATGAAGCTCACGCCGTCAGCCTCCGTCAAATCATGCACCGTGCAGATGTTTGGATGGTCCAATGAGGAGGCAAGCTGGGCTTCGCGTCGAAACCGTTTGCGACTGGTGTCGTCAAGCGCCGTGACTTCCGGCGGCAGAAGTTTGAGCGCCACGGTACGGCCTAACTTTGTATCCAACGCTTTGTAAACAGCACCCTGGCCGCCTGTTCCCAACTCGGAAATGATTCGATAATGCGCGACCATCTCGCCCTTGGAAAACGTTCTAACCTGGCTGGCTGCGATCTGGTCGGCAACTTCGGCAACCGCCGGTTGCTGCATGAAACTAGGCGCTTCGTCGAAAGAAGCGAGTAGCGATTCGACTTCGCGGCGCAGGTCGTCATCGCCGTCGCAAGCGTCGATAAGATAGCTCCGCCGTTCGCCGGGCGCGCGCTCCAACGCAGCGTCGAATATTCGCTTGATTTCCTGCCAACGATCGGGAATCATCCGTGGCTCTATTTGGTTAGTTCGCGATGCAGCCAGGCCCTGGCCATGTTCCATTCGCGCGCGGCGGTCGCGCGCGAAATGTTCAGGATCGTCGCCGTCTCTTCCAAACTCAAGCCGCTGAAATATCGCAACTCGACAACGCGCGACTGTTGTTCATCGATGACCGTCAACCGCGTCAATGCTTCATCGAGCGCAATCAGATCGACCGGTTTTTGATTGCTCGCGATCTGCTCGGCTGCCGCCAAAGAAAGTCGTATGTCGTCGCCACCACGCTTTGCCCGCTTTCGCGACCGGGCATAGTCCACCAGAACGCGCCGCATCGCTTGTGAGGCGATGGCGAAGAAATGCGTGCGGCTTTCCCACTTGACATTCTTTTGGTCAACCAATTTCAGGTACGCCTCATGAATCAGCGCGGTGGTCTGCAGCGTGTGGTCCTGACGTTCACGACGTAGATGACGCGCAGCCTGACGGCGCAACTCTGCGTAAACGAGGGGCATAACCTGGTCGAGAATCTCATCCTTACCGTTGCTCCATTCCTGCAGCATCTGGGTTATGTCGCGTGGGCTTACAGACTGGCTCATATGCTTGCGCGCGTCGATACGGATGCGTTCGCGAGAATATGCTGGCCGTAATAGCAAGTCAATTTTCCTTGCGGAAGTTTTTTTGAGACGTTCTCGCCCGAAACGTCGCGCTAGTAAATGAGGGCAGTTAAATGACGGGAAGAGCGCCATATGCTGACGTGACTCTAATTGTCGGCTTCAGCCTAAGCGATCACTCGAATTGCTGCTCAAAATACAAATCGACACACAGTCTTAACCTATGACTTTCCAGTCATTACAAACCCGCCGGTCCTGAACCGGCCCCGAGAGGAGACTACCATGAAATCAACGAAGTTAATTGCCACGTTCGGTTTGGCCATTGGGCTTTGCGGGGGATTCGCGTCGCGCGCCAACGCTCAGTGCGGAGTTTCGCTAAAGCATAGCCAGCCCCTGTTTACCAATGGGGCCAATGCGGCCAACGCGCTACCATTAATGACGGCTAAGCCCCGCGTAGGAGAGGACGAGATTGCGGATAGCCCGACAATCGTCGGCCTTTGGGACGTGAAGTTCATAGCCGACAACCAGGTGGTCGATGAAGGGTTCGACCAATACCACAGCGACGGGACTGAGATTTTGAACGACACTCCGCCACCAGCCGCCGGCAACGTGTGCCTGGGCGTTTATGAAAACACCGGACCGCGGACACTCAGCCTCAAGCACCCTTCCTGGCTCTACGATCCAACCAACACGTTTGTGATCGGCCGCGTAACGATCCTGGAACGAATTACTCTTGATCGGGGTGGTCGCAGCTTCACCGGCACTTTCACCGTTCAATTCCGCGACCTTTCGGGAAACACTTTTGCGCCCGACTTGACCGGTCAACTAAAAGCCGACCGCATTACACCGGATTGATCAGCAAATGAGAAAACTACCGATCCTTCCATTCAGGAATTCGTCCCGGCGTCCAGGGGGCGCCGGCGGCTTCCATCTGTTTCTCTAATCTAGCGAGATCAGTTTCGATCAATTGGCGAAGTTGATTGAGCGTGGTCTCGAACTCCTGCGCGGCGGCGGCGTATTGATCGATTTGAGTCTGCGTCGGTCGGGATGTGGACATGCGCTGTGAGCCGACGACGCTGCCGACACGTTCGCTGATCGATGGCGGGAGGTTCATGTTGCGCTGGCGCAGGGCTTGATCGCCGCGCAAGGCGCGCAGGATTTCGTTCTTGCGCTTCTCCAGCGCTGCCGCGTCGTCAAGTAATTTCTCCGGAGCGTTTGGCGTTTCCAACAATGCCCGCCGGATTGCGACGAAACGTGGCGTGAGGGTGTTAGCAGCTTCAAGCGCGCCTTGCATTGCCCGCTGAAGGCGCGCGACTTTCTGTTGGAATTCGACCAGCGCAATTCGATCGGCAGGCGTCATTCGTTCCTGACCTTCGACGATGATCTGGAAATCCTGTGGCTGACCGAGAGGCGTCATCACGCCGTCAAGTCTCTTGGCCAGGGAGACTTTGTAAGTGCCCGGCATAACGAGCGGCCCCGCCGGTCCTTCGTTGAATGGATCTTCAGTTTCCGGATTTGGCGGTGGTGGCAGAGACGGTGGCGCATAGTGCAAATCCCACGTGACGCGTTGCATCCCTGCGGTGACCGGTCCGCTCAAACGACGCACGACGCGGCCGGATGAATCGGTGACCGTGAAAATGATCGCGGGCGCTTCCTCTTCTTCCTCGGCGCGCAGCTCGGACCGGCTGGGTAAATTAATCACGGCGTTTTTCTTCTGCGCGTCTCGTTCGGCTTCCTGACGCTTCGCCTTTTTGGTTTTCAGTTCTTCTTTCAAATAGTACGTGAAGGTCGCGCCGAAGGGCGGATTCTCTGCCGTGAAAAACGACTCACCCTGAAAACTCTTGCCGCGTCCGCCGATGGGCTGCGCCTGGATATACATCAGAGCGTCTTTGACTGGAAACAGCAGCGCGTCCTGTTTCAGCATCTCCGGTTTCAGCAGGCGCAGCGGCGTGTAGTTATCCAGAATGTAAAAGCCGCGGCCAAACGTTCCCAAAACGAGATCGTTCTCACGTCGCTGAATGGCGATGTCGCGCACCTGAATCGTCGGCAGTCCGCCCTTGAGCTGAATCCATTTTTGTCCGTCGTCGATCGAAAAGAAGAGGCCAAACTCCGTGCCGACGAAAAGCAGATTCGGATTGACGTGATCTTCGGCAATCGCCCACACCGGATGATTCGCGGGAAGATTCGCTTTGATTGAAGTCCAGGTGCGGCCCGCGTCAGTGCTCTTGAAAAGATAAGGTTTGAAGTCAGCATTCTGATGATTTTCGATCGCGACATAAACCGTGTTCGCGTCCGCGTTCGAAGCCACGATCCGACTGACGTAAGCTAGTTCAGGAACGTCGGGAAGCTTTTCAACTTTCCGCCAATTCTTGCCGCCATCTTCTGTTATTTGAATCAAACCATCGTCAGTGCCGACATAGATCAGTCCTTCTTTCTTGGGCGATTCAGCGAGCGCGGATGCGTTGCCAAAGAAAGCAGTCGATTGATTCTTCGCGACCGCGTCCACGCTCCAAACTTTGCCCATCACCGGTAGCTTGTCGCGATCGAGCCCGCGCGAAAGCTGGCCGCTGATTACTTGCCAGCTGTCGCCGCGGTCGTCGCTGCGGAACAGTCTGTCGGCGGCAAAGTAAATGCGCGTATGTGAATGCGGACTGATGATAAAAGGCGAGTCCCAATTCCATCGCAGCGGATCCTCGTTACGGCCCACTTCGGGCTGAATCCCGAGGCGTTCGCCCGTGCGTTTGTCATCGCGAACCAGGTTGCCGTTCTGGAGTTCGGCATAGATCGTATTCGGATCTTCCGGATCAACTTGAGTCCGAAAACCGTCACCGCCCTGAGTAACCCACCAATCGCTGTTGACGATGCCCGACGCATTGTGCGTGCGCGACGGTCCGCCAAAAGCGAAATTATCCTGAGCGCCACCAAAGACGTTGTAAAATGGCGCCGCGTTATCCGTCGTCACATCGTAAAGCTGCGTCACCGGCAAGTTCCGTTTGAAATCCCAGTTGGCGCCGCGATCGTAGCTTTCATAGACGCCGCCGTCGCAGCCCACCAGGTAGTGATTCGTGTTATTCGGATCGATCCAGATTTCATGGTTATCGACGTGCTTCGATTTTTCACCGAGACGCCGCAGCGTCCTGCCCCCGTCATCCGAAACCATCAGAAAGACGTTCATCACATAAACGCGATCGACGTCTTTCGGATCGGCGACGATGCGCGAGTAGTACATCGCGCCCGCGTCGAATTCGTTGCGTCTCTCCCAGCTTCCGCCGCGATCGTTCGAGCGAAAGATGCCACCCTTTCGATCCGCGGCTTCAATCGTGGCGTAGATTACGTTTGAATCGACCGGAGAAATTGCCAAACCGATGCGGCCCATTTCAATCGTCGGCAATCCGGCCCGAACCTTATTCCACGTCGCACCGGCATCAGTAGATTTGTAGATCGCGCTCTCTGGCCCACCGTCGATTAAGGTAAACATGTGACGGCGGCGCTGATACGATGCGGCGTAAATCGTTTCCGGATTCTGCGGATCGATGACGACATCGGTGACGCCGGTGTTCTCGCTGATATTCAGTATGTTCTTCCACGTTTTGGCGCCGTCAGTCGTCTTGAAAAGCCCTCGGTCTCCACCCGAACCCCACAAGGGTCCCTGCGCCGCGACGTAAACGACGTTCGAATCTTTCGGATCAATGGCTATGCGGCCGATGTGTTCTGACGTTTTCAGTCCCACGTTCTTCCAGGTCTTGCCGCCATCATCAGAGCGATAGAGGCCGCTGCCATACGAGACGCTGCGCTGACTGTTGTTTTCTCCAGTGCCCACCCACAGCGTCAAGGGGTTCTTTGGATCGAGCGCAATGGCGCCGATTGAATATGAACCTTCTCGATCAAACACCGGCGTCCAGGTCGTGCCGTCATTGACGGTCTTCCAAACGCCACCCGAGGCGGAGGCAACGAAAAAGTGCGAAGGGTTATTCGGCTCAACCGCGAAGCCAATGACGCGGCCCGAAGTGAACGCCGGACCAATCGAGCGAAACCTCAAGCCATTGAAAGTCGGCGTAGACATCGGATCGCGCGGCTTGCTTTCCTCTTCGGACGCAGCTTGCTCGGGCCTCTTCGATTCGTCCTGTTTCACCGGCACAGGCGATGGCTGCTGTCTGGCCGTTTCTTCCGGGGCTGGTTTCTCCGCTTCAGCCTTGGCTGATTTCTTGTCTCGCTGCCCAAAGACCGAGAGCGGAGCTAAGGCGATAACCGCGTTCAAAGACAGGGTGAGAATAGTAATGAGTGACTTTTCAGAGTTTCCGTGGAACATCAGAATAATCTCCTTATATTTTTCGTTAGATTACGTGCCGAGCTGCCAGCCAAACGAGGACTGCCAGAGCCTCCCGAAATGTCCAGCACATTACTTCCGCTGTCGTTGACAGACAATTGCACCGGGGCGCGACCGTCCAGATAAGCCAAAAAGATTTGGTTAGCACCGTTGCGATTGGAACTGTAAACGATCCGCCGGCCGTCTGGAGTCCAGGCGGGATTGCTGTCGATGGTTTTGTCATTCGTCACGCGCACCGGCGACCCACCTTGGATTGGAATGACGAAGATATCAATTTGTCCGTCTTTATGATCCGTGTAAGCAATATGTTCTTCATTAGGCGACAGGCTAAAGCTACGGTCCAATATTTTAGAAGGATCGAACTTTGTTAGCTGCGTGATCTCCTGCGAAGCGACATTGAGAAGATAGAGATCGCGATCCATCTGAAAATAAATCTTTCCGGTCCGGGACCACGCATGGTTAACGACGTATGCATCATCTGCTGACGCAGCGTTTCACCATCGATGAATTCAGTAGCGATAAAGTGGGCGCCCGGTTCGGTGCCAATTTCGTAGATAGTGAGAATGTTCGGGTGATTTAGAACGGAGACGGCCTTGGCCTCCTGAACAAACCGCTGCATTCGCAACTCGTTTGCAGCTACTTTCTCAGGCAGAATCTTCAGCGCCACCTTGCGATCGAGAGTGGTGTCTCGCGCCAGATACACTTCTCCCATCCCGCCTTCGCCGAGTTTCGCGCGGACTTCGTAGCGGCCGATTCTTGTGCCTGGAATGGGGGAATCCATAGTCTCCCGACTCTCCGCAAGCCAAACTGAGTGCGGGGATTCTAACTGACTTAGCAAACGCCCGGCTAGTTTTTCGGTGGGCCGGAGCGGCGGCGGGCACGGAAGTATACGCGAATGTCGTCGGGTCGCGGGTTCACGACATAGATCGAGACGCGTCCATCAGGCAAGGTTTGAATCGTTGCCGGCGAAGCCAAAGTTGTAAGATCCCAACCAAGCGGTAATACGACCGTGTTGCGGAGCCTTCCGAAACTGCGATCCCAAACCAGTTCCTCGCCGTCCGTGTAGTAACTCTTCGGATCGGCATAAGTTTCCATCAGGCGAATTCTGTTGGTCGTTCCGGGCGCGAGCGCGCGGCTCAGATAAGTAACGACGATCTCGCTGTCATCTTTGAGCGTCTCACCGACGGGAAGCTTGCGCTCAACCGCTTGATTGCCACTGATGATCTCCCATTTCAGTTTTTCACCAGTGTCGAGATTGACGCTGGCAGGATCAGTGACATGACTGCCGGCCCGCACCACATTGAAATAATATTTCTCTCCCACCTTGCGGACGGTGTAGTCGTGAGTAATGCGAAAAGCGTGCGACTCAGGAATCTGAAGCTCGTAGAGAATCTCGCGATCCTGATAAGCGCGCTCAGTGACGGACATGTTCTGACTTTGAGCGGCGCTCTTTGTCAGTACCGCCGGCGTTAGCGGACGGGTTCCCGTAAGGCAGAAAAGAATCGCTAGAAAAACGAACGCCCGCAATCGTCTCACTGCTCGACCTCCCAGGGCGTCGACCCACCCGCTAACACAGGTGGTACCGACTTCAGTTTCCGGGCTCTAATCGTGACTTCCAACGATCCACCACTTCCAGCATTCACAAACGCGAGTTTCAAACGGTCATCCGATTCCGTCAGCACTTGCGTCGCTACTGAGCACGAAACTATTTCATAGCCCAGCGGCAACACCAAACTGTTGCGGGGTATCGACAATGAACGTTTGAAGATGATTTGATCGCCTTCGGTGTAATAACTCTTGTCGTCTTTGTAGGTTTTGATGATCGCCAGGCGATATTCGCCGCGTTCGGGAATTTGATGCGCCAGGTACACCTTGATGAAATGGGCCGCCGGAATGAAATTCTCGTTTGGCGAATCAGTTTTCGCCTGCGCTCCGGTGACGACTTCAAACTTCAAAGGCTTGCCCGTGGCGAGATCGATCACCGATTCATCCGAAGCTTCACTGCCTTCGCGAATTTGATTGAAATGAAACCGCGCGCCCGCCCGCGTCTCCGTCACTTCGTAGTAAATCTTGAACTGATGAGTTTCCGGCGCCAGCAGTTCGTAACGCGTGTAGGTGTCGGCGGAGGTGAATTGGCCCGACGCCGCGCCGCATGAAGCGATGATGGCGAGCCAGCCGAGCAGCTTCTTACATAATCGATTCGTTCGCATGATTGGCCGTCCACGAACGCACCAGAGAATTACCGGCACGCTTCGATGGATGATAAACTTGACTTCGCTAATACTTAGATCGAAAGCTCGCCGGAAGCAAGGATAAAAGTGGAGAAGGTCATCGAAATACTAAACCGCATGCAAGCCGATGGCGTCATCGAGCGGTTTGCTATCGGCGGAGGGATAGCTGCAATCCGTTATCTGGAACCGTACCTAACGGACGACATTGATGTTTTTCTGTCACCCGTTGTGGTTAGCGAGGGGGGCTTGATATCGTTTGGAAGGATTTACTCGTATCTGGAAGAGTTAGGGTACTATCCGGAAAGAGAATATGTTCGAATAGGCGATTGGCTCGTTCAATTTGTGTTTGCTTCTGAGTCAGTCCAGGAAGAAGCAGTGGCGAGGGCCGACCGCGTGGCGTTTGCGGGAGTGTACACATCGATCTTTTCTGCGGAACATCTCGCCGCCGAGCTACTTCGTTCAGGCAGGCTTAAGGATCTTACGCGAGTGGCAGCCTTGCTGAAATCAGAGCAAATGGATATGGCATTGTTTCGCGACATAGTCCGTCGCCATGGATTGGCCGAGAAATGGAAAGAGTTTTCGTCGCGTTACGATTTTGAAGAGTGATGAGCAGGCAACAGTTCGATCCAAACAAAATAACGATTGACGACATTTTCCGCTCCAAAGAGGAACGCCGTCGGCGGCTCGCAAAACTGCCTTTGGAAGAAAAAATCGAGATCGTCAAAAGACTACAAACCGTTCCGGCTAAGATGACGGAGAATGAGAAACTAATTTTTGAGTCATTTCTAAGAGTGTGTGCTGACTTTGCTGACGAGCCGATCGAAGAGTGGGATGTTGTTAATGAATGGTATGGCAAACGTGGGATTGAACCACCAGCAAAACCGTTTGACAAACGTCCGGATATCATCGGAGTTGCGACTTCCGGAAAGAGAATCGGCCTTGAACTCAAAGGTTGGGTTAACCGCGAGCAGATATCAGAGGCCCGCAAACAGGAAAGAATACGAGACAACGTCCTGAAAGCGATTGGCGACCAGCCGTCGAACGAAACTAAGCACATTGGCTACATCTGGCTCTCTGCAAAGGAGGCGAGATTTGATTCAGCCGATGCCGCAGATTTCCGGGAACAGATATTCACGCTCATAGAACAGGTCGATAATAACTGGTCGCAAAAGCCCGATTGGGATCAAGAACTCTCCGAGAATGTTCACGACTTTACTAATTTCCCGATTCTTGAAAAATACTTGAACGGCGTTCGATTCCACCCCGCCCGCAAAAGCCGCTTCAAGATCCGCTGGATACGTTTTCCTTCTCCCGGTGGCGCCTATTCTCCCAACGAGATGTTGGAGACGCTAGGCAGTTCCCTTTCTGCTCACAAGAACGACGAGCGGTACAAAGACTTAAAGAAGAAGGTTGGTCTCGACGAAGTCTATTTACTAATTCACTACGACTTCAAGGCCTTTGCTTATAACACGCCTTTTGATGCTCCAGATTTTGGCTTCAAAGAAGCCGCGGAATTCGCGTCGAACGTGCTCGATGGCGATGGTGGCTGTTTCGATCGAATCTTTCTTTTCCACTTTTTGTTTGGCAACGAAGAGGCATATAGAATCTTTCCATCTTTCGGCGGTGGTTGTTCTTAACTTTCACCTCGCGACCACCCCGATATTCGCGATCGTTGCGCCCTTGGTCATCGAGGGCACCGCGCAAACGTAAAGCACGATTCCTGCCACGGGCGCGCGCGCTTCAAAGATAGTCTTGCCGACGTAATCGGTGACGTAACCGACCTTCATTCCCTGCTGGACATAGGTTCCGCGCTTGACCAGCGGATAGAAGATGCCTGTTTGCTCACTCGCCAGGGTCACGACTTTTTCGATCCAAACCGGATGTTCGATCACGGAGGGAGCGCCGGGCAGCATCTTCAGATAGCGCATTACGTTTAAGCAGCCATTTATCAGTGCATTCAGGTCATCGGTTTCAACTGTTCCCGCGTGGCCCGCCTCGGCGGTGATTGATGGCTTGCCTCGCGTGGTCGCGGTGTTTTCCAGATAGCGTGAAGCCTGCGGATCCTTTGGCCGGTCCGTGGAGATGATGATGTGATCGAGGCCGAAGGCCAACACCATCTCGCGCGAAATCTGGTCCTGCTTTTCATTGCCGGTCTTGGTCCAGTAGCTGTAGGGCCGCAAGCTCTCGTCCAAATCGCCGCCGTGCAGGTCGATCAAATGATCGCACTGTTCTACCACTTGCTTCGTGATCAGGAACGACGCGCGGTCGGTTTGAGTGCCGTCCATCTTGCCTGGATACCATCGATTCATGCTCTTGCGATCGACCGGATTCAAGTGCGGTACTTTCTGCTCGAATGACTGAATGTTAATCAGCGGCACGATTATCACCGTGCCGGAAATCTCTGTTGGGTTCAGCGTTACGATCAACTTCTCGAGCGCGATGATGGATGTGTATTCAGTACCATGCGCACCAGCGACCAGCGCCAGCACGGGTCCCGGCTTCACGGACGCGACTAATCCCGCGGCGGAAACGAATCGGCTCATGTATTTTCTCCCATCAATCAATCTGTTAGGTTGTGAACAGCGTTTCATGCTGATTACCTCTAAACCTTACCGCGGCAATCCAACGCGGCGCACCAGGTCGGCGAAGCGAGCGTCCGAGCGCAGGCTGTCCAAGGTCGGATTCGTTAGCAGGCTGACCATTTGCATATCATGCTGTTCATAAGCCTTGTTGAGCCACTCAAATGCTTTGTCGGTTTGGCCCAGCGCGGTGTGGATTTCGGCGATCGAGTGCGGCGACACATTGACGACTCCAGGCAATTGATCGGCGTCCTGGGCCGACGCAGTTAGCTCATCCAGCAGCTTAATCGCTTTGTTTCGTTTCCCGAATTTGGCGTAGGCATGAGCAATGATTGCTTTCATTGCCATCTCGACCGGCGCCACGCCTTTTGAAAGCTCCAGCACCTTTTGATATTCAGCCATCGCTTGCTCAAACAATCCCTGCTGCACATAGACGTTGCCGAGCACGCTGTGGGCCGCTGGAAAGTTGGGTTCCATCTCGATAATTTTCTGAAGGTGCGCTACTGCTGTGTCGTAATCGCGCGCCAGATACGCGGCTAAGGCTGGAGTCATGTTCATCAGCAGCGAGAGCGGATCAAGATCGACTGCGACCTTTGCTTCGACCGCAGCCTCTTCATGACGACCCGTGTTCGCAAAATAGATCGCCGACCAGGAATGAGCCTCCGCATAATTTGGATTTAGATCAAGCGCTTGTTTGAACGCTCTTTCTGCGCCGGCAAAGTCCCAGTCATAGATGAATTTGAAAAAGCCTAGCGAGGCGCGGGCCTCGCCCAGGTTCTGGTCAAGCTCCAGAGCTTTGCTCAGGGCCTGCTTCGCTTCGACCGGCTTGGCGAAGTAATTGTAACCATCGCCCAATGCAGCATAAGCCAAGGCGTAGTGCGGATCGTTACGGACAGCTTGTTGATGGTGTTCGATTCCTTTTTGCACGCCCTCGACCGTAAGCTTGTTAAAGTAGTAACGACCCTTCAGATAAAGCTGATAAGCCTCGGTGCTTTCGGTGTGCCGTCTGGTCAATCGTTTTTGATCTTCACTGGTCAGCTTCAAGCGCAGCTTGTCAGTGATCTCGCGGGCGATTGCTTCCTGCATCGTGAAAAGATCCGCCGGGTTTCGAATGTACTGCGCGCCCCAAATGTGGGTGTCGTCGCGCGCATCGACCAGTTCAGCGCTGATCGAAAGTAGATCGTCGTGCTTGGCGACGCGGCCCGTCAGGACGGCTTGTACCTTCAATTCATGACCTATGACGGACGCATCGGTTTCGCATCCTTTGTAACGAAACGTCGAATTGCGCGACATGACTCTGAGCTGGGCCAACTGCGACAGGTTATTGATCAGAGTTTCCGCGATTCCGTCCGCGAGGTACGCAAGATTTGGATCGCTCGCAATGTTGACGAAGGGCAGGATGGCTATCGAATCGATCGCCGGCCGGGAACGTTCTGCGGGTACTTCCTTCACCTGCGCGACAAAGCGATACCCGCACCAGGGAACCGTCTCAATGTATTGATGCTCGCGCGAATGTTCGCCGAGCGCGTTTCGCAAAGTGGAGATATTTCGGGCGATGTTTCCTTCTTCGACGGCAGTGTTGGGCCAGACGAGTTTCATGACCTCGTCCTTGCTGAGAATGTGCCCGCTGTTTTGCACCAACACGAGAAGCACATCGAAAACCTTTGGCCGCAGTGGCACAACTTCGCCATTGCGCAGCAGCCGCCGCTCGCGCGCGTCCACGCGGAATGGGCCAAACTCATAAGATCTTCTCGTCTGCCAGAACATCACGTTTGGTGTAGAGAAATTCAGATGCCTGCGTTCAAAGTTCAACCTTTAGGTTACCGTCCACGTGTCAGTACCGCGAGCGGTAGTAACCGGATCATACATCTTGTGCACGTGTCAGTACGGCGAGCGGTAGCGACCGGATCATACATCTACTTTGAGGGGAAATACCGTCGTCAATCAAACGTGATTGGTAGGATCCGGTCGCTACCGCTCGCGGTACTGACACGTGGACACAAACTGAACATTGAAGTCTCAACTATTCTCTCCGTTCAAGGGTTCCGCACTCTTTCCGAAACTTTTCCGAACTCGCGAAGGACTTGCGGTCCGCCTTGGAGGTATCTTCCTCATGCAGAAGTCGCGGGTGATTCTATTGAAAGAAACGCGGCTGGAGCAAATGGATTCAAGCACCAAAGGAAATCAACCAATGAACGAAGTCGAAAATGAAATACGCAAACTGGAAGAAGAACTCACGCAGACTGAGATGCGCCTCGACGTCGAAGCACTCGATCGCGTCTACGCCGACGACATCATGGTCACGGCCCCGATTGGCATTTGTGTCGACAAACCAGCGGTAATGACCGAGGTGCGCCAGGCCGCCGAGAAAGCTGTGGTCGGAAAATACGATAAGACCGATCTAAAAGCGCGGGCCTATGGCGATACCGCGGTGACGAGCTACCGCATGGCAGCAGAAGCAACCTTCGAAGGGATGGAGATCAAACGCCAGTTATGTATTACCAACGTTTGGATGAAGCGCAATGGCGGTTGGCAGGTCGTCGCGAGACACACCGCCAGTCTCCCCGGAGACACGCCATCCGCGCAGAACTGCGAGCGAACTTCGTAGCGGTCGAGTCTTTGTTCTTACTGAAGTCGCAAAGAACGTCCTGCTCAATTTAGACAGTGGCCGATAGCTCTCCGGGCCCTAAGTGCTAGAATGGACCTCGACGGATATGCCTGGAGATAAAGCGAAACCGGCGAGACCCAAGCGAACGCGCGAGCGGGAAAGCTCGACCATTTCTCGCGAGGAGTTTCTCGCGCTCAAGAGCCCCAAGGGCAATCTAATTCTGGAAATTGACGGGGAGCCCGTGTCGCTCACCCACCTCGACCGCGTCTATTGGCCCGACGAGAAGATCACCAAGTTCGATCTCCTTTGTTACTACCTCCGGCTCGAGCCACACATTCTTCCCTTCCTCAAGGACCGGCCGGCTATCCTGCAACGTTACCCGCGCGGCATTAACGCGCCGATGTTCTTTCAGCAGGATTTGGAGAGCGCGCCGCGATTCATCAAGACTGTGCGCCTAACTAATCAAGAAGGCCGCGAGTTGAACTATGCGGTTTATACGACGGTCGGTTCGCTGCTGCATTTTGTAAATCTGGGAACGATCGAACAACATCCCTGGCACTCTACCGTGAAGCATCTGGACCACCCGGATTACCTGATGCTCGATCTCGATCCCAAAGAAGCGCCGTGGAAAAATGTTCTGGAGGTGGCGCTGGTCTGCAAGGAAGTTTTTGACGAGGTTGGCTTGTCCGCGTTTCCTAAGACATCAGGATCGTCGGGCATTCATGTCTATTTGCCGCTGAAACCAAAACACGATTACCGTAAGATAGCAGCCGTGGCCGAAGCTCTCGCGAGCGAAGTCGCACAGCGTGCTCCCAAGATCGCCACGACTCAGCGCTCTCTCGCCAAGCGCCAGAAGCAGCAGGTCTACGTCGACGCGATGCAGAATGCGCGTGGCAAGAGCATCGCCGCCTCGTACACCGCACGCGCCAAACCGGGCGCAACCGTGTCCATGCCGCTGACTTGGAAGCAGATTGAGAAAGGCGTGAAGATTTCGGATTTCACGATCAAGAATGTGCCGGGATTGCTTAAAAAGAGCAGAGATGCGTGGGCGAAATTCTTTGACAGCCGACAGGAATTGAGTTTCAGAGCCGAAAAGTGATTACTGAGAAGCAGTCTATGCATTGAGGCCGGGTCTTGGGCAGTCCTGCAGGTACGAGCTAACGCAGTTTCGGAATCAAAGCCATGCTCTTACGGCAAACCTGTGAAACCAACCAACCAATTACTAACGTTTGAAGACGATCAGAGATTCTCGGAGGGGTAACCCTTTCACTCCGAGTCCCACCCACTGTTGACCTGACGATCGTAATTGCCGAAGGACATAGATACCTTTTAGTTTTAGGCC
>WNFT01007254.1_pt1 | contig 19392 bp, 17 predicted proteins | sample 5400191 | NCBI WGS metagenome assembly WNFT01 (sample SAMN13153359, study PRJNA577476) | soil metagenome | isolation source: 80 cm saprolite under Madrone tree | place: USA:California | collected 2016-06-14 | reverse complement strand
GGCGACGTTCCGCGCCCGCCGCTTCTCCCGGGCGATCTCGACCAGGTACTCCACGCCGTCGAGCCCGACGATCGTGTAGCCCTCGCGGGCCAGCCGGAAGGCCAGGGTCCCGATGCCCGAGGCCACGTCCAGCACGTGGACGGACCGGGGGTCCCGCCGGAGGCCCACGGAGCGCTTGGCGTAGCCCGCGACCTCGTCGAGGAGCGCCCGGTAGGGCGGGAACGAGGAGACGATCGCATCGTAGGTGAGGCCGTAGCCGACCGCTACGGCGTGCTCGATCCCGCGACGCAGGCCCGCGCCGACCGCAGGCCCTGCTCCCCCGATCGCGGGCAGACTCAGGCCGCTCATACGGCGGGCAACGATGCACATCGGATGCCACCCGTAACAGACTGATTTGTCGAAAGGACGCGGCTCCGTCCGTGCCATTCCGGCCGACGTTTTTTGGCCCGTCGTGCCGGCTGGGCACGCGCCGGCGTCACGCGAGGGCGGCGTTGATCGTCTGGGTCAACTCGTCAGGCGTAAAGGGCTTGACCAGAATCCCGTTGACGCCGCCGTCGATCGCCTCGCCGACGACCTCTCGGGTGCCGTGGCCCGTGATCAGAACGATCTTGAGCCCGCGGTTCAGAGTGCGGGCGCGCCGGATGACCTCGAAGCCGTTGATGCCGGGCATCTTGTAGTCCACGACGAGCAGGTCGAGCGGGCCCGCCGCGATCTTGGAGAGCGCGACCTCGCCCTCGGTCGTGCCGTCGACCTCGTAGCCGATTCGGCCCAGCACCTTCATGCAGAGGTCCAGAATCGGCTTTTCGTCGTCGACCACGAGAATGCGCATCGGACTATGGTCTCCGGCTCTGGCGCCGGTCGCGCCGGAGCTTGTCTTCGATCGAGCCCACGCGCGCGCGCCACGCCGCCTCGATGCGGTCGACGTGAGACGTGCCGCGACCGAGCGCGCGCTGCGTCAGGACCCCGAAGGACGCCGCCGAGCCGCCAGGCCGCCGGGTCATGCTGAACACCGCGACCTTCGCCCGCTTGACGTGGAGGGCCCGCACGCGCCTGAAGAGCCGGAATCCTTTGGATTCGAGCCCGGCGACCCACCCGCGATGGAGTGGAGGCCGACCGCGTCGAGGCGGGCGGCAATCCGGAGCGTGTCCTTGGGCGAGAAGGACACCCCTTCCCCCTGCGTCCCGTCTCGGAGACTTGGTGTCATCGATCCGGCTCAGCCGCCGCACGGACTCACTCCGCAATGCGCAATACGGTCTCGGCCATCATGAGCTACTGGGCCATTGGGTGTCAAGATCTGAGGCCCTCCTCACGCGATAGTCGAGAGCGGGACGCGCGCGATCCGGCGCGCGAGCTCGGCGCCGTGCGCCGCCAGCCACGCCTTCGTGGCCGTGTAGCCGTACCGGAGCGCGGCGTGGCTCGCGTCGAAGCCCATCGAGGGCCCGAACAGCGGCGTGCCCCGCGGCGGCGGCTGGATCAGGAAGATCTGGGTCTCCGGGTGACGCGCGGCCGTCGCCTCCAGATTGTGCTGGAGCAGGCTCCGGCTGTAGATACGGTTCGCCTGCTCCATGATGAAGTAGAGGCCGCGCTCCCGGAGCGAGCGCTCGCCCGCCTCCTCCAGCGCCGGCACCAAGGGGTTCACGATGACCACGACGTCGGCGCCCGCCTCGACGGCGAGATCGGCGTGGCCGCTGAACCCGACGCCGCCGTCGATGTACTCCCGGCCGCCGATGCTGTAGGGCTCGAAGAACCCCGGGATGGCCGACGACGCGGCGATAGCCTGTGAGACCGGCACCTCGGCCAGCTGGTGCCGCCCGAAGACGACGCGCTCGGCGGAGTCGAGATCGATGGCCGGGATAAGCAGGGGACGCTTGAGCGCCGCGAAGGTGTTCGCGAGGCCGCGCGCCGCGAGCGCCGTCCGCATATATTCCTCGAGCTGCGCGAGCGAGAAGAACCCCGCCGGGAAGTCGTGCTCGGCCCGCGCCAGGATGTCGGGGACGGACGGGCGGGCGCCGGTCGCGGCGTTCTTGCCGATCGCCCACACGAAGCGCGCGAACTGCACGAAGGCGCGGCGGAAGGCGTTGCTCGCGTACACGGACGACCGCGAGAAGTTCAGCGGATCGACCCGGTCCTGGTCGAGGATCTGGTAGAGCTCGGAGGCGGGGAAGCCGTTGGCCATGACGGAGGCCACCACCGCCCCCGCGCTGCAGCCGACGTAGACGTCGAAGTCGCACCCGCGGCCCGGCTCGAACACCCCCTCCTCGAGCGCGGCGAGGACCCCGACCTCGTACATCCCGCCGATCACGCCTCCGCCGCAGAGCGCGAGGCCCAGGCGCGAACGGGACCGCCGCTGCCACAGGCGTCGAATCCGCTCGATCACCCGCGACCTCCGGTCAGTCCGTGTTCGCCGTGCATCCGAGACTCCTCCCCGGCGCGCCGCCCGCGGCGGAGGGCCGCGGAGGAGCCGCGTGTGCGTCGCCACCGCCTCGCTCCAGAATAGCGGAACGGACGCGGTGTTACAATTCACGGGGTGAAGCTCGAGCGGGCGCTGATCGGCATGGTGCACCTCTCGCCGCTGCCCGGGAGCCCGCGCTGGGCCGCCTCGATGTCGGCCGTCATCGACGGCGCGCTCGCCGACGCCCGCGCCCTCGCCGACAACGGGTTCGACGCGCTCTTGCTCGAGAACTTCGGCGACGTCCCGTTCGCGCCCGGGCGCGTGGAGGCCGCCACCGTCGCGGCGATGGCCGTCGTCGCCGACCACCTGGGACGGGCCGTCCCCCGCGTGCCGCTCGGCGTCAACGTGCTGAAGTCTGACGCCCGCGCGGCCCTCGCGATCGCCACCGCGGTCGGCGCTCGCTTCATCCGCGTCAACGTCCACGCCTTCGCCGTCGTCGCCGACCAAGGCATCGTGCAGACCGACGCCTACCACACGCTCCGCGATCGGCGCCTGCTCCCTGTCGGTCGCCGACGCCCTCGTCGTCGGCACCTCGCTCAAGCGCGACGGCGACGTCCGAAACCCGATCGACCCGGCGCGCGTCCGGAGACTTGTCCAGGCGGCTCGCGGCTAGCCTCGCCCTCCTGGCGTTCCTCGCCCCCGGATGCGTCGCGCGGCCCCGACGCCCGCCGGGTCCGATGCTCGACGAGCTGGGGCAGCTCCTCCTCGTGGCCTTCGAGGGCACGACGGTCGCGGGCAATCGGCAGCTCGACCGGCTCCTGTGCGAGATCCGCGTGAGCGGCGTCGTCCTCTTGGCGGACTCGAACATCGAGTCCCCGGCGCAGCTGCGGGCCCTCACCGCCGATCTCCAGCGCCGGTCGCAGGAGTGCACCGGCCGGCCGCTCCTGATCGCCACCGACGCCGAGGGCGGAGAGGTCATGCGCCTCTCACCGCGCGGGGGGTGGGAGCCGACCCTCTCGCACGAGGAGCTCGGGCGAGAGGGGGATCTTGCGCTCACCGAACTGGAGGCGCGGCGAATCGGCTTCATGCTGCGCGACGCCGGCGTCAACTGGAACCTGGCGCCCGTCGTCGACGTTGGCTACAACCCGGCCAACCCCGTGATCGTCGAGCGCGGGCGGAGCTTCTCCGCGAACCCGCTCCGCGTCGCGGCCCAGGCCCGCGCCTACCTCAGGGGATTGCGGGCGGCCGACGTCCTCACGACGCTCAAGCACTTCCCCGGCCACGGCTCGAGCTACGCCGACTCGCACGCGGGCTTCGTCGACGTGACCGAGACCGCCGATGCCGAGGTCGAGCTCTATCCGTACCGCGCGCTGCTCGGTGAGGGGCTCGTCGACGCCGTGATGACCGCGCACGTCTTCAATCGCCGCCAGGACCCGGACTTCCCGGCCACGCTGTCGCCCGCCACGCTCACGGGCCTCCTGCGCCAGGAGCTCCAATGGGCGGGCGTCATCGTCTCGGACGACATGCGGATGGGCGCGATCCGGGCCGACAACGGCTTCGTCGAGGCCGTGGTGCAGGCGGTCCGCGCGGGCGTCGACCTGCTGCTGATCGGCGACGACCGGCTCGACGACGGCCGGTCCGCCGCCGCCGCCGCGCTCGCCGCGCTCCACCGAGCGGTCGAGGACGGGCGGCTCTCCGACGAGCGGATCGCGGCGTCACTCGAGCGGATCCGTCGACTGACGGCCAAGCTCTGAGGCGTCGGACATGCCCCTACCCTCGGCCCACGCCGGCGACGCGGACCGGCCGCTCAGCGGTCCACCGGCCCCGCGCGCTCAAGGAGCGCGTCCACCTCGGGGCGGCGCGGAAGGGAGGGCCGAGCGCCACGCGTGGTGCAGGCGAGCGCGGCGGCGGCGGTCGCCAACCGGAGCGCCTGCCAGAGGGCCGCACCCTCCGCGAGCCCGACGGCGAGGGCGCCGTTGAAGGCGTCGCCCGCGGCGGTCGTGTCGACCGCGGTCACGGGGAACGCCGGGACCACGAGGTCGCCGGCCGGGCCCGAGGCGAGCGCGCCCCGCTCGCCGAGCGTGACGATTACCGCGCCGGCGCCCCGGGCGCGGAGGGCGCGCCCGACCGCCGCGGCCTCTCCCAGCTCCGCCACGCTGACGCCGCCCAGACGGGCCGCCTCGCTCTCGTTGGGCGTCAGATAGTCGACGAGTGGCCAGACGCTCGGGTCGAGGTCGCGCACCGGAGCCGGGTTCAGGATCGTGACCTTCCCCCGCGCGCGGGCGAGCTCGAGGGCTCGCACGACGGTCTCAACCGGCGTCTCGAGCTGGCAGAGCACGACATCCGCCCACGCGAAATCCGTCTCCCACCGCTCGACCGCCGACGGCGGCAGAAGTCGGTTGGCGCCGGGCGCCACCGCGATCTGATTCCGGCCGCGCGCGTCGACGACGATCAGCGCCGTCCCCGTCGCGGCGTCCGGCGCGGTCGCCAGGCCGGCGACCCCGATCCCCTCCGCCTCGAGCCCCGCGCGGATCTCGGCGCCCGACGCGTCGGCGCCCACGCAGCCCAGCAGGCGGACCTCGGCGCCGAGCCGCCGGGCGGCGACAGCCTGGTTGGCACCCTTGCCGCCATGGGTCACGAGCAGCGTCCCCTCTGACACCGTTTCGCCGGGCGCGGGGAGCCGCTCCACCAGGGCGACGAGGTCGATATTGGCGGAGCCTACGACGAGGACGCGCGGCATAGACGCTCGAGGAACCAGGGGACGAACCGTTCCGCCTCGACGGCCAGCGCCACCCGGCAGTTCGGCGGCCCGGGCCGCCGCCGGGTCTCGCCGTCGGTACCGATCTCGAGCCGGACGCGCTCGAAGGTGACGAAGGACGGCCGGAGCGCGACGCCGACGGCGAGGGGGTCGTGCAGCGTGAGACCCGAGTGGTCCGCCGCCGCCTCGACGCGGAAGGCGAACCGGGTGAACGCCGAGACGAAGTCGGCCAGGCGGTGCGGCGCCCGCTCGAGCGCCGCGTCCAGGGCGGCACGCGCGAGGATGACGCGTTGCGTGACGTCGAGCGGGACGAGCTCGAGCGGGAGGCCGGCCGCCACCACCCGGTCGGCTGCTTCCGGGTCGACGTGCATGTTGAACTCGGCGGTGGGCGTCACGTTGCCCGGCACGTCGACCGCCCCCCCCATGACGACGAGACGCCCGATGTCCGCGAGGGCGGTGGCGTCCAGCTCGAGCGCCTGGGCCACGTTCGTCAGCGGTCCGATCGCGACCACGGTCAGCATCCGTCCGACCCGGCGCGCCGTCTCAACGAGGGTACGCGCGGCCAAGCCAGGCGCCGGGGCGGGCGGCGACGCCTCCGGTGGGAGGGCGTCGCCCAGGCCGTCGGCGCCGTGGTAGTGGGTGGCGGTCCGCAGCGGGCGCGCGAGCGGACCGGCGGCTCCCTCGACGATCTGCGGCGGTCGGATCGGCGCCGCGACCGCGACGACCCGCCGGGCGTTCCGGGTGCAGAGCGGCACCTCGACGTTGCCGGCGACGGTCGTGATCGCCTCCACGCGGCACTCGGGCGAGCCGAACGCCAGCAGCAGCGCGAGAGCGTCGTCGATGCCGGGGTCGGTGTCGATCAGGAGGGGCCTCATGGTATCGTTAAAGCCAGGACGTCCCTAGAAGGGGGGAGGACCCATGAACATCCTCATCATCTACTGCGGGGAGTGAAACTACCTCCCCCAGGCCTCCAGTTTGCAGGCCGCCATCAAGCAGAAATACGGGATCACCGCCGGCCTCAAGGAAGGCTTCGGCGGCATCTTCGAGGTCGCGATCGACGGCAAGACCGTCTACTCGAACAAGACGACGTACCGCTTTCCGACCGACCAGGAGATCTTCGAGAAGATCGAGGCCGCTAGGACGTAGCACGACCGCGCTCGAGCTCTTCGGCAAACCGCGGATGGGCCACGGCAACCAAGGCCGCGGCCCGTTCCCTCTCGCCGAGCCCGGTCAGCCGGGCGGCGCCGTGTTCGGTCACGATCCAGTCCACGAGGTAGCGTGGCGTGGTCACGGCGGCACCGGCGGCGAGTCGCGCGACGATCCGCGAGACGGTGCCGTCGCGGGCCGTCGACGGGAGCGCGATGATCGATGCCCCGCCGGGCGCCCCTGAGGCGCCGAGCACGAAGTCGAACTGACCGCCGATCCCGGCGACCTGCCGGCCGCCGAGGCTCTCCGCCGTCACCTGGCCCGTCAGGTCCACCTCCAGCGCCGAGTTGATCGAGACGAACCGCGGCAGGCGGGCCACGACCGCAGGGTCGTGGACGTACTCCGAGGATTCCATGTTGACCGCCGGGTTCTCGTGGGCGAATCCGAACACCCGCCGCGTCCCCATGATCTCGCCGATGTCCATGCGGCCGCGGTGAAACGGCTTCGCGGCGCTCGTGACCACCCCCGCCTCGCAGAGCGGTACGGCGCCGTCGACCAAGAGCGAGTGGAGCGACAGGTCCCGCTTGTCGCCGAGGAATTCCAGGACCGCCTGCGGACTCGCGCCGAGCCCGATCTGCACCGTCGCGCGGTCGGGAACCAGCTCGGCCACCCGTCGCCCGATCGCGCGCTCGGTCGCCCCCAGCACGGGCGGCGGATAGACCAGGAGCTCCTCGTCCGCCTCGGCCCAGGCGTCGACCTGCGACCGGTGAAGCGCGCCGCCGAGCGTGCGCGGCATCCGGGGGTTGATCTGCGCGATCACCAGCGGGGCCTGGCGGGCGGCCGGCAGCGTGACGCTCGCGGAGACGCCGAGGCTCAGATAGCCGTGGGCGTCGGGGGGCGCGGCGTGGACGACGACGCAGTCCGGCTCCCAGGCGCCGCCGCGGTTGAAGACGCGCGGAAGGTCGAAGTACCGCACCGGGACGAAGTCGACCTGCCCCCGCCGCGCCGCGTCGGCGAGCGGCGGCGACATGTGCCAGGTCACGAAGGTGATCTTCCCCGCGAGGTCGGGCCGGCAGAACGGATAGTCGCCGAGGTGGATCCCGCCCATGAGCGTGAGGGGCTGGAGCCGGTCCGCCTGGCGGCAGAGCTCGGCGACCAGGCTCACCGGCTCGCCGCAGCCGGGCGGGAGCAGGACCTTCATGCCAGGCCGGAGGCGGGCGACCAGATCCGCGTGCGAGCCCTTCGCGAAGGAGCGCATGCCGGGGGTGGGGCATTGTAATCGAGTGAGCGGGCCGCCGGCAACCGCGCCGGCCCGCGCGCGGGCGTACAATTGACGCGCCATGCCGCTCGCGCCGTTTCTGCCCTTCGTCCGCCGCTGGTTCGAGGAGACGTTCGGCGCACCGACGCGCCCCCAGCGCGAGGGGTGGGCGTCGATCGCGGCCGGTCGACACACGCTGATCGTCGCGCCGACGGGATCGGGCAAGACGCTGGCGGCCTTCCTCTGGACCCTCGACCACCTGCACCGCCTGGCGCTCCAGGGCCGCCTCGAGGATCGGGTCTACGTCGTCTACGTCTCGCCCCTCCGGGCCCTCAACAACGACATCGAGAAGAACCTACGCGAGCCGCTCGCCGGCATCTCCGCCGCCGCGGCCGCCGCCGGCCACCGGCTGCCCGACCTGCGGGTGGCCGTGCGCACGGGCGACACGCCGGCCCCGGCGCGCCAGGCGATGACGCGCCGGCCCCCGCACGTGCTGATCACGACGCCCGAGTCCCTCTACCTGCTGCTCACGGCGGAGAGGTTCCGCCCCGCCCTCGCGAGCGCGCGGTTCGTCATCGTCGACGAGATCCACGCGCTCTTCGCTTCGAAGCGGGGCGCGCACCTGGCGCTCTCGCTCGAGCGGCTGGCGGCGCTCGCGGGGGAGGGTCTGCAGCGGATCGGCTGCTCGGCGACGGTCCGCCCGGTGGAGGACGCCCTCGCCTTCCTCGTCGGCGCCGGGCGCGGCGGCGCGGTCGTGGACGCCGGCTTCTCGCGGGCGATGGAGCTCGAGGTCGTCACCCCCGTCGCCGATTTCCTGACGGCGCCGAGCGACACCGTGTGGGACGCGCTGCTCCAGCAGCTGGCCGAGTGGGTGGCGGCGCACCGGACCACGCTCGTCTTCGCGCCAAGCCGCCGCGCCGCGGAGCGCCTCGCCCGCAACCTCGACGACCGGCTCCCCGAGGGCAGCGTCCTCGCCCACCACGGCTCGCTGTCGCGGCGGGCGCGGCTCGAGGCCGAGGACCGCCTCAAGGGGGGCGCGCTCCGCGCGCTCGTCGCCACCTCCTCGCTCGAGCTCGGCATCGACGTGGGCGCCATCGACCTCGTCGTCCAGACCCAGTCGCCGCGTACGATCGCGGCGGTCCTGCAGCGCGTCGGCCGCGCCGGGCACCTGCTGACGCGCGTCTCGCGGGGCAAGATCATCGCCACCCGGGGCGAGGAGCTGGTCGAGGCCGCCGCAGTCGCCCGCGCGATCCGCGCGCAGGAGCTCGACCGCCAGGCGATGCCCGAGGCCCCGCTCGACGTGCTCGCGCAGCAGATCGTCGCCTCCGTGGCGACCGGCCCGTGGGAGGTCGACGGGCTCCTCGCCCTCTGTCGCCGCGCCGCGCCCTACCGGGCGCTCGGCCGGGAGGCGTTCGTCGCGGTCGTGCGCGCGCTGGCCGAGCCGCTGCCCGCCGAGGTCAAGGGGGCCGCGCCGCGCATCCTCTGGGACCGCGTCAACGACCGCCTGCACGCCCGCCGCGGGAGCCGCCTGCTCGCGCTGACATCGGGCGGGACGATCCCGGACTCGGGGCTCTACGACGTCTACGTCGCCGACACCGACCTGAAGGTCGGCACCCTCGACGAGGAATTCGTCACCGAGAGCCTGCCCGGCGACGTCTTCCTCCTCGGGTCCCACGCGTGGCGGATCGCGAAGGTGCGCGCGGACCGCGTCCTGGTGGAGGACGCGCACGGCATGTCCCCCACGGTGCCCTTCTGGAGGGGCGAGCATCCGTCACGCTCGTGGGACCTCGGCGTGTTGGTCGGCCGGCTCCGCCGCGACGTCGCCGAGCGGCTCGACGACCCCGGGTTCGAGCCGTGGGCCGCGCGCGAGTGCGGCCTCCACCCGACGGCGGCGCGCGCGCTCCGCGCCTGGATCGCCAAGGGACGCGAGCTGCTGGGCTGCGTGCCCGACGACCGGACCATCGTGGTGGAGTCGTTCGGCGACGAGCTGGGCGGGCGGCACGCGATGATCCACTCGGTCTTCGGCATGCGCGTCAACGGGGCCTGGGGCATCGTGCTGCGCGAGGCGCTCCGGCGTCGCTTCGGGCTGGTCGCGGAGGCGAGCCACGTGGACGACGGCGTGCTCCTCTCCTTCGCCCCCGGCCAGGCCCCGCCGGCGCCCGGCCGCCTGCCGCTGCTGGTGCCGCCCGAGGACCTCGACCACCTCCTCGGCCACGGCTTGATCGGCTCGCCGCTCTTCGCCACCCGCTTCCGCCACGCGGCGGTGCGCGCCCTCTTCATCCCCCGCATGTCGCGCGGGCAGCGGACGCCGGCCTGGCTCCAGCGCCTCAAGGCCGACGCGCTCCTGGAGGCGGTCGGCGGCCAGCCCGAGTTCCCGATCGTCGCCGAGACGCTCCGCGAGTGCTTCGACGACGCGCTCGACGTGGCCCACCTGCGGGAGATCCTCGGCGGGCTCCGCGCGGGCGCCCTCGAGGTGCGGCACGTCGACACCCCGCTGCCGTCGCCGTTCGTCTATCCGCTGCTCCTCGCCTGGGACTGGGCGTACCTCGGCGCCGGCCACGCCGAGGAGCGACGGAGCGACGCGGTGGTCATGCGCAAGGCCTGGCACGCACCGGCCGGCCGGCTCGAGCCCGACGCCGTCGCCGCGGTCGTCGCCGAGCTCCAGCGGACCGCGCCCGAGCGGCGCGCGCGGGACCCGAACGAGCTGGCCGCGCTCCTGGAGGAGCTCGGCGAGCTGACGGCCGCTGAAGTGGCCGCGCGCGTGGTCGGTGATCCCGGACCGATGCTCGACGCCCTCGGGGCCGAGGGGCGCGTGCGCGCCCTGGACTTCGGCACCGGACGCCGCGCCCTCGTCTCCACGATCGAGGTGCCGATGTACGCCGCGATCGGCGCCCGGCTCACCTCGGGGGAGCTGGAGACCTCCCCGGGCCAGGTCGGGGAGAGCGCCCCCGACCCCCCGGCGCTCGAGCGGATCCTGCTCCGCGCCGTCCGGACCCGCGGCCCCGTCACCGCCGCGGAACTGGCCGGCCGGTATGACGTGGCCGAGCCCGCGGTCGCCGGCGCCCTCGACGCCGCCCTCGCCCGGGGCGCACTCCGCCTGCTGCCCGACGGCACCTACATCCACGTCGCCGTGCTCGACGAGATCCAGCGCCGGCAGGTGCACGCGCGCCGGGTCGTGCGCGCCGTCGCCTCGCCGGAGGCTTTCGCCGCGTTCGTCCTGCGGCGCCAGCACGTCCACCCCGATCACCGGCTGGTCGGACCACCCGGCCTGCTCAAGGCGCTCGAGCCTCTCCAGGGCGAGGATCTCCCGGTGAAGCTCTGGGAGCAGGAGCTGCTGCCGGCGCGCCTCGAAGGCTACGAGCCCGCGTGGCTCGACCAGCTCGGCCTCTCCGGCGACATCGTCTGGACGCCGTTCGAGCGCCGCGCCGGCCGCGTCGGGGTTGCGCTCCGGGACAACCTCGGCTGGCTCAGAGAGCCGACCGCCGAGCCGTCGCTCGGTGAACACCAGAAGCGAATCCTGAGACAGCTCGAGGTGCGGGGGGCGTCGTTCGTACAGGAGATCGCGCGCGGGGTCGCGCTCGATGGCGCCGTGGTCCTCGCCGCCCTATGGGAGCTCTTCTGGGCCGGGCTCGTCACGCCGGACAGCTTCCAGGCGATCCGGCGCGGCCCCGAGCCCGCGGCGGCGCGCCGTGACCGACGGCGCTATCGGCCGGCGGGCGCGCCGCTCACCGCCGGCGGGCGTTGGAGCGCGTTCGCCGCCGAGGAGGCGGTCACGGCCGAGCAGGGCGACGAGGCGTGGGCGCACCTGCTGCTCGCACGCTACGGCGTCGTGGCACGGGAGCTGGCGCGCGGCGACTGGAGCCGGCTTCGCCACGCGCTCCTGCGGATGGAGTACGGCGGCGAGGCGCTCCGCGGCTACTTCGTCGAGGGGCTGTCGGGCGAGCAGTACGCGCTGCCGGAAGCCGTCCGCGAGCTCGAGGCCGAACGGCGCCGCGCGGAGCCGCACGTCCTGGTGAGCGTCTGCGACCCCGCGAATCTCTGGGGCGTCGCGTTCCCGCTCCTCCGGCTGGACGGCACGCGCGCCCTGACCTCTCGCATCCCGCAGAACTGGCTCGTCCTGCGCGGCGGACGCCCGGTCTTGCTCGCGGAAGGCCACGGGCGCGAGCTCACCAGGCTCTCCGGGTGGGAGGCGGCGGACCTCGGAGGCGTCGTGGCCGCGCTCAAGTCGGTGATCGACCGGCCCCTCGCCCTCCGTCCGATCCGCCGGCTCGAGGTGCTCACCTGGGACGGGACGCCCGCGCGGGAGACCGAAGCCGGCCCGGCGCTCCTCGACGCCGGCTTCACGGCCGACGGGCCGCGGCTGTCGTGGGACGGCTATCCGGGGCCCGCCCGGCGCTGATGCCCCTCCTGCGCCGTCGGGGCGGGGCCGGGAGGAAGTCCCGCCGCTCCGTGGGCGTCCCCGCGCGACGGCGGCGCGGCGATCCACCGGGGCGAAGCCTCGGGCGCGGCCACGCGGGCCGAACGCCGCCCGAGCTCCGCCGATCGTCGGTTCCTTGACGCCCGCGCGCCGGCCTCCCTACCCTCGCGCCGTGCGGCGCCCACTCCTGATCGCGCTCGCGCTCGTCGTCGCCGGCACGACCGTCGCCCCCGCCGAACACCGCGTCTATTACCGCTACGTCGTTCTCGGGTACGTCGGCGACCGGGAGGGCCGCCCGCTCGCCCGCCAGCCGGTCACGCTGGTCCGCGACAAGACGGGCCTCGCCTACCTGGACGAGACGAACGACGGCGGCTTCTACCTGATCGTCGCCCGGCTCGACGACCACAACGTCGGGGAGCGGCTGACCCTGAGGATCGGGCAGGTCGAGACCTCCATTATCGCCCGGTTCGACCCGCAGAACCACGCCGACGAGCGCGGGACGCGCGTCGACCTTGTGGCGGGCCGGCCGGTCGAGCGCGCCGCGTGGTTCGCCTCGACGCTCCGGCGGGTCCTCGGCACGAAGTGACGACCGGTCGCGGTGTGACGGCCCCCTCCGACACCTGGAGTACACTTGGGCGCCGGTAAACATCGCCCGGACTAAAGTCCGGGGTTTTCTCGGAGAAAGGAGCCCGTGCGTGCGTGAGCCCGAGAGCCTGGCCTTGCGGTTCCAGGTTGACGGGTCGTCGGCCCGGTTGGCGACCCGGTAGCCTCCCCGTCCAGCACCACCGTCGTTTCGACGGCTGTCTGAGCCGGCCCACGGCTTGGTTGTCGCCAGTGTTCAGCTCCAACTGGGGACCCTCTACCACAGAGATCGGCGCTCCTCCCCGCCCTGAAGGGCTGGGGTTCCGCGCCGGGAGAATTCGATGAGCACTCGCGCCCGGCACCGCACAGGGACCGGGGCCGTCCGGCAGGGAGGCCGCGCATGAAAGCCTACGTGCTGATCGAGACCACGCCGGGGAAGACCAAGGCCATCAAGAGGATGCTCGGCAAGCTCAAGAGCGGCGCCACCACCGTGGTCGCGCTCGACGCCGTGACCGGGCCGTACGATTTCATCGCGGTCGTCGAGGGACCGAGCCTCGACGCGATCGGCCAGCTCGTCACGGAATCGCTCGGGACGATCGACGGCGTCACCCGCACGACGACCTGTATCGCGGTGGCGATCGGCTAGGCGCCGACGGGTGCGCGTTCTCGTCGTCGGCGGCACGGAGTTCATCAGCCTGCACGTCGTCCGCGCGCTCCAGCGGGAGGGCCACGAGGTCGCCGTCCTCAACCGCGGGCGCCGGCCCGAGCGCGTCCCCGCCGGCGTGCGGGTCATCGTCGCGGACCGCAAGCAGCACACGGCGCTGGCGCGGGCGCTCGCCGGGCAGGGGTTCGACGCCGTGTACGACGTCGCCTACGCGCCGACGACGGGCGAGGACGTCGCCGCCCTGCTCGACGCCCTCGGGCCCGGGCTGCGGCGCGCGGTCTTCGTGTCGACCGGCCGCGTGTACGACCACACGCTCCCTCTCCCGCTCGACGAGGAGACGCCGCGAAGCCTCTACTGGGGCGAGTACGCGAAGCACAAGATCGAGGGGGAGGACGCGTTGCTCGAGCGCCATCGGCGCCGCGGGCTCCCGGTCACGATCGCGCGTCCCACCCACGTCTACGGCCCGCTCAACACCCGCAACAACGAGACGTTCTTCTTCGACCGGATCCTGCGGGGGCGGCCGGTGCTGGTCCCCGGCGCCGGCGGCTGGCTCCGCCAGTTCGGCCACGTCGAGGATCTCGCGGACGCCATGACGGCGATGCTCGGCGAGCCGCGCGCCGCCGGCCGGGCCTACAACGTCACCGGCGAGGAAGTCCTAACCCAGGTCGGCTTCGTCGAGCTGGTCGCCGAGGTCGTGGGCCGGCCCGTCACGCTGGTGCCGTTCGATCCCCTCTTTCTCCAGCGCGTCCCGCCGGGGCCGGTGTTCGGCCAGAACCTCGTCTACGATTGCCACGCCGTCTATGCGACGGCGAGGCTTCGCGCCGAGCTCGGGCTGCGCCCGCGCTACACGCTCGGCGCCGGCCTCGCCCAGACGTGGGAGTGGTACCGCAAGGAAGGCCTCGACCGCCGCCCGGTCGACTTCGCCACCGAGGACGCGCTCCTCGCCCTGATCCGGTCGTAGAGGTGGGGCCGATCCTCGTCTATTATCCCGACCCGGCGGAGGCGAAGGTCTACGCGCGCTTCGTGCGGCCTCCGCGCGGAGCCGCCGTGGAATGCTGCGACAGCCCCGCGGCCGCCGCCCGCCGCATCGAGGACGCCGAGATCCTCTACGCCTGGGCCTTCCCCGCTCACCTCCTGGCTCGCGCGCGGCGGCTCCGCTGGGTGCAGGCGATGGGCGCCGGCGTGGACCGGTTCCTCGTCCCCGAGCTGCCCGAGGGCACCGTGCTCACCCGGGCCCCCGTGTTCGGGCCGTGGATGGTCGAGTACGTGTTCGGTTGGTGCGCGTGGGTCACCCAGAAGGCGGAGGCGTATCGGCAGGCGCAGCGCGAGCACCGCTGGCTGGCGACGGTCCCCGACCGGCTCCGGGGTCGAACGCTCGCGATCGTCGGGCTCGGGACGACCGGGCGCGCGCTCGCCCGAGCCGCCCATACGTTCGGCATGCGCGTCACCGGCGTGAGCCGCTGCGGGCGCCGCGTCGCCCACGTCGACCACGTCTACCCCACGGCGCGGTTGACGCGCGCGCTCGCGGAGGCCGACTTCGCCGTGCTCGCGGTTCCCCTCACGGCGGAGACCCGGCGCCTGATCGGCGCGCGGGAGCTGGCCGCGCTCCCGCCGAGCGCGTGGCTCGTGAACGTCGCCCGGGGACCGATCGTCGAGGAGCAGGCGCTCCTGGCCGCGCTCCGACAGGGACGGCTCGCGGGGGCGATCCTCGACGTGTTCGACGAGGAACCGCTCCCCGCCGGGCACCCGCTCTGGGATCTCCCGAACGTCGTGATCACGCCCCACGTGGCGGGCCCGAGCACGCCGGCCGAGATCGGGAGCGTCTTCAACGACAACCTCCGGCGCTACGCGGCGGCGCGCCGGCTCGCCCACCGGGTCGATCGCCGGCGCGGGTATTGAGCTCCGTGATCGCGCGCCCGCTGCGCAGGCGGCGGCCGGCGCGGATCCACGGGCACTCGACCGGGCGGGACGCTACTGGCTGGGGGTCGTGGGGGGCTGGATCGCCCGCGTCGCGTTCAATTCGACGTACGTAAACCAGGTCGTCAGGCCTTCGTAGATGTGGACCTGGAGGGCGTTGCCCCCCTTCTCGTAGACCTGGATGGTCCCGGCGTTCGACGTGCTCGTCGAGCTGACGTGCTTCCAGCCGTTGGCCTCCAAGGTCGCGCGCATGGCCCGGGTCAGGCTCTCGGGCTCGAGGCGGCCGCGATAGACGAGCCGCGCCGCCTTGACGCTCGGCGACTCGATGATGGTGGACTTGTCGGGCTGGTAGGTGAGACCCTTGGGAACGGGGATATCCTCGAACTCGCTGTGGGGCGGTTGCGACTTCACGGTCGCGCATCCGGCGCCGACGACGAGCACGAGCACGCTGAGCAGCAGGCAGGCCAACCGCATGGCTGGATGGTACCAAGCGACCGCACGGGCCCCCAAGAGATTTGTGGCGTCCCTGCTGATCACCGCGTCGGTCCTCCCGGGCTGCGCGCATCGCCCCGTGCCACCGATCGGCTTCGCGGGCACCCCCTTCAAGCCCGACGCCGACGAGCGCCGGCTCTGGGCCGAGGCCGAGCGGGAAGAGGAGCAACTCCAGAAGGCGGCCGGGCTCTACGGCGATCCCCTGCTCGAGGCATACCTGGCGAGGATCGGCGACCGCCTGACGCCGGGAGAGGTGAAGCAGGCCGGTGGGCCCGGCTTCGAGTTCCACGTCGTGCGCGACCCGACGCTGAGCGCCTTCGCGATGCCGAATGGCAAGGTCTACGTGCACACCGGGCTCCTGGCGCGGGTCGAGGACGAGGCGCAGCTCGCGATGATCCTCGGGCACGAGATCACCCACGTCACCAACCGGCACGCGCTCCAGTTCCAACGCGACGCGCGGAACAGAGTCGTCCCGCTGAGCGTGCGCGCGATCGCCGAGTCGATCGGCGCCGCGGCGGCGGGGCCCTGGGCCGAGCACGGCGACCGGGTGGGCACCGCCGGGCTCAGCCAGACGGCCCAGGTCGTGCTCGGGCTCGGCCTCAAGCTCGCGGCCCTCGCCGCGATCCAGGGCTACGGGCGGGACCTTGAGCGGGAGGCGGACACGGGCGGCCTGCAGAACCTGGTGGCGGCCGGCTATGACCCCAGCGAGGCGCCCAAGGTGTTCGCGCTCCTGGGGAAGGCGGCGAGGGAGCGCGGCGCCCCCGAGACGTTCTTCTTTGGAAACCCACGGCGACTCGACGAGGGCCTGAAGGACACGGCGGAGCAGGTGCAGACCAGGTACGCGGGCGTCCGCGGCGAGGTCAACACGGAGGAGTTCGCGCTCCGGACGCGCACCGTCGTGCGCGACAACGCGCTGCTCGACATCCACGCGGGACGCTTCACGCTCGCCCAGGCGCAGCTCGACCGCGTGCTCGCGCTGGCGCCGAAGGATCCGACCGCGCACCTCTACTACGGCGACCTCTACCGGCTCCGGGCGCAGCGCGCCCACGCGCCGCGCGCGAAGGAGTCGCTCGCCCAGCAAGCGCTCGGGCACTACCTGCGGGCGGCCGACCTCGACCCCGCGTTCCCCGACCCGTTTCGGGAGCTCGGCTTCCTCTATTACCAGCAGAAGGAGACCGCGCGGGCGAAGGAGGCGTTCCAGAAGTACCTCGCGCTCAAGCCCGACGCGCCGGACGCGAAACGGATCAGGGAGTACCTGATCGAGCTCGACCGGTGACGCGCTGGCTCATCGTCCTGCCGTCGGAGGGCGCGGAGCACATGGGGCTCGACTTCCGCGCCGAGCTCCTCGCCATGGGACACGAGGTGCGGACCTTCGCCTACCGGCGCCGCAACCCGCTCTACAAGAACAAGAGCACGAAGGCCGCCTACCAACTCTGGATCCGCCGCCGCCTCGAGCGCCTGTGCCTTGCGTGGAGGCCCCGCCTCGTCCTCGTCATCAAGGGTGGGCCGATCACGCCGGGCCTGATCGGCCGGGTCAAGTCGCGGCTCGACGCGCTCTTCCTGAATTTCTTCCCCGACAATCCGCTCCTGATGATCCCCTTCGAGTGCATCGAGGCGTACGACGTCTTCTTTACGAAGGAGCGCTACGCGCAGCGCCAACTCGAGCAGGTCGGCCTCGGCAACCTCTACTATCTGCCGATGTACTGCGCTCCCGCGTTCCACCATCCGGTGGAACTCGGCGGCGACGAGCAGCGCGCCCTCGACGGCGCGATCGCGCTCGTCGGAAGCCACTACCCGTACCGCGAGCGGCTCGTGCGCGCGCTCGCCGGCTACCCGGTGCGCATCTGGGGGCCGGGCTGGGAGCGCGCTGATTCGCCCGTGCGGCGGCTGGTCGCGGGCGGGGCGGTGTGGGGCCGCGCCAAGCTCGCGATCTACTGTGGTGCCCCGCTCTCCCTCAACCCGCACCATCCGCTGAACGACATCGTCGGCGTGAACGCCCGCACCTTCGAGCTGGCGAGCGCCGGCGCCTGCCAGGTCGTCGATCTCAAGGAGGAGCTCGCCGCGCTCTTCAAGCCCGGCGAGGAGGTCGTCGTCTATCGGGACCTGCCCGAGCTCCGGCGGGTCCTCGACTACTACCTCGCGCACCCCGACGAGGCCCGCGCCATCGGCGCCAACGCGCTCCGCCGCGCGCGCGCCGAGCACACCATCCGGCACCGGATCGACGAGATGCTGTTCGCGGTCGAGGAGCGCTTCGGCAAGCCGTGAGCGCGTCGCTGGCGCGCGAGCTCCGCTGCATCGACTGCGGGGCCTCCTATCCGCTCGCCTACCGGCTCGAGTGCGACACGTGCCGGGGCCTCCTCGAGCTCACCTACGACCTCGAGCGCCTCGGCGCGGCGGGCCCGGCGCTCCTCACGGGGACGGGGCTCTGGCGGTACGCGCCGCTGTTGCCGATCGCCGACCCCGCGCACCGGGTGACGCTCGGCGAGGGCGGAACGCCGCTCCTGGACTGCCCGCGCCTGGCCGGGCGCCTGGGCGTGCGGCGCTTGCTCCTCAAATACGACGGGGCGAACCCGACCGGCACCGTCAAGGACCGCTCGTCGGCGACCGCCGTCGGCGCCGCCCTGCAGTTCGGCTACCGCCTGACCTCGGTCGTGAGCTCGGGCAACGCGGGGTCGTCGATCGCGGCCTACGCGGCGCGGGCGGGCCTCCGCTCGCTGATCTTCGCCTACGAGCGCACGTCAGCGCCGAAGCTCCTCCACATGCAAGCGACCGCGTCGGACCTGATCATCTACCGCGGGGTGTACGACGACCTGATCACCCTCTGGGACCGGCTCGTGGAGGAGCACGTGTTCTTCGACTGTGGCGCCTCCCGCAACGCCTACAAGCAGGAGGGCAAGAAGACCCTCGCCTACGAGATCGCCGAGCAGACCGGCTTCCGGCTCCCGGACGTGGTGGTGGCGCCGGTGGCGGTGGGCGAGACGTTCATCGCGACCGCGCGGGGATTTCGCGAGCTCGCCCAGGCCGGGCTGATTCCGCGGGCGCCGCGCCTGGTGGCGGCCCAGGCCGCCCGCGCCAACGCGATCACACGGGCGTTCCGCGCCGGCACGCCGATCGCGCCGCTCAAGATCGGCTACACCGTCGCCGAGGGCCTGGCCGCCGGCAACCCGGGGCGCAAGGGCGACTGGGTCCTCCGTCTCCTGCGCGAGGGCGATGGGCTCGCCGCCGACGCCGAGGACGACGAGATCCTCGAGGCCCAGCGCCTGCTCGCGCGCGTGGAAGGCGTCTGGGCGGGCCCGACGGGTGTCGCGACCCTGGCCGTGCTCCGGCGCCTGCTCGCCGAGAAGCACCTCGACCCCGGCGCGACCGTCTGCGCGATCATCAGCGAGACGGGGCTCAAGACCGAGGCGCCTCTCCCGAGCCGCGCCGGAACCGCGTTCGACGCGGACTCCCTCCGCCGGCTCGTCCACGAGCGCACGGCCGCCGCGGGGTGACCCTCCCCCGCGCCTTCTACCGGCGCCCCGCCCGCGTCGTCGCGCGGGGGTTGCTCGGCTGCGTCCTCCTCTCCCGCCGCGGTCGCGTCCTCACCGCCGGCCGGATCGTCGAGACCGAAGCCTACCTCGGGCCCGAAGACGCCGCCTCCCACGCCGCGATCCGCCCCCGGGCCGCCTGCGACCTCTTCTACGGCCCGGGCGGGCGCGCGTACGTCTTCCGGATCTACGGCCTGCACCACTGCCTCAACGCGATCACCGGCGGCGCCGGCCACCCC
>WNFT01001948.1_pt1 | contig 19397 bp, 18 predicted proteins | sample 5400191 | NCBI WGS metagenome assembly WNFT01 (sample SAMN13153359, study PRJNA577476) | soil metagenome | isolation source: 80 cm saprolite under Madrone tree | place: USA:California | collected 2016-06-14 | reverse complement strand
CCAATGTCGAGCGTTACCTGTTCGAGGATGCCAGTGCCTGGAGAAAGTTCTTCGTCAATGTGGCCATCCTTCCATACGATTCCAACAGCCAGTTCATTCGCTCGGTCCTCAACGGCGCCGGCTTTCTGCGTCCATCGCGACGTTTCGGTTTTGGTTCTGTCTCTTTGCTTTGTCCCATCGCGGACCTGATGAAGGCTTTCAGCGAAGGCCGGATCCACTACTACGAAGACGTCATCGACATGTCGAATTAGGAGACAAGAACGCGGGCTAAAGGGAAATTTTGAAATTGGACGAGTCCTGCATCTCAAATCCGAAATCCGAAATCTCGGATTGGACTGCGGTCCAATTGGAGATTTCGGATTTCGGATTTGAGATGCAGGATTCGTCCAATTTCAAAATTTCCGGTTTTTCACGTCGGCTTTTCCCGGGCGGAATGCTTAGCGACTTCCATTCACTCCCCCGAAACGACTTGGCGAGATAGACGATCTGCCCCACATGATAGCTGGTGTGTGCCATCAGTCGATGGAGCGCTTCGTGAGCCTGGAAACCAACGCCGCGGATGGTGACCGTTCGCGACAAATCGCTGTCGGTGAGTTCCTCCAGAGTGGCCAGAACCGTCTTCCACCCTTCATTCCATCTCTCCAACAGCTCGGCGTATGTGACGGCGCGGGGTTCGAACTCTTCGTCACGCTTACGCCACGGTTTCTCGCCGTCGGTCGTGAGGAAATCCGTGAAGCGCGACCTCAGATTGCCGGACAGATGCCAGACGATGACCGCGATCGAGTTGCCATCGCCGGGGCCAGCCTTCGATAACTCGTCCTCCCGAACTTGCCGGAGGGCACCCTCGCCGAGGCTTTTGTAGCGCCGATACTCACCTTCAATGGAGGAGATGAATTCTCTCATCACCGTGTCATCGCGTAGAGGACGAAGTTGATGCCGAGCCGAAACGCCTCGATCGAAGGCTTCAGCGGATATATGCGCTGGTCGATCCAGTCCCAATAGTTTGCAAGATCGTTGTTGTGGCAGGCGATTACTGCCAGGTCCCCGTGACCATTGTCGAGGCCGTAAAAGATTGCAGGCTCTCCCACCTGGTAGGGCGACATCACCTCGAGCGCGTCGATATCATAGAACACGTGGAATATCGGATGTTCTATCGTCATTCGAACCAGGTCGCGCTCAGGAAAAGCGCGCTTGAGTTCACGTTTCAAGACGCCCAGGTCGTAGGCTCCATCGAAATCGTCGATCAGCACGAAGCCCCCGCGGTCCACATACTCGCGCAGGTTCATAACTTCCTGGTCCGTGAGCCACATTTCTCCGGGTTCCGACACGTAGGCAAATGGATATTTGAAGATTTCGGGGCTTCCCAACTGAACGATGCGATACGAGGCAGGTTGAATGTTGATGATGGTAGCTTCGCTGATCAGTTGATTGAGGTGCAGTTCGGACGTCGGATAATTGTGAGACCAGCCTGTGCCGCCGAATTTACCCCGCGCCCGGAATTGCCATCTCGCCATGATCAATTCCGTCTCCGGGGGATTGTTCTGCTCGAAGTAGCCGCCGAAGCCTCCGCGGAATCTCTGAGCGTAGATCAGGGCCGATCCTGCCAGGACGAGTATTGCAGCCAGTGATATGAGCCACACCGTCTTTTTCATCGAGCGGCACGGACGCGGGCTAAAGCCCGCGACTACATTGGGGACAACGTTTTTGGCCTGAATGTAGTCGCGGGCTTTAGCCCGCGTTCACCTCTGTCGTTACTGCAATTCAGCTAATGCACCGTTGAGGCTTCTGTCGAAGTGTAGTTGAGCCCAGTGAAAGTCCGTCTGCAACATCTTCACGATTTCATCCCGGGTCTTCTTCTGGACGATCATTTCATGAATCCGATTGCGCAGAGTCATCGTGCTGTCGCGGAATTTCGCCATCTCTCGCTTTGTAGTGACTACCCCATGGCCTGGAACCACGGTGTTGAAATCCAGTTGCAGCGCGCCGTCGAGTGTCTTCGTCCATTCTTTGGCGCTGCCGCCGCCGGAATAGTCGATCAGTTGCGGTGTGGCGTCGCCGAAAGTGAACATGTCTCCGGCAGCGAGCGTCCGCTGCGCGGGGAAGTAAACGACAATGTCGCCGTTGGTATGGGCGCGGCCGAAGTAATACATCTCCACATTCTTGCCGCCAAGGTAGATATGCGCATGCTTCTCGAATGTGATGTTGGACAATCCCGGTTGTTTCACTTCCACCATGTTCTCGCGAGCCTGCTCCGACGTTACAACCAGGACGCCCATCTGTTGCAGTTTCGCATTTCCTCCGCTATGGTCGGAATGGTGATGCGTATTGATCACGTATTTGATGGGCTGGTTGGTAAGCTTCTTCACTTCCGCCACGACGTTAGCGCTGTCGACCTCGAACTTGTCGTCGACCAGAACGACACCTTCATTGGTAATCAGTGCCGTTACATTGCCGGGCACGAAATCGTTGTGGATCACGAAGAGATCGTCCTTGATCTTGACCACGTCCAGTTTTGCGGCCTGCGGAGCCTGTGTATAGGCCGCTACGGCCGCAACAGCCAGAACCGACACGACGGATAAAAGAACGTACTTTCGCATGCGCGGGACTATAGCACAGGTTCGACGAGGGCCACTACCGAGCCGCGGCTGTTGGGCATTCGTGGATCCGGGCCATAGGCGTGAATCTGATCTCGCTTCTGCTCGGCTTCCTCGAGGCCGCACGTCCACACGATACTGCTTCCGGTCGAGTCGGCCTCCATTGTGTGTGCTAAAGCGGTGGGATACGAGAAACCGAATATGGCCTGCAACATTTCGATGACGTAATCGAAGCTGTGTTCGTCATCATTCAGGATAATGACGTGGTAGAGCTTGGCGAGCTCGTCTTTGGTTTTTTCGTCGGTTTCTGTCTCTATCAAAACTAGAGATTTCCCCTGTGCTGCCCGCCGTCCACGCTCACGCACGCCCCGGTAATCCAGCTCGCTCGATCGGACGCCAGAAAAACGACAGCGTTCGCTACTTCCTCCGCTGTACCCATGCGTCCCGATGGGATCCCGCTCAAAACAGCATCGTACCTCGCGCGGTTATTCCGTTTGACTTTGTCCCATCCGCCTCCGGGGAACTCGATCGAGCCGAGTGTGACCACGTTGACCCGGATCTTGAATGGCGCAAGCGCTATGGCAAGCGTTTTCGAATGACTGACAAGCGCGGCCTTCGCGGCCGAATATGCGGGAGACCAACCTCCTTCCAAAGCGGAGACCGAAGAAATGTGAACGATGGTGCCTCCAGCGCTGTGCTTCATCCATGGGACAACCTTCCACACTGCGCGCACGGATGCCATGACGTCTTTATCGAAACTGTCCTTCCAGCCATCCTCGTCGTCAGCGTGTCCGAATGCGGAAACGTTATTCACAAGAATGTCGATTCGGCCCAGGGCATTTCGAGCCTCTTCGAGAAAAGCATCGAGCGCTTTCGGGTCAGCCACGTCGCACGAGACGGCGGATACCTTGACGCCTGTTTCCCGCAATTCCGACGCGGTCTTTTCGAGCGCTTCCTTGGCCCTCGCGCAGATCGCGACGTTCGCGCCTTCCTGGGCGAATCCCAATGCTATAGCCCGGCCAATCCCTCTGCTGCCGCCCGTGACGACAGCATTTTTTCCACCCAGCCCCAGGTCCATATCTTCGGATGTAGTTACGGATTGGTTTTTTCGGCGCCTGCCTTTTCGAGGTCCGCCAGCTGCTGTTTAACAGCGTCCACATCGGGCGCATTCGGGCTGAACTTCAGATAGATCCGCATGTTCTCTGCAGCGCCCGTGTAATCCTGTTTCTGCGCCAGGATGATTCCGAGCAATTGGTTGATCTTGGGAATCCTGTGCTCCTTGTCGAGCTTGGCCGCCTCACGCGCCTGATTCTCGGCCACATCGCTCTTCTGGAGGTTGTAATTGGCGACGGCGCTAAAGAAATACATGTTGGGAGAGAAGTAAGGATTGAGCTTCAACAGTTGCGAAGTGTACTGGACAACGTCTTCCCATTTCTGCCGGGCCACCGCGACGGCAGCAAGCTGAGCGTAGGGGCTGATGAATTTCGAGTCGGCTTTGAGGGCTTCGGTGTAGGCGTGATCGGCATCATCAAACTTCTTCTGCTGTTGGTACACACGCCCGAGGTCAAACCAGGCGATCGCGTATTTCGGATAGCCCTGGACAGCCTTGACCAGCTCCCGTTCGGCTTCCGGCCACTTCTGCTTCTTCATATTGTTGACGCCGTTTTCGTACGCCTTGCGGGCGTCCTTCGGTGCGAGCCCCGTGGTGATGCTGAAGGTGTAGCCCTCAACCTTCGCCAGCCGGTGGAGAGAAATAACTCCGATGTCCGGGTTGTCGAGCGCGCGGCGGAAGCCAAGCATGATCGACTCGGACTGGAACCCCGGGAGACTTGCGCGGATCTCGCATCCCGCGAGATCGCGTTCACTGATACCACGTTGTGGACCGAAGCCCCCTGCGGAGTCGCGAGAGATCGAATCGTTTCCAACACTGGCGTCAAAAAACACCTCGGAATTTCGCGCGCCGAGCTGGAAGCTGAAATTGCCCTTTGAGTCCGAGTAGGCCTCGGGCCGCACGACGCCGTTACAGACGCGCTCGATGACGACGCGGTCCGGCGGCACAGTCCCATCGGAAAGCCTCACTTTGCCGGAGAGATAGATCGGAGTCTGCTGAACGTCCGGGAACTGCGTTTGATCCTGGTTCTGTCCGGGGAAATTGGGCTGCGCCCCCGGCTGCCGCCCGCCGCCTCCCGGTTGACCACCCGGCTGCCCGCCTGGCGGTTGCTGGGGCGCCTGACCACCGCCTCCTCCTCCCGGTTCCTGAGCAAAACAAAACGGTGCTGTCACAAACAGGATGGCTGCCAGCGCCACCGCGGAGACACCGATAAACGGAGTAACCTTTTTCATGGAGTTATCCTCTTTTTTGTTAACGCGATTATGCCATGAGTGGGGGGCGGATCTGAAATCTGTGAAGAAATTCGGGGACAGACGTATGGCGGAACGCGGGCTAAAGCCCGCGACTACATTGGGGTTTGCTTGCCTCCAAGATGTAGTCGCGGGCTTTAGCCCGCGTTCCGCCATACGTCTGTCCCCGAATTTCTTTACGCAGGAGGCGCGACGGACACGCCGCGAATGGCGTTCTTTTTAATAATGTTAGCGACCAATCCAGAAGCCTTTATGTCCTCGACGAACCGGCGGACATACTCTGCTGCGGCATCTCGGCCTTTCGGTATGCCAACAGCCTGTTGAACAGCGCTGAAGCGGCCATCCAGGACGCGCGTACCCGGTTGACTCGCGGCGACCTCCATCAGCAGCGGCTTCAGCCCGGCAAGGGCATCCAGCTTGTCTGCAAAAAAGACATCGACCGAGGCGTTAACCCCGGGCGCGCGCACAAGCCGGGCATGTTTCAAGTTTCGTGTGAGAAACAAATCGTATGCGCTCTTGTCCGACACAGCGATGCGAACTCCCTCGCGGTCTACATCTGCCAGAGTCTGTAGCGGCGAGCCTGCGGGGACCAGGCAGGTCGTGTCAATTTCGAGATAAGGCGCGGTGAAAGTGATTTCCTCGGCTCGAGCCGGATCGGCTGCAAGGAACGCCACGTCCCAGGCGCTGGCCTTTGCCCCATCGGCCATTCGTCCGGCAGTCTCGTAGCTGACAAGTTCCATAGGAAGACCCACTCTTCGCGTGAGTTCCCGGGCCAGATCCACGGCGATGCCTCCTGGAGTTCCGAGGGCGTCCTTGTTCGCAAGGAGCGCATTTCCGAAATTGATTCCCACGCGCAGCTTTCCCATTGGTGCAAGCTCGGAAATGTACGTCATTCGCGGCTCGGGCATTTTCAGTTCGGCAATGCGAACACGTGAATCGCATTGTTGCGCTGTGGGTTGATTCCGGCCTCAGGGAAAAGATTTGCGGTGATCGCCCCCAAACCTGTCAGCACTGCAACATATTGTTTTCCATTGACCCGATACGTGATCGTGCTGTTTTGAATTGGCCCTCCAAGAGTGGTTTCCCAAAGGATCTTTCCGGTATCCGCATCGAAGGCTCGGAATTTCTGGTTGAGATCTCCCCAGAAAACCAGATCTCCGGCTGTCACCAGGGTCGCGCCATTACCTGGAGCGCGGCCTTCGTAAATCCGCTGAATTTCGCCGGTCGCCATATTGATCCTGGCAATTCCACCGAATTTTTCAGGGTCTGAGCCTGGACGTCGAACGCCGGTTCTGCGTTCGGGTTCGCTGTTACCGCCTGTTGAGGGAGCAGGCGCCGCCCGGGTCATATCGAGGCAATTGTCGACATAGGGAACATAAAGTGAGTTCTTGCCGGGGTGATAGGACATGGGCCAGTAGCTTTTCGCGTTGTACGCACATATGACGTGCCGTTCACCCGGCTGCTTGAGCACGACGTCCCAATTGATGGTCGTCCTTCCCGTTTTTACGTCGATATTGGAGATCAGAAAATTCGGATCGTCGAAGGGAAATGGATTGGCCCAGAGAAACTGACCCGAAGTACGGTCGAGCGCAAATATTCCCCCGCCTTCTCCGACATTGACGACGATGTCTCTTTCCTGATTGCGAGGAATATCCGGATTAATCCATTTTACAAATTTGGGGTCGGGGTTCACCCTCGTTCGCAGAAGAATTCTCTCGTTGGTGTAATCCTGATCCCAGTCGTCTCCGGGCAGATGCTGGTAATACCAGGTCAGCTTGCCGGTATCCATGTTCAAAGCGACGGTTGAATTGCTGTAGAGATCGGCTGGAGCGGTTTTAGGAATCGCCTCAACGTTGCCGTCATGCCGCGCCGCACGCGTGTACGGTGTGGGATTGGCGACGCCCCAATAGATCGTTTTGCGAACCGGATCGTAGGAACCACCCAGGCCCCACGGCGATGCTGCGCGCTTCGCTTCGGGCGCACCTCCCCAGGTGGCATCCGCGGCCGGATCATCGGAGCCCGCTGCGGTGTAGAACCGCCACACTTCCTTGCCGGTCCTGGCGTCGTGAGCCACGACGTAGCAATCGGCGCGCGCACTGCAACTGCGTCCTGACAGGACCTTGTCGCCAAAAACGATCGTTCCGGAAGTAAGCGATCCGCTGGATTTCGTTTCCCATCGCACCTGTCCGGTGCGGGCGTCCAGTGCCACGATGAAACTGTCGGGCGCCGCAAACAGGATCAGGTCTTCAAAGATGCTCAGAGTTTTAGCTCGTGAGACGCCACCCGCGGGCCGCTTGTATTCCCAAATCAGGCCGCCCGTTGCCGCGTCGAGAGCCTGCACGGCAGTGCGGGGCATACCGTTCTGCTGCGACGGGACGGCGACGTACATCACGCCACCATGGACGATGGGTATGATTTCGATCGTACCTGCAGGCAGGGCGTTGGACCATACCTGCGTCAGGCGGCCCACGTTCTGTTTGTTGATCTGGTTTAGCGGGCTGTAACGTTGTGCGTCATAGGTTCGGCTGTACATCAGCCAATCATCCGGACCCGGGTTCAAGAGCATTGCCGGCGTGACAGGCGAAAAGGTTTTCACCTGCGCTACCGCTGCTGTTGCGAGCGCCGCCAGAGCGATCGACATCGCGAAGGACAAAGTCTTCTTCATGTTTCTTCTCCTCGGGTCCAGGGTCGAGAGATCGTATCAAGATTGAAACTCGGATACCAGTAGCCGCGTAGCGGCGTAAGAGTGTAGCCCCGGGCGCAAGCCCGGGGTCGGTTGTGGTTTTGAGATTGAACCCCGGGGCGGAAGAATCTCCGGAATCTTTCGCACCTCCGGTGCTGACTCGCCTAAATGCACACAAACCCCGGGCTTGCGCCCGGGGCTACACTCTTACGCCGCTCCGCGGCTGTAACATTTTGGAAACCGGTGAACATCCTCGCCTCAATACTCATGCTAAGCTGTGCTTCCGAGAAGGCCTGAGGAGCCAAATATGGCGAAATATCTCAAGACGGGTCTCCCATCTGTCGAGAGCGACGCTGCAAATGTCAAAGTGCAGGAGACGGTCGCGAAAATCATCGCTGATATAAGGGAACGCGGTGATGCCGCTGTGCGGGAGTTGTCCGATCGGTTCGATGGCTGGTCGCCTCCCGATTTCCAGCTGTCGCGAAATGAAATCGACTCTCTTGTAGCGTCGGTGCCACGCCAAACGATTGAGGACATCAGGTTCGCGCAGGCGCAGATTCGGAATTTCGCGGAACACCAGAGAGCGGCTCTGAAGGATATCGAAGTGGAGACGGTGCCCGGCGTACGGCTCGGCCATCGCAACATTCCGGTGAGCAGCGCCGGTTGCTACACGCCCGGCGGGCGGTACCCCATGGTGGCATCGGCCCACATGACGATCGTCACCGCAAAAGTCGCTGGAGTCGACCGCATCATTGCCTGTACTCCTCCTACAAAAGGAAAACCACACGCCGAGACGATCGCGGCGATGGCGATGGCGGGTGCCGATGAGATCTACGTACTCGGCGGCGTCCAGGCAGTGGCTGCCATGGCGCTGGGCACCGCGACAATCGCCCCCGTCGATATGATTGTCGGGGCGGGTAACGCCTTTGTCGCCGAGGCGAAGCGCCAGCTGTTCGGAGAAGTTGGAATCGACCTCCTCGCCGGCCCGACTGAAATCCTCATCGTTGCCGACGACTCGGCAGACGTCGGACTGGTAGCCGTGGACTTACTCGGCCAGGCCGAGCACGGGCCGACCTCGCCGGCAGCCCTCATCACAACATCTGAGAGCCTGGCCCTGTCGCTGCCGTCGGAGATCGAACGCCGGCTTGCGATTCTTCCAACGGCAGACGTCGCTTCCGTGGCCTGGCGCGACTTTGGCCAGATCATCCTGGTGTCTGATCTTGCCGAGGCCGTCCGGGAGGCGGACCGGCTTGCTTATGAGCACGTCGAAATCATGACCCGGAATCCCCGTTATTTCCTGGACCATCTCCGCAATTATGGGTCGCTGTTCCTTGGCCCCGAGACAAACGTCGCCTACGGCGACAAGGTCATCGGTACAAATCACACGCTGCCTACGAAGCGTGCCGCACGGTATACAGGTGGCCTGTGGGTGGGCAAGTTCCTCAAGACGGTGACATATCAAGAATGTACTGAGGAGGCGAGCGTTGTGATCGGCGACTATTGCTCGCGTCTCTGCGCAATCGAGCGATTCTGGGGACACAAGGAACAGGCCGATATCCGCCTGCGCCGCTATGCCGGCCGCGATGTGGGCCTGGTTACAAGCTCGGGAGACAAGCCATAGCCTCGATACTCGATGCCCCCATCGTTCCTGCATCCTTCCGGCTTGACGGCCGCGTCGCGCTGGTCACAGGCGCGGGCCGCGGTCTTGGCGCCGCCGCATCCCTTGCTCTTGCTCAAGCTGGAGCCAGGGTGCTTCTCCTCAGCAGAACGCGCGGCGAACTTGAAGAAATTCAGAAGAACATCGCTAATGGAGGCGGGCGCGCCGAAGTGCTTGTCTGCGACGTAACCGACAGCCGGCAATTTCGTTCCGAGATCGATCGATTCGAGGGACTCGACATACTCGTCAATAACGCCGGCATGAATATTCCGGAGCCGTTTGTCGAGGTATCCGAATCTCACCTGGATCAGATGCTCGCACTTAATGTTCGAGCTGCCTTTCTGGTGGCCCAGTTGTCCGCCAGAAAAATGCTCGAGGCATCCGATCGCGCTGTGAAAGGCGGCATCATCATCAACGTGTCCTCTCAAATGGGTCATGTCGGTGCGGAGCAGCGCACGGTCTATTGCATGACAAAGCACGCGATTGAAGGCCTGACAAAGGCGATGGCCGTGGAACTCGCTCCAAACAACATTCGAGTGAACGCGATCTCGCCCACCTTTCTCGAAACGCCCATGACGGCTTCGTTCCTCGCCAACCCTGAGTTCAAAAACTGGGTGATGAGCAGGATTCCCCTCGGCCGGCTCGGGCGGATGGAGGAGGTCGCAGGAGCTATCGTGTTCCTTGCATCGCCGGCCGCTTCTCTTATCACGGGTACGAGCCTCGTGATCGACGGCGGTTGGACCGCGCGTTAGAGCAATTGATTCCCCTCCCGAAACACGCGTCTGTATTCAGCCGCGGAGCGGCGGCAGAGTGTAGCCCCGGGCGGAAGCCCGGGGTTTTCTTTCGAGACGATCTCAGCCCCGTAGGGGCGAAAGACTCTTTCGCCCCTACGGGGCTGGCGTGCCAAAACGACACCTACCCCGGGCTTGCGCCCGGGGCTACACTCTGTCGCCGCTCCGCGGCTAGCCATCGCGGCGTGTTTTGGACCACTTCTGCCTTTTCAAGGCGGGGAATCAGTTGCTCGAATATTTACTCTGATACAATTCCGCACGATGGAGATCATCCCAACCGGAAAGGCGCTCGGGGCCGAGATTCAGGGCATCGACCTTGGAAAAATTCGCGCCGATGAGTTTGAATCCATTTACCGTGCGTGGCTCGATCATCAGGTCCTGCTGTTTCGCGGGCAGCAACTGACCGACGAAGACCTGATTGCTTTCAGTCGTCGCTTTGGTGAACTCGACTGGGCGCCAATCCAGGAGACAGGGCGGCGCTTTGTGGACGGCCACCCGGAAATCTATATTGTTTCGAACGTAATCGAAAATGGAGAACCAATTGGCAGCCTTGGTGCCGGCGAAGCAAGCTGGCATACCGACATGTCGTATCTCGAAGATCCGCCCAAGGCAAGTATGCTGTATGCGTTGGAAGTTCCTCCGGAAGGAGGCAACACCTATTTTTGCAGCATGTATCGCGCCTATGACTCCTTGCCGGTCGAACTCCGGCGCCGGATCGCAGGTTTCACTCTGAAGCATGATGCCACCTACAACAGCGGCGGCTATGTCCGGCACGGTGCGGCTGCAATCGACGACCCGCTTAACTCTCCGGGTCACTATCATCCGCTCGTCTGCACCCATCCCGAAACCCGGCGTCGCCTCCTGTACCTTGGCCGGCGGCGCAACGCATATATCAGCGGGCTGGCCGTTCCTGAATCGGAAGCGTTACTGGACGAGTTATGGTCTCATGCCACCCAGGAGGCATGTGTCTGGCATAGCGTATGGCAGGTTGGCGATCTCGTATTGTGGGACAACCGCTGCACGATGCACCGCCGTGACCCGTTTGATGCCGGGTCACGCCGGGTCATGCATCGTACGCAGATTAAAGGTGAAGCGCGTCCAACCGCGTGACCGATGGATTTTGCTTAGCCGCAGCGACCGGGATTCGCTAACATGCGCTTGTCGGTAGAAGGCAGGGAGACAGATGCTTTCGAAAGAGGACAATGAGCGGCTCACCCGCGTGGGCGACGGCACGCCGATGGGAAATGTGTTCCGCCGCTACTGGTTGCCTGTGCTTTTGTCCTCCGAGCTTCCCGAAGCGGATGGCGCGCCGGTTCGCGTGCGCTTGCTCGGCGAAGATCTGATCGCGTTTCGCGACACGTCGGGCGCGGTGGGACTGCTGGAGGCTTACTGCGCCCATCGCCGTGCGCCCCTCTTCCTGGGCCGCAATGAGAACTCCGGCCTGCGCTGCGTCTATCATGGATGGAAATACGATCGCGGCGGCAAGTGCGTCGAAATGCCGACCGAGCCATGCGACAGCACGTTGAAGACGAAAATCGCCCTGAAGGCCTATCCGACCTGGGAGGGCGGGGGCCTGGTATGGGCCTGCCTGGGGCCATCGGCTGCGCCGCCGCCCGACTTCGAGTTCATTCGCGCGCCCGCGACGCATCGTTTCGTTTCCCGCACCGTCCAGGACTGCAACTATCTGCAGGCGCTCGAAGGTGGACTCGACTCGTCCCATGCAACGATACTGCACAATGTGACGATCGGCGACATGAGCTGGCTCGACGATTTCGAGCGCACCATGCCGCGTCTGGAAATCTATCCGACCGATTACGGATTCCAGTACAGCGGCATTCGCAACTTGAAGGACCGCTACTGGGTGCGGCTCTATCAATATGTCATGCCGGCAATGCAGCTTCGTGGCCGCATCGTTCCGGTCCGAGGCGAAAAGGCGCCTCCCCGAATTCCTCTCATCAGCGGACATATTTGGGTGCCGATCGACGACGTGACGGTGTCTGTCATCAACTTTTCCTATTCTGCCGATCCGAAAATTCCGCTCGACATGGATTTCGCGCTGGACTCCGAGACCGATTATGGCCGCGGGTCCGAAGACATGCTGCCCGATTTCCGGCTGAAGAAGAATCTGTCAAACGATTTCCTGATCGACCGCGAGTTGCAGAAAACCGGGACCTTCAGCGGCATCAGGGGCATCAACACCCAGGACGTCGCCGTCCAGGAAGGCATGGGGCCGATCGTGGATCGTTCAAAGGAACATCTCGGATCGACCGACCGCGCTATCATCGTCCTGCGCCGGCTGCTGCTCGAGGCTTGTCGAAGCGTCGAGGCGGGCGGCACGCCCAAAGGTGTCGATCCATCGTCTTACCGCAATGTGCGCGCGGTCGACCATTACGCCGATAGCGAGTCCGCGATTCCGCAATTGATAGAACGAGAAAGGAAGGCGCGCTTTTGAGTGAAGTTGCTGCAGCAATTGATCAGCTTCGGTTCTCCGATGTGCGCCGCCGCCTGAAGGCGATCTTCGTCGGATCGATAGGGAATCTTGTCGAGTGGTACGACTTTTACGCGTACACGGCCTTTGCGCTGTACTTTGCCAGCTCGTTCTTTCCCGGCAATGCACCAGTCATACAGCAATTGAATGCCGCGATTCTCTTTGCAATCGGCTTTGTCATGCGGCCGATCGGCGGCTGGCTGTTCGGACATCTTGCCGATCATCACGGCCGGCGCAAGGCGCTCATGCTGTCGGTGCTGCTGATGTGTTTCGGCTCTCTGGTCATCGCTGTCACGCCGACATATGCCTCCATCGGGACTGCCGCGCCGGTGCTGCTCGGTCTGGCGCGCATCATTCAAGGCTTGAGCCTCGGCGGAGAGTACGGTGCCAGCGCCACTTATCTGACCGAAGTGGCCGACGAGAAGCATCGCGGTTTCTACGTGAGCTTCCATTACGTGACTCTCATCGGCGGCCAGCTTTGCGCGATCCTCGTCCTGCTGGTTCTGCAGCAGGTATTTCTTACTCCGGATCAGATGAGGGCCTGGGGATGGCGCATACCGTTCCTGATCGGCGCGATTCTGGCGATCAGCGCCCTTATGATGCGGCGCAACTTGCCTGAGACGGAAGCCTTCATTGAAGCCAGGAAACCGGCGAGACGTGAAAGTTCGCTCAGAGCACTCTTCAAATATCCGCGCCAGGTTTTGATTGTTGTGGGGCTCACTGCGGGAGGAACAACTGCTTTCTATACCTACACAACCTACATGCAGAAGTTCCTGAAGCTTTCGGTCGGCTTGAGTGACAACCAGACCACGATGGTAAGTGCCGGATCGCTCATTTTCGCGCTTTGCCTGCAGCCGATCTATGGGGCGCTCTCGGACAGGATCGGGCGCAAACCTCTGCTGATCTGGTTCGGCTTGATGGGTACTGTCTTCACCATTCCGCTGCTTGCTTCGCTGCAGGCAACCAGAACTCCCTTCCGCGCGTTTCTTCTGATTTCAGCCGCCTGGATGATTGTCGCAGGCTACACATCGATCAATGCACTCGTTAAAGCCGAACTGTTCCCAACCAGCGTTCGTGCCACGGGTGTTGGTTTGCCCTATGCCATCACAACTTCCATTTTCGGGGGACCAGCCGAGTCGATAGCACTGTGGTTCAAGTCGATTGGCCACGAGGCATGGTTCTCCTATTACCTCACTGCGGTAATAGCAGTTGCGTTGCTTGTCTCCGTTACGATGCGTGACACCAAGCGTTATTCCGCCATGGCTCGTCACGAATGAAGGAATCGAGCAGCTGTAGCGGCGCTCTATGAGCGCCGGACTTCCGGCGGTCATAGACCGCCGCTACAGTGTTTACTTGAGGTTTAAGGCTCTCTTGGGATCGACCGCGACCCTGAGGATGTCGGTCTTTGCGGTTACCTCGAATCCCATTGAATGAGGAACACCCGCGGAAACCACAATCGTGTCTCCGGCAGACCATTTCTGGTTCTTATAGTTTTTAATCACGCCGTTGACGCTCGGTCCCCGGACTTCCTTGATCGCAGTGCTGTTGGGGTCATCCCACACCGCTTTGTCCAGCTCTCCTCCAAGCAAAGCCGTGCCTTCGCCCCGGATCACGTAATAAACCTCACTGACTTCGCTGTGATAGAAGCTGTTCACCGGCAGGGTGTTCTTCATAGGTTCGTAATGCAGAATGAACGCGCCCAGGTTGGCGCCGTTGGCGATATTAACCACTCGCGCCGGCCGGTCGCCTCTTGTCGGGCCCATCAAGGCCTCGGTCGCAGTCTTTGGAATAAAGGTAAAGACTCCAGGCATGCTGGGAGGACCCGGCTTGCTGGTCGTCGCAACGGTCTGGCCTGGCGCCTGCTCTTGAGCCTCGGCCCGAAGGCGGGCCAGGGAAGCCTCACGGTTTGTCACCAGCTTCAAGGACCTTTTGGGATCCACAACGACTCTAAGGATGTCGTTGGGTACGGTCACCTCGAATCCGATGGTGTGCGGAACGCCTGCCGGAACAATAATGATGTCTCCGGCGGACCACTTCTGCGATTTATAACCGGTGATCGTACCGGCGACGCCGGGGCCGCTGACTTCCCTGAAGCTTGTCGTGTTGGAGTCGCGCCACATTGGATTCTGCAGTTGGCCGCCGAGCAAGGCCGTGCCTTCGCCCCGGATCACGTAATACAGTTCACTGATTTCGCTGTGATAGAAGCTGCTTGGCGGCGTCGGGTTCTTCGTTGCCGGATAATGCAAAATGTACACGCCGAGATTTGCACCGCCGGCGATGTTGACCACTCTCGCCGGCCGGTCGCCCCGCGTTGGGCCCATCACGGCCTCCAGGTCGGCCTTCGGAATAAACGTGAAGGCGCCAGGCATATTCGGAGGCGCCTGCCCCCGGGTCTGCGACGAACTCGGGCTTGTCATCGCGAACACAAATAGAAGTACGAATACTCCCGCCAGTGCTGTCTTCTTCATCGTCCCTCCTTTATTTCTTGACGAATTTCCGAACCGTTCCGAGGAAGTCCGCGCCGTAGACGCTGCCTTCGGCATCTACCGTAACGCCTTCCGCCATACTCGAACCACTGGCGTAGGGATAAGGACACGAATCTGGAATGAAGGATTTGACCGAGCCGTCCCTTGCGCTGCCAATCCTAATGCCGCGTTGAATGCCCGGGTTGAACCCATAGCCGGTCTGTGGAAGAGACAGTTGACCCGTGTTGGTTCGCCCGTCCCTGGACTCGGAGTCGGCGACGTAGATCACGTCGTTTCTGTCAATGTACATGCCGCTCGGCCGGCCGAACTGGAACCACTGCGCGATAAACTTGCCGTCTTGATCGAAGATCTGGATTCGGTTGTTCTGGCGATCGCCGACAAAGAGCCGTCCTCTCGAATCGAAGGCAATCGTGTGGACGACATCGAATTCACCCGGTCCCATGCCTTTACTGCCCCAGGTCTTGATGAACTTTCCATTCTTGTCGAACTTCATGATGCGAGCGTTGCCGGTGGCTGTACCGCCACCGCTGTGTCCGTCCGCAACGAAGATGTCGCCGTTGGGAGCGATTGCGACTTCGGTCGGCTGATCGAACTCGTCGAGGCCCGGTCCGGCAACGCCCGGCTTGCCGAGCGACATCAAGAGCTTTCCTTCCGGACTGAACTTCAACACCTGCTGGCCCTTTCCGGGTACGGCTCCGTTGTCGGCGACCCAAACGTTACCGTCTTTGTCCACGGTGATTTTGTGGGGGCTCACGATCATGCCCTTTCCGAAACTCTTCAGCAGCTTACCCGACGTGTCGAATTGGAGGATCGGATCGAGGAGCGAATCGGCGCACGTCGCACCGCCCGCGCCCGATGCGCCACACCGGTCAATGACCCAGATCGTCTTTCCGTCAGGCCCGGCGTAAATGCCGGCCGTTGATCCCCATTTCCTCCTGTCAGGTAGCTGTCCCCAATGCACGCCTGGTCGAAATGTGTTGGGAAGATCATTGTGGGCTCCAAGGAGCGACAGTGCGGGCAGTTTTACCGGATACCGTCCCGGCTGAAACACCGGCGTACCGCGTCCACCACCTTGCGTCTGGCTACCCGCAGCCTGAGCAGGGACACCACAGGAGTCCGCCAGCGGACCTGGCGAGCCGCCCACGCTGTTGGTCTGCGCGTGGGCCGTTTTTCCACCTACAACGAATAGCACTGCGGCGCCGGCCAGAGTGATCGCGGCCATCGTGAACAGCAACCCCTTGCGCTGCGTTTGGCGTCCGTAGGTCATAACAACCTCCTGGCGGGAAAGTGTTGCTCGGCAGTATACACCTGCTAAAATCCGGGCGTTCACTATCACGAGGGGGGATCATGAAAAGACTGGTTCGGGAACTCTATTTTTGGGTTCTCGTTGGAATATTCGCGGGAGGTTTTCTCGGGTACGCTGATCCGCAACTTGCGGTCAGCCTGAAACCTCTGGGTGATGGTTTTATTGCACTCGTGAAGATGCTGATCAGCCCGATCATCTTCTGCACCGTCGTGCTGGGGATAGCCGGTGCCGGGGATATGAAGAAGGTCGGGCGTGTTGGCGGAAAAGCGCTGCTTTATTTCGAAGTTGTGTCGACGTTCGCGCTTGCTCTCGGACTGCTGGTGGTGAATGTGGTACGGCCTGGTGCCGGCTTTAACGTCGATCCCGCAACTCTTGACGCGAAAGCTGTCGCCGACTACGCCAACAAAGCAACGGCTCAAACCACGGTCGGTTTCCTCCTTCACCTCATCCCGACGACGATCTTCGATGCCTTCACGGGTTCCGGCGATATCCTGCAGGTTTTGTTCGTAGCCATTCTGTTCGGTTATGCGATGACCCGTCTGGGCAAGAGCGCCGAGGTCGTGCACCGATTTATCGAGGCGTGCTCCCATATCTTCTTCTCAATGATGGGTGCTCTCATGCTGCTCGCTCCTGTCGGCGCTGGCGGCGCAATGGCATTCACAATCGGTCGATACGGCGTCGCGGCCCTCAAGCCGCTCATGACATTGATGGCGAGTTTTTATATCACCTGCGCGCTATTCATCATTCTTGTGCTCGGAACCGTCGCTGCACTTATCGGCTTCAATATTTTTCGCTTCATCTTTTATATAGGCGATGAATTGCTGACGGTGCTCGGTACGGCGTCATCTGAAACCGCCCTTGTTCCTTTGATGCAAAAGCTCGAACGGCTCGGCTGTTCGAAGTCCGTAGTTGGCCTTGTGGTTCCGTCGGGCTACTCATTCAACCTGGATGGCACCAACATCTATCTGACCATGGCAGCACTTTTTGTCGCCCAGGCTCTGAATATTCATTTAACACTGATGCAACAACTGACGTTGCTTCTTGTCGCCATGCTGACCTCAAAGGGAGCATCCGGAGTCACGGGCGCGGGCTTTATTACGCTCGCCGCGACGCTAGCAGTCATCCCGTCCATACCGGTTGCCGGGCTGGCGTTGATTCTCGGTATCGACCGGTTCATGTCCACGGCGAGATCTCTCACCAATTTCATTGGAAATGGCGTGGCGAGCATCGTTGTCGCGCGTTGGGAAAAAGAACTGGACCGTGCACAGCTTGCTCACGAACTGACGGGAAGGCCGGAGACACTGGAGATTAACGGAGAGACCGTGAAGGTCAACGTGAATGTCGGCGAAGATTCATAAAGTCGAGCTGTCCAAAACAGAAAATGAACAGTCAGCCCCGGAGACATCTGAGGGTGTTTGTCAAGCCCTCGATTCACAGACCATGCCTCAGATTTCCACAGACCTGACCGGCTGCTGACTCCAACCTGCTGCCAGTGGTGATCCGCGTTGGACTAGAGATTTCATGTACCGACTATCGTCATACGGCTTGTGATCTTTCCAGCAGCGGAACATGATACGGATCCATTTATAGGCCAACGCTCGGACCGCCGCGTGGTGCTCTTTGCCGTGCGCGCGTTGCTGCTGGTAGTACAGTTTGGACCAAGCGCAGAACTTCCGTGCCTGATCGGCAAACTCATGGAACGTCTGAAGCACAAACTTGGGACATGCCCAGCGGCGATGCACCCATATGGTCTTGCCACTACGCTCCGTTACCGGCGCTATACCCGAGAACTCTTGGATCTCCAGAGCGGCTTCAAAGCGATCCCGATCTGCGCCGAAGGCTGCCGTCAACCGCGGGGCTAAGACCTTACCCGCTCCCGGGAAACTCTCAAAGACGGCCCGATCGGGATGCTGCTGAAAAATTCGTGCAATCTCGACATCATATTTCTCGACCGCCGCACGCAACGGTTCGATTTGCCCCACAAGGGTGCGCACCATCATCACGCCCGCCATCACCACTGCAGGATCCTGGGTGAGCGGCTGCGCTTTTTCGATTTGCCTCACACGTTGATCCAGGGCTTCGCGCTCAGGCCGGCTATACTTCTGATAAAACTCTCGAATGCGGAACGCCCGAGTCTTCTGCAGATCGGATAACGTCGGCCACTTCTCCAAGAAAGCGCAGGCCTGTTCGCGACTGAGCTCTCCGGCCCAGTCCAGCGCTTGGGGGTAATAGGTCTTCAGCGCACTCGTGAGTTGGTTTGTCAAAGCCGTCATATCATCGACAAACTTTCTCCGGCCCTCCGTCAGTAGCTGCAAGCTCCGCGTCTGTGCGTCACCAGGCACCCAGGCGCGAAAACGCCCCGGATTCTGTCGGACCATTTCCTCCAGCAGCTCCGCATCCACTGGGTCGCTTTTCGCGCCGCTGGGATAAAGTGCCTTCCGAAATTTCGCCAATGACTGCGGATTCACCGGATAGATCTCAATGAAGTCCGTGCTCATCAGTGCATAGATCAATCCGCCTCGTGCCTGCTCCAGCACGACGGCGATTCGTTTTCCGCCCCCGTGTCGGATTCGCAATTGATTGATCCATTCCTGCAGCGATTCGGCATTCTGCTCGACCGCATAGATCTGCTTGTTGCCGGTCCCCACTTCGTACTCACAAACCTGGTGGCTTTCATCGGCCCAATCTATTCCCACCCACGCCACAATTGCCTCTTGTCTGTTCATTGCTTCTTTCCTCTTTCTTGCCGACCTCAACCGGAAAAACTGCATCCCTTATAGTCGAGTCCTCGAAGGACAACATCTGAGTATGCATCCCTTTTCCGGACCTCGCCCTGGCTCGAACGTCTCCGGGTAACCATCACATGGTCGGGGCGAATATTCGTAACCAGGGCTCGGTCGGCCTGTGGATTTTTCCACATTTCCACAGCCCGTCTTAAAGAAAGAAAAAGAACCAAAAAGAAAGAAACCGCGACGACGAACTTACTCTTCTCTTGCCTCATCATCCCCGCTCCTATTACCTATAAGGGGCG
>WNFT01001552.1_pt1 | contig 19400 bp, 15 predicted proteins | sample 5400191 | NCBI WGS metagenome assembly WNFT01 (sample SAMN13153359, study PRJNA577476) | soil metagenome | isolation source: 80 cm saprolite under Madrone tree | place: USA:California | collected 2016-06-14 | reverse complement strand
GGTTGCGTGTTTTTGCAACCGCCGTGACGCGCGGGTGAGGGCGCAGCGCGGGTTGGCGTCCCGGGCAGGTTCTACAGTGAATTTCTACCTCGGCGCACCAGATTTGGACGCGCTTCGCCCCGGCGAAGTTTCGTCTAGAATAGACGCTTGTGAATGCCGCTCGTGAAAACCCGCCCCATCCGTCAAGTGGCGCGAACGTGCCCGCGATTCGCGACCTTACGCTCGACGAACTCGAGCAGGTGGTGACCGGCGCGGGTGAGCGCTCGTTTCGCGCGCGGCAGGTGATGCGATGGCTGTGGACACATGGCGCGGACTCGTTCGACGTTATGCTCGACGTGCCCGGCGCGCTTCGCACATATCTAAAGGAACACTTCAGGATCGAGCCGCCGCCCCTCGCGCACGTCGCGCGTTCGGCTGACGGTACGCGCAAGCTGTTACTCAGACTGGGGGACGCGGAGGAAATCGAGAGCGTCATAATCCCGGCCGATGACCGCGTCACGCTCTGCATTTCGAGCCAGGCGGGCTGCGCGATGGCGTGCGAGTTCTGCGCCACCGCCCTTATGGGGCTCCATCGGAACCTCGAAGCGGCCGAGATCGTCGGGCAGGTCGCGGCGGCCCGGCGCGAGCTAGAAAGCGGCGAAACGCTCACGAATTACGTGTTCATGGGGATGGGCGAGCCGCTCGCGAATTATCAGCGGCTCCATCGCGCGCTTACTATCATGACGGCGGAGTGGGGGATGGGAATCTCGCCGCGGCGGATTACGGTTTCAACGGTCGGGCTGGCGCCGATGATGGAGCGGCTGCTGACGGAGTTCCAGGTCAACCTCGCCGTGTCGTTGCATGCGACGACGGATGAGTTGCGCGATCGGCTGGCGCCGATCAATCGGCGCTATCCGCTCGCGATGTTGCTCGACGCGTGCAAGCGCCTGCCGCTCGCGCGTCGGCGGCGGATAATGTTCGAGTACGTCATGCTGGATGGGATTAACGACTCGGCGGAAGACGCTCGGCGGTTGGCGAAAATGCTCGGGCCATTGCGCGCCAAGGTCAATTTGATCTTCTTTAATCCCTTTGCAGACTCGCCGTTGCGGGCGAGCACGCGGCCGGCGGTCGAGCGCTTCCAAGCGATCCTGCATCGCGGTAACTTGACCGCCACGATCCGCGAAAGCCGCGGGCTGGATATCGCGGCGGCATGCGGGCAGTTGTTCGCGGAACGGAATCGGGGGAGCGCGGCAGGCGAATGATGTTCAGTGGGAAAGTGGCAAGCGACAAGGCATGGTGATTCGGCCGCGACGTGTGACGCCAGTGCCCTCATAACTTAAAGTAAGGCTTGTGGTAAGGGATTCTTCACTCCGGCAGCCTCCGTTCAGAATGACGGAAAAAGACCGAGTCCTATGTCCGTCATTCTGAGCGCAGCGAAGAATCTCTTTCCACAAATGCCCGTTAAGGCACTTATGCAAAGCGCTCTCGGACACGGAGAAGGAACCAGTAAGGAAGGTAATTAGAAAGACCACTGGAAAGAGGCGAAGGATGGCGCGGACAGTCCTCGGAGTAATCGGCGGAAGCGGGTTTTACCAGATGGGCGGGCTCGAACTGGTCGAGCGCATCGAGCTCGACACGCCTTTTGGCAAGCCGTCCGACTGCTATTACCGCGGCCAGATGGGCGAGGTGGAAGTCGTATTTCTCTCGCGCCACGGCCGGGGCCATCGGATTATGCCTTCGGAGTTAAACTATCGCGCGAACATTTACGGGATGAAGCGGCTCGGCGTCGAGCACCTGGTGTCGGTGAGCACGGCAGGCAGTATGAAGGAGGAGATCGCGCCGGGCGATCTCGTCGTCGTCAACCAATTCGTCGACCATACCTATAAGAGACCTGCGACTTTCTTCGGCGCTGGGATCGTCGGCCACGTCTCTTTGGCGGATCCGGTTTGTGCCGACTTGAGCCGCGATCTCGTCAAGGCGGCGCGTGCGACGGGTGCCAAGATCCATGACGGCGGCGTGTATCTTTGTATCGAGGGACCGCAGTTCTCGTCGCGCGCCGAATCGAATATCTATCGGAGCTGGGGTGTCGACGTTATCAGCATGACCGCCATGCAGGAGGCGCGGCTCGCGCGCGAGGCGGAGCTTTGTTACGCCGTGCTCGCGCTGGTGACCGACTACGACTGCTGGCATCAGAGCGTCAAGGCGGTCGATATTGGGGAAATCCTGCGCGTAATGCGGCTCAATGTCGAAGTGGCGCAGAAGGCCGTCGCGAACGTAACGCAGGCGCTGGCGGGCCGCCGGCGGACGTGCGGATGCGGGGATGCTTTGAAGGATGCGATAATCACGGATCGGGCGGTGATTCCGCGCGGGACGATCGAGCGGCTGCGGCCGATTATCGGGAAGTATGTGAGGTGAGATTTTCAGTCGACCTTCATAAGCTCAGCCGCCGATCGCATGGATGGCGTCGCGGGGTTTTGACACGCAGCACCTCGCGGAGGCTGGGGGGAGAGGAAAGCGGGGATGAGTATTAGATGAGTATCATCGTAGTCGGTACGATTGGGTACGACACGGTCGAGACGCAGCACGGCGGCGTCACTGACGCGCTCGGCGGTTCGGCGAGCTTTTTTGCGCTGGCGGCGCGATTTTTTTCGCCGGTGAGTATCGTCGCGGTGGTCGGTTCCGACTTCAAGCCCGATCATATGCGGCTGTTCGCCGAGCGCAATATCGACCTGCGTGGACTGGTGCGTCGCGAGGGGCCGACCTTTCGCTGGCATGGCCGTTACCATGAGGATATGAACATCCGCGACACGGTCAGCCTCTCACTCAACGTCTTCGCGGACTTCCGTCCCGATCTTTTACCCGACCAGCGCCGTTCCGATTACATCTTCCTCGCCAATATCTCGCCCGACCTGCAGACGCACGTGCTGGAGCAAGTCGCGAGCCCGAAGATCGTCGCGGCCGACACGATGAACCATTGGATCGCCAACGAGCGCCAGGAGTTGATCAAATTGCTGCCGCGGCTCGATATCCTCACCGTCAACGACGAGGAGGCGCGGATGTTGAGCGGGGAGCACAATCTGGTCAAGGCGGGACGCGCGATCCTCAAGATGGGGCCCGACACGGTGCTGGTGAAGCGCGGCGAGTACGGCGTCCTGCAGTTCAGCCAGAATTCGCTCTTTGCGGTGCCGGCGTATCCGCTCGAAGAGGTGATCGATCCGACGGGCGCGGGTGACGCATTCGCCGGCGCGTTCATGGGGTACATAGCCCGCCATGGGCGCGTGACCGAGTCAATCCTGCGCACGGCGGTGGTGTACGGCACCGTGATGGGGTCGTATGTCGTCGAGCAATTCTCGGTTGACCGCTTGACGGCTCTGACATGGGAAGACGTCGAGAGGCGCTACCGCGCATTTATCGAGCTTACCGATTCGCACCATTCGCGATGGATGTCTCAGTAGTTATTCCGCTTTTCAACGAGCGGGATAATCTCGGGCCGTTGCACGACGAGCTTGCCCGGATCCTGGGCGGCCTCGGCCGAACCTACGAGATGCTCTTCGTCGACGACGGCAGCACTGACGGCGGTCTCGAGGTCCTGCGCAGGATAAAGGCCGCGGATTCGCATGTACGGGTGATTCGGCTGGCGCGCAACTCGGGACAGACCGCGGCGCTGGCGTGCGGACTGAAAAACGCGGCGGGCGCTATCGTGGTCGCGATCGACGGCGACGGCGAGAACGACCCGGCGGATATACCGCGCCTGCTCGAGAAAATCGACGAAGGCTACGATCTCGCGAGCGGATGGCGCACCCAGCGGTGGAAGAACGCCCGCTTTACCCGGCGCCTCCCGTCGGTTGCCGCCAACTCGATGATTTCGAAAATCACCGGTGTGCGGCTGCATGATTATGGATGCACGCTCAAAGCGTACCGGCGCGACCTGGCGCAGCGCCTGAATCTTTACGGCGAGATGCATCGCTTCGTTCCGGCGATCGCAGCCGAGCAGGGCGCAGAGATTATCGAGGTCGAGGTGAATTTTCGCCCGCGGCGTTCAGGCAACTCGAAGTACGGGCCCGGGCGGATAATCCGGACGGTACTCGACCTTTTGACGGTGAAGTTTTTGTCCGGCTACTCGACGCGCCCGATCCAGGTTTTCGGCGCGATTGGGGCCTCGCTGGGGGCGATTGGTTCTCTGTGGACGGGTATCCTTGTATTCGAGAAGGTCGCGCTCGGCCGCCGGCTGGGCGACCGGCCGGCGCTATTGCTGGCAGTACTGCTGGTCGTGGTGGGGGTTCAGTTCGTGAGCTTGGGGCTGATTGGCGAGATGCTGGCGCGCACGTACCACGAATCGCAGAGCAAGCCGATCTACGTAATCAAGGAAGAATTCTGAGGTCGAGATGAATATTGCAGTGGTGGGGACGGGTTACGTGGGTTTGGTGAGCGGAACCTGTTTCGCGGAGAGCGGCAACGAGGTCATCTGCGTCGATATCGACCGCAGCCGGATCGAGATGCTGAACGCGGGACAGCTCCCGATCTACGAGCCGGGACTGGAAGAACTGGTGCGGCGCAACGTCAAGGAGACGCGGCTCTGTTTCACTATGGACCTCGAGCGTGCGGTCGCGCAGTCGATGGTTTCGTTTATCGCGGTCGGCACCCCGATGAGCGAGACCGGTGCGGCGGACTTAAGCGGCGTGCTCAGCGCGGCAGAGAGTATCGCGCGCGTGGCGATCGGGTACCACATCATCGCGATCAAGAGCACGGTTCCGGTAGGGACCAGCGACCGGGTGCGCAAAGCTGTCGAGCGTATCGCGAACCATCGGATAGACGTCTGCTCGGTGCCGGAGTTTCTCAAGGAGGGTTCGGCGATCGAGGACTTTATGCGGCCGGACCGCGTCGTGCTTGGCAGCCTGAGCGATCAAGCAACTGCGATCCTGCGCGAAATTCATTCGCCGTTCGTGCGCACCGACAATCCGATCCTGGTGATGGACCCGCGGTCGGCGGAGCTGACGAAATATGCGTCCAACGCGATGCTCGCGCTGCGCATTTCGTTCATCAACCAGATGGCGAACCTGTGCGAGGCGGTGGGCGCCGAGATCAACGAAGTCCGGCGCGGAATGGGCGCCGACCGGCGAATCGGATCGTCGTTTCTGTTTCCCGGCGTTGGCTACGGCGGCTCGTGTTTCCCGAAGGACGTGCAGGCGCTGATTCACAGCGCGGCCGAGCATAAGCTCGATTTCACGATCCTGAAGGCCACCGACGAGGTCAACAACGATCAAAAGCGAATACTAGTTGATCGCGTCAAGCAGCATTTCGGCGGGAATCTGCATGGGCGCACGTTCGCCATTTGGGGATTGGCGTTCAAACCACGCACCGATGACATGCGCGAGGCGCCGTCGCTGGTGGTCATCGAGGAATTGCTGGCGGCGGGGGCGCGCGTGCAGGCGCACGATCCCGAGGCGCTCGAGAATGCGCGCAAGATATTCGGCGATCGCGTGAGTTACCATCGGATGAATTACGACGCGCTCAAGGGCGCCGACGCGCTGCTGATACTCACGGAGTGGAACGAGTTTCGTCATCCGAACTTCCATCGGATCAAGACGGAGTTGAAGCAGCCGGTAATTTTCGACGGGCGCAACCTTTACGACCCGGCGCTGATGAAGGCGTTGGAGTTCAAGTATCACTCGATAGGCCGCCGCCCGGTTTAGACGAAGGAAAATTCGCGCTGGAGACACGTTCCAAGGACGAATAGGGTATAGCGATGTCCAATGTCGTGCAGATTCCAGGGCCGACGCCGCTCTATCGGCGCGATTATTACGGGTGGGCGCTCGAACAGGCCCGGGCGCTGCAGGAGCGGCGTTTCGAGGCGCTCGACTTCGAGCATCTGGCGGAGGAGGTCGAGGACTTGGCCAAGGGCGAGCGGCGCGAACTGCGCAGCCGGCTAAAGCAGGTACTCGTCCATCTGCTGAAGTGTCAATTTCAGTCTGGCCGCCGTTCACTTGGTTGGGAAGGTACACTCGCGTCGCAGCGCGCTGAAATCGCCGCGCTGTTTCATGACAGTCCGAGCCTCGAGCGGGAATTGCCTGAGATGGTTGAACAGGCGTACAGCCTTGCGCTGCGGGTGGCCGGGAAAGAGATGCGGTTGAAGCGGGACCAATGGCAGAGTCTCTTCCCCGCTCAATGCCCATGGAGCGCCGAACAAATCCTCGATGAAGATTTTTATCCCGAACCGCAAAAGTAGCGCGTTCAAAATTCGGCTGGAACGGGAGGCGGGATGCGAATACTGGTGACGGGTGGGGCGGGGTTTATCGGATCGCATACGGTGGATGCGCTGGTTGCGGCTGGCACGCACGAGGTCTCGGTGCTCGATAGTCTCTCGTCGGGCAAGCGCGAGCAGGTGAATCCGGCCGTGCGTTTCTACGAGGCCGACCTGCGCAATGCGGACGCGATTGTCCCAATCCTCGAGCGGGAGAAACCCGAGGTGATTTACCATCTGGCGGCCCAGATGGACGTACGGCGTTCGGTCGCGGATCCGGCGCTCGACGCGGGGATCAATCTCGTCGGGTTCCTCAACGTGATTGAGGCGGCGCGGCGCAACGGGCTCAGGCGTGTCGTCTTTGCGTCCACGGGTGGGGCAATCTACGGCGAGCAGGAGCAATTTCCCTGCGACGAGGGGCATCCGCGGCGGCCCGTGAGCCCGTACGGCGTCGCCAAGCTCGCCACCGAGGCGTACCTGTTCTTCTATAAGGTGCAATACGAGATCGATTACGTCGCGCTTCGGTATGCGAACGTTTATGGCCCGCGCCAGGACCCGCATGGCGAAGCAGGCGTGGTCGCTATTTTTTGCGGACGAATGCTGGAGGGCAAGCCGTCAACGATCTTTGGTGATGGCGAGCAGACGCGCGATTACATTTTCGTCGGTGACGTGGCCCGCGCCAACGTCGCGGCGCTTGGGGCGAAAGCCTCGGACGCGTTCAACATTGGCACCGGCGTCGAGACCAGCGTCAACCAGCTTTACCGCTCACTGGCGTCGGCGGCGGGCCTAAAGACGCCGCCGTCGTATGCGCCGGCGCGGCCGGGCGAGCAGCGTCGTTCGGTGATCTCTCCCGCGCGTGCTGGGCAGGTACTGGGATGGCGCCCGGAAGTCACATTGGACGACGGCCTCGAGCGTACTTTCAAGTTTTTCAGGGACCGCTTCGCGCAAAGTAACTGAGCACATGCTATTATCGCCGTGAGGGGTGAGCTTGTCCGCGTAGTCCCTGATAGTCCCGTTATATCGGGGGAGCGGGCGGGCAGGCGATTCCGCACGAGCCTGATGCGTCAATGACCGCACCGGAACTGATTCGCAACTTTTCGATAATTGCGCATATCGATCACGGGAAGTCGACGCTGGCCGACCGGCTGCTCGAGCGCACCGGAGCGCTCAGCCCGCGTGAGCGCAAGGAGCAGTTTCTCGACTCGATGGACCTCGAGCGGGAGCGCGGAATCACGATCAAAGCGCGATCGGTCCGGCTCAACTACACGGCCACGGACGGCCACACCTACATACTCAACCTGATCGATACGCCCGGGCACGTCGATTTCGCCTACGAGGTTTCGCGGAGTCTTGCTGCGTGCGAGGGCGCGCTCCTGGTGGTCGATGCGAGCCAGGGCGTCGAGGCGCAAACCCTGGCCAACGTTTACATGGCGACCGACCACGGACTCGAGATCGTACCGGTGATCAACAAGATTGATCTGCCCGGGGCGGATATCGAACGCACTCGCGAAGAAATCGAGCAGGTGATTGGACTCGATGCGCATGATGCGATCCTGACGAGCGCCAAGGAAGGAGTCGGAATCGATGATGTGCTCGAAGCGGTCGTCATGCGGATTTCACCACCGCAGGGTGACGCGAACAAGCCGCCGCGCGCGCTCATTTTCGACAGTTGGTACGACACCTACGAAGGCGTGATTGGACTGGTGCGCGTGGTCGACGGGGAATTTCGCCGGGGCATGAAGGTCCATCTGATGGGGACTGGGAAGCAGGGCGAGGTGATGCGCCTGGGCTACTTCACGCCGCATGAGGAGGCCTCGGAGGTGCTTGCGACGGGCGAGGTCGGTTTCGTCGTGGCGGCGATCAAGACGGTTGCCGACATGCGTGTTGGTGATACGCTGACCGACGCGGACAATCCGGCGACCGAGCCGCTGGCTGGCTTCAAGGAATTGAAGCCGATGGTCTTCGCCGGGCTCTATCCGACGGAGGCAAACCAGTACGGCGCGCTGCGCGACGCCATCGACAAGCTGAAGCTTAATGATGCCAGCCTAGTCGTCGAACCGGAGACGTCGCAGGCGTTGGGTTTCGGCTTTCGGGCCGGGTTCCTCGGACTGCTGCACATGGAAATCGCGCAGGAGCGGCTCGAGCGTGAATTTGGCCTGAACCTCGTCGTGACGGCGCCCACGGTGGCGTACCGCGTACGGACGCTCAAGGGCGAACTCGTGATGGTCGACAATCCGGCCCATCTGCCGGACGAAGGCGCGATCGATGCGATCGAGGAACCGTTCATCCTGGCGGCGATCCATGTGCCGGAAGAGCATCTGGGCGCGGTGATGCGGCTGTGCGAAGAACGGCGCGGCGTCCAACGCGATTTACGCTTCGCCGGTCATGGACGCGCGATCCTGCATTACGAGATGCCCCTGGCGGAAATCGTTTTCGACTTTTACGACCGCCTTAAATCCGTCAGCCGCGGGTACGCCTCCCTCGACTACGAGTTTCTGGACTTCCGCCCGGAGCATCTGGTTAAATTGGACATCCGGATCAACGGTGAGGTGGTGGACGCGCTCTCCGTAATTGTGCATCGGGACAGGGCGTACGAGCGCGGCCGGGCGCTGTGCGAAAAGATGCGGCAGTTGATTCCGCGCCAGATGTTCGAGGTGGCGATCCAGGCTGCGGCCGGTGCGAAGATTATCGCTCGTGAGACCGTCAAGCCGTTGCGCAAGAACGTCACCGCGAAATGCTACGGTGGCGATATCACGCGCAAGCGCAAGCTGCTCGAAAAACAGAAGGAAGGAAAAAAGCGGATGAAGCAGGTTGGACGGGTCGAAATCCCGCAGGAGGCGTTTCTCGCCCTGCTCAAGGTAGGGGAGTAACTCGTCGGTGCCTCAGCCCGTCCGCAAAGTGGCCAACAAGTTGCAGACGCCGGATGTCGGCGAGGCCGCGGCGCAAAAGTCTGCGCTCCAAGAATATGCTGAAGCGTTCGGCATCGCGGTTATACTCGCGGTCGTCCTGCGTGCGTTCTTTATACAAGCCTACAAGATTCCGTCAGGATCGATGGAGCCGACGCTGCTGGTGGGCGACCATATCATTGTAAATAAGTTGATTTACGGGTTCCGGATGCCGGATTCATTCTTCGGCATCACGCCGTTTCAGGGCGAGATCCCGTACGGCAAGTATCTGTTTCAGATCGAACCGGTCCATCGCGGCGATGTCGTGGTCTTCGTCTTTCCTCCCGATCCCACCAAAGATTTCATCAAGCGCGTCATCGGAGTTCCCGGTGACACGGTGCAGGTCAAGGCGGGACGCCTTTACCTCGATGGACAAGAGGTGGCGGACCCGCACGCTCATTTCGAGATTCCGCAGGAGGATCGGTTGCCAAGTTCCGAGCGCGACTATTTCGGTCCGCTTAAGGTTCCTGCTGGCCACTATTTCATGATGGGAGACAATCGCGATCGCAGTTACGACAGCCGTTTCTGGGGATTGGTCGACCGCAACGATGTGGAAGGCCGTGCGATGTTCATCTATTGGTCATGGGATAGCGACAGTACGTCAATGATGGCGGTACGATTTCGCAGGTTCTTCAAGGTGATCAGGTAGAGGGGGATGGACGTGGCTGAAGACGCGGTGAACAGGGTGGGTGCAATCTTGGAGCAACTCGGAGCGCGCTTTGACCTCGTGCTCGAAGCGGTGTCGGGATTTGGGGGCAGGCTCGACGCGCTGCGCGAGGAAATGATGGGCCAGTTTACCGAGGTCGGGCGCCAGATCCGCTTCATCTCGGACCGGATCGCGGAGAATCGCGAGCGCGTCGCCGTGGCGCGCGCCGACTTGGGCGCCGAGATGGTGCGGGTGGGCGAGGCGCTCGGCGCCGCGCGAATCGAGTTTCGCGAACAGCTCGCCTCGAGCCGCCATGAATTGCATCGCGAGCTCGAGGCCGAGGCGCAGCGAACGCGCGAGCGCTTCAGCGAGGATCTTGCGCGCACCAGCTCCGAGTGGCAATCGCAGGTCGGCCGCGAAGTCGCGGCAGTGGGCGAAGCGCTGCGGGCCGAACTGGCGACCGCACGCGACGGTCTGCGCGAACTGCCTGCGGCGGCAACTGGTGTGCGCGAGGGGATATCGTCGTCGACCGAGGCGTTGATGAAGAAACTCGAATCCGATATGAAGCTCACGAACAAGACGCTGGCCAGCCTCACGCGGAAATTCGAACGTTTCGACGACCGCGCAACGGTACAGGTCAAGGATCAGGAGCAGCGAATCAAAAAGCTCGAGCAACGCCGCGCCCAGCAGCGTTGACTTACATTTGCTTTTGCCGGGCGGACGGGTAGGCGCGACCGTGTTTCTCCGGCGGAAGATGATCCGAGAAATCTATTGCGCCGCTGTTGATAAAAGCGCACGCCGCGTGGCGAATTGATTACCGCCAGATTGACTCAGCCGTTTTCGAACGATACAAAATAATCAAGCCTTTAACTCGCCACTGAGAGGGCGAAAAGGTAACTGACATGCTCAAATTTGCATTGCGACCCGGTTGCGCCCGCATCCGGGTATTTTTTTGCCCAGGTATGCCTTTTGCGCTTCAGAGGCGGGAGCCAAGCGGTGGGCGTGGTTCACGCCGCGGGTGCGCTTTGCGCGATATGAGCAGAGAAGCGTCGTGGCCAAGGTCAACAGTATCGAGCCGATGAGTGCGAAACCGTCGACCGCTCTCGACGCGGAGGCGATCGCGCGCTGCGTGAAACGGATGGCGCACGAGATAGTCGAGCGCAACGGCGGCACCGAAAACCTCGCCTTGATAGGCATATTGAGGCGCGGGGCCAATTTGGCGGAGCGGCTCGCGCTGGCACTGGATGACGGTAAGCCGATGATCCCTGTGGGCACCCTCGATATTTCGTCGTATCGCGACGACGGCAAAGGCGAACCTGGCGACCCACGCCTGCTCGGCCGCGATATCCCATTCGCGCTCGACGGCCGCCGGGTGGTCCTGGTCGATGACGTGCTCTATACCGGGCGGACGGTCCGCGCGGCGCTCACGGCGCTTAGCGAGCTTGGCCGTCCCGAAGCGATTCAACTGGCGGTGTTGATCGATCGCGGCCAACGCGAGTTACCGATCCGCGCGGACTATGTTGGAAAAAATGTCGAGGCTCCCGCGGGTCAGCGCGTATACGTCCGCCTGAGCGAGATCGATGGCATCGACGCGGTCGTTATCGGGGAAAGGAAGTGAACCGCCTTCCGAAATACGACATCGTATCGATTGACGATCTTGCCATCCCCGAGATCGAGCGAATTTTTACCCTCGCGGATTCGTTTGCGGAAAGTCTCGGGCGGGCCGAGCCGTGTGAAACCGCGAGTGGGCTGATTATGGCGACGCTCTTCTACGAGCCCTCGACGCGGACGCGGCTCAGCTTCGAGTCCGCGATGCATCGCTTGGGCGGCGCCGTTATCAGCTCGGCGGATATGCATGCGAGTTCCGCCGCCAAGGGCGAGAGTCTCGCCGATACGGCGCGCGTGGTTTCAGGCTATGCCGATCTTATCGTGGTGCGCCATCCATACGACGGCGCCGCGCGCGTCGCGGCCGACTACGCGACCGTACCGGTGATCAACGCCGGCGACGGCAGCCGCGAACATCCCACGCAGACGCTTTGCGATCTCTATATCCTCCGCCGGAAGAAGGGCCAGCTGCGGGGGCTTACGGTCGCGATCTGTGGTGACTTGAAATTCGGCCGCACGGTCCATTCGCTGATCTACGCGCTGGCGCGCTTCGGCGCAAATATTCTCGCCGTGCCGTATGGTGGAATGGACGTACCATCCTACGTGCTCGAGCGGGTCGCGGCGGAGAGCAAGTACAGTTTCTCGACCGTCACGATGGACGAGCTGAAGTCGCTCGCCGGCGGACTCGACGCGCTCTATCTCACGCCCAGCGCGCCGCATCAGATGGCGTTGTTCACGGGCGAGATGCCGCTTGAAAAGATTCCGGCCGCGCGTGCACCCGCCGCACTCGACGCGTTTTACGTGACGCGGCTTCAGCGCGAGCGGTTCGCGGACAAGAGTGCGCAAAAAGGTGAGTACGGCCATTTCGACGTCCGTGCGCTGAGGACCAGCCGCACGCAGCAGGCGGTTGTGATGCATCCGCTCCCGCGCACCGACGAACTCGCCTACGAACTGGACAGCGATCCGCGCGCGGTGTATTTCGAGCAGGCCGCGGCCGGGGTGCCGGTGCGGATGGCGCTTATCGCATGGATGCTCGAAAGCGCAACGCGCAGCGCGGCGCAGGGCCATACGCCGCCGATCAACTTCAAGCACGAGCCCGCGCCGCAATGCCTAAACGGGAGCTGTATCACGCGGCATGAAAGCTCGTATCTGCATTCGCGATTCAGTCTCGCGCGCAACGCGGATCGCGCGAGGTTGATGTTGCGATGCGATTTCTGCGAGCGCGAGCTCAGGGTCGAATTCATTGGTCATGCAAGCGCGCGCCGCTATTACCGCTTCGACGAAAATCTCTACGGCTACGTGCGCCAGTGGATCGAGGAAGGCACACTCGCGGTTTTTGAAACGGTCAAACAGGCCGAAGAGAGCGGGTACGAGCCGTATCGGCGAGGCCCGCAGCGCGAAATCATGAATGCGGGCGAGATCGCGCGCGCCTGTGACGCGATGGCGTCACAGGTTATCGCCGACACGCCCGACTTCGCGCTGGTATCGATCGTTGGCGTGGTGAGCCGTGGCGCGCTGCTGGCGCTGCGCATGCGCGATTTGATCGAGGCGCGCGCGGGAGTGCGTATGCCGTGCGCCGCACTCGACGTATACGGTGGCGATACCGCGCTGCACGCGATCGATGGCGCCGAAAATTTCAGCGTCGACGGACGCACGATCGTGCTGGTCGATGACGTGATCAACAGCGGATGGACGATTCAGCGCGCGATGACCATGTTGTGGCGCCACGGACGCCCGGCGGCGGTTAAGCTGGCGGTACTTATCGACCGCGGCCACCGCATGCTGCCGATTCGTCCCAACTATGTCGGCAAGAGTATTCCCACGGCGCGCGCAGAGCGTGTACAGGTGCGGCTGGCTGCGCCGCCGGAAGCGAACGGTCCGCACAAGGCGGCGGATCGCGTTGTGCTTTATTCGATGGTCGAATCGATGAAAGAGGCTGAGAGCGCGGTGTGAAACCGCTTCTTTTAAGCGGCGGCCGGGTCATCGACCCGTTGTACGAGGTCGACGGGGCCCGCGATCTGCTCGTAACTGACGGTGAAGTGGAGGCGCTCGAGCCTGCGGGTACGCTGAAGCCTCCTGACGGCGCGGAGGTGATCGATGTCACCGGATTATGGGTGATACCTGGGCTTATCGACCCGCATGTGCATTTGCGCGATCCCGGCTTCCCCGAGAAGGAAACGATTCTGACGGGCCTGCGTGCGGCCGCCGCGGGTGGTTTCGTCGCGGTCGCCGCGATGGCAAATACGTCGCCGGTGAATGATACGCCCGAAATCACTCGTTATATGCTCGAGCGTGCCCAGGAGGCGCACGCCGCGCGGCTGATTCCGGTCTCCGCAGTGACGAAAGGACTCGGCGGACGCGAATTGGCCGATTTCGGCGCGATGGCCGCAGCGGGCGCACGGATGTTTTCCGACGACGGCATACCGGTCGACGACCAGGTCGTGCTTTCCAACGCACTGGAGCGGGTCTCGCGCCTCGGCTTCGCCATTTCGTTGCACGAAGAGGATTTGGCACTGACCGGACGCGGCGCGATCAACGCCGGTGAAACTTCCAAGCGGCTCGGCGTCGCGGGAATCCCTGCCACGGCGGAGACCAGCCGTGTGCGTCGAGACCTTGCGATGGCGGTAGGGTCCGGTGCGGCGGTTCACGTTGCGCATATCTCGGCCTCAGATTCGGTCGAACTGGTTCGCGCTGCGAAAAAGCGCGCCGCGAATGTCACCTGCGAAGCCACGCCGCATCACTTCATGCTCGATGACGGCGCGATCCTTAAATCGGGGCCGAATGCGAAGATGGCGCCGCCGCTTCGGAGCCGCGAGGACGTCGAAGCCGTTCTTCACGCGCTCGCCGACGGAACGATCGACATGATCGCGACGGATCACGCGCCGCATGACCCCGTATCGAAAAAGATGGAGAGTCTCGCGCGTTTCTTCGGCACCGAGCGCGATGCGAAGCCGCTTCCGCCTGACCGCGCGGAGGAGTTCGCGCACGCCGCCAACGGCGTCGTCGGGCTGGAGACGGCAGTCGGGCTCGCGCTCGGCCTCGTGCATCGTGAGCTTATTGGTCCGTCAAGGCTGGTTGAGTTGATGTCGCTGAATCCCGCGCGGCTATTGAGGCTCGAAACCAACGGCACGCTGGCCGTCGGCGCTCGGGCCGACGTGACGGTGATCGATCCTAATCTCCAATGGACGGTCGACCCTGCGAAGTTTCTCTCGAAGAGCCGTAATACTCCGTTTGCTGGAATGAAGCTCAAGGGGAAGGCGGTAATGACCATCGTCGCCGGCAAGATCATCTACGACGGACGCGTGGCGAGGGTTTCGTGACGAAAGCACGCGAACGCAAGCAGGCCGTACTCGCGCTCGCGGATGGCCGCGTCTTTCACGGTAATGCCTTCGGCGCGATCGGCGAGACGACCGGCGAAGTCGTGTTCAACACCGCGATGACTGGCTACCAGGAGGTACTCACTGATCCGTCGTACAAGGGACAAATTGTTTGCATGACGTATCCCGAAATCGGGAACGTTGGAATCAACGCGGCGGACGAAGAGTCGAACCGCGTCTACGTCGAAGGCTTCGTCGTCAAGGAATGCTGGACGCGTCCGTCGAACTGGCGCGCCGAAATGCCGCTTGGCGATTACCTCGAGCGCGCGGGTGTCGTCGGCATCGGAGGTATCGATACGCGCGCGTTGGTGCGGCATATCCGTACGACCGGCGCGCAGGAGGCCATGATCTCGAGCGTCAATCTCGACGCCGGCGAGTTGGTCGCAAAGGCAAAGGCTTCACCCGGGCTGGTCGGCAAGGATCTCGTTCGCGAAGTGACCTGCGCCAAGCCGTACGATTGGGAAGACGGCGATTGGGAATTGGGGCACGGCTTTCGGCATCCGAGCAAGGCGGAGATGCGCGACGCGCCGCTGGTCGTCGCGCTCGACTACGGGATCAAGCGCAACATTCTTCGCCGGCTCGTCGCGACCGGTTTTCGCGTGAAGGTGCTGCCCGCGTTTGCCACCGCCGAAGAAGTGCTCGCGTTGAACCCCGATGGGGTGTTTCTCTCGAACGGGCCGGCGGACCCTGCCGCTGTGCCCTACGCATGCGAGACCGTACGCGGCGTTTTGGGGCGCAAGCCGATCTTCGGAATTTGTCTCGGTCATCAGATCCTCGGCCTCGCGCTCGGCGGGAGAACGTACAAGCTCGGCTTTGGGCATCACGGCGCGAACCATCCCGTGATGGACTTGAGGACGCGGCGCGTCGAAATAACTTCGCAGAACCACGGATTCGCGGTGGATGCGGATTCAGTAAAGGACCGCGCCGAGCTTTCGCATCTCAACCTTAACGACAAGACCGTCGAGGGGTTACGCGGCATCGGCGTGCCGTTTTTCTCGGTGCAGTATCATCCGGAGGCGTCGCCGGGGCCACACGATGCGGGCTACCTCTTCAAGCGATTTCGCCGTCTCGTCGATGCGTTCCCACGTTATGGCGCGGACGCGCTCGATCGAATCGTGGCGGAGGAGGGCGATGACGTCATGGGTGCTTTGAACACGGGTCGGGACGTCTGACGTGCCGCTGCGCAAGGATCTCAAATCCGTATTGTTGATTGGCTCCGGGCCGATCGTTATCGGCCAGGCGTGCGAGTTCGACTATTCGGGCACACAGGCGCTCAAGGCGCTGCGCGAGGAAGGCTTGCGGCTCATCCTGATCAATTCCAACCCCGCGACCATCATGACCGACCCGGAGCTTGCCGACCGTACTTATATCGAGCCGATGACGCCCGAGACGATCGCAAAGATTATCGAGCGCGAGCGTCCTGATGCGCTGCTGCCGACGGTCGGAGGCCAGACCGCGCTTAATCTCGCCATCGAACTTGCCGAGTCGGGCGTGCTCGACAAATTTGGAGTCGAGCTAATCGGCGCGAAGCTTCATGCGATCAAAAAGGCGGAAGATCGCGACCTCTTCAAGCAGGCGATGGTCAATATCGGCCTCGAGGTGCCCGCATCGGAGATAGCGCGCTCAGACGAGGATGCAGATCGCATTCTCAAGAAGCTCGGTCTTCCGCTGATCATCCGGCCCTCGCGCACGCTCGGCGGAACGGGCGGCTCGATGGCGCGCGATCGGGACGACTTCCGCGCCAAGGTGCGCTGGGGCGTCGCGATGTCGCCGAGCCATGAGGTGTTGGTCGAGCAATCGGTCGAGGGCTGGAAGGAATTCGAGCTCGAGGTGATGCGCGACGGCGCCGACAACGTCGTGATCATTTGCTCGATCGAAAACTTCGATCCGATGGGCGTGCACACCGGCGATTCGATAACGGTCGCGCCCGCGCAGACCTTGACGGACAAGGAATACCAGTTGATGCGCGACGCCGCGCTGCGCATTATCCGCGAGATCGGCGTCGACACGGGAGGCTCGAATATCCAGTTCGCGATCGATCCCGCCAGCGGCCGGATGGTCGTGATCGAGATGAATCCGCGGGTGTCGCGCAGCTCGGCGCTCGCGTCGAAAGCGACCGGCTTTCCGATTGCCAAGATCGCCGCGCGGCTCGCGGTCGGCTACCGGCTCGACGAAATCCCCAACGACATCACGCGCATGACGCCGGCGTGCTTCGAGCCGACGATCGACTATGTGGTCACCAAGATTCCGCGCTTCACCTTCGAGAAATTCCGCGGCGCGGCCGACGAGCTGGGGCCGCAGATGAAGTCGGTGGGTGAGGTGATGGCGATTGGGCGCACGTTCAAGGAATCATTGCAGAAGGCGATTCGCTCGCTCGAAATCGGATCGTTCGGGCTCGAGACGCACCTTAACGGAATGAGCCGCGAGGTGGCGCTGGCAACGATGCGCCACGGACTCGGCATCCCGAACAGTCATCGGCTGTACTACCTCGCAGATGCGATCAGACTCGGAATGCCGGTCGCGGAGATTCATCGGCTCACGCGAATCGATCCATGGTTTCTCGATGCGGTCGCCGACATCGCCGGCCTCGAGACGCGCATCAAGTCCGAGCCGCTCGAAGCGGAGCTATTGCGCGAAGCGAAAGCTGCCGGCTTCTCCGATCACCGAATCGGTGAGCTGCGGCATACGAGCGAGGCCGCCGTGCGCGAACGTCGATGCGAACTCGATATCAGGCCGGTCTTCAAGGCGGTCGACACTTGCGGGGCCGAGTTTCAGGCTTTCACGCCCTACCTTTATTCGACCTACGAAGGCGAAGACGAGGCCGAACCGGACGAGCGGCGCAAGGTGATGATCCTGGGCGGGGGTCCCAACCGGATAGGGCAGGGGATCGAGTTCGACTACTGTTGCGTCCATGCCAGTCTCGCGTTGAAAGAGGACGGTTTCGAAACGATCATGGTGAACTGTAATCCCGAAACTGTCTCGACCGACTACGATATTTCGGATCGGCTTTATTTCGAGCCGCTCACCTTCGAGGACGTGATCGCAATCGTCGAGCGTGAGCGACCGATGGGCGTGGTCGTGCAGTTTGGCGGCCAGACGCCGCTCAAGCTTGCGGTGCCGCTTGCGCGTGCGGGAGTTCGGATTCTTGGCACTTCGCCCGACGCCATCGACCGTGCCGAAGATCGCGAACGATTCAATCAACTGGTCGAACGCCTCCACCTGCGGCAACCGGAGGGCGTCCTTGCCCGTAGCGCCGTCGAAGCGATAAACGGCGCGGCGCAAATCGGCTATCCCGTATTGATTCGGCCGTCCTACGTGCTTGGCGGGCGTGCGATGGAGATCGTTCCCGACGAGCAGGGGCTGAGGCGTTATCTCGACCAGGCGCTGCACGCGTCGGAGGAACGTCCGCTGCTCATCGATCGTTATCTCGACGGCGCGATCGAGGTTGACGTTGACGCGATCGCCGACGGCGAGCGCGTGGTAGTCGGCGGCATCATGGAGCACGTCGAGCACGCCGGGATTCATTCGGGCGACAGCGCCTGTGTGTTGCCGCCGCGTACGTTGAGCGCCGAGATCCAGCATGAGCTGATCGAGCAGACGCGGATGCTGGCGCGCGAACTCGGCGTTATCGGCCTGATGAACGTGCAATACGCGATCTACCACGGCGAGGTTTACATTCTCGAGGTCAATCCGCGGGCGTCGCGGACGATCCCGTTCGTCAGCAAAGCGATTGGCGTGCCCCTGGCGAAGCTCGCCGCGCGTGTGATGGCCGGCAGGAAGCTGGCGGAACTCGGGTTCACCAGCGAACGCGTCCCGACCCACGTTTCGGTCAAGGAATCCGTGTTTCCGTTTGTACGTTTCCCGGGCGTCGATACGATCCTCGGTCCTGAGATGAAGTCGACCGGCGAGGTGATGGGAATCGACGCGTCATTTCCGATGGCGTTTGCCAAGGCGGAACTGGCGGCGTCGACCGACTTGCCGGCCTCCGGACGGGTTTTTATCAGCGTTCGCGATGCGGACAAGCCGCTGCTAGATCCCATAGCGCGCGGCTTACACGAGATGGGGTTCGAACTGGTCGCGACCGGGGGCACCGCGCGCCATATCAATCGCCTGAACGTTCCGTGCGTGCCGGTAAACAAGGTTGCACAGGGCAGTCCGCATGTCGTCGATCTGATGCGCGACGGGCGCATCGCGATCGTTATCAATACACCTGACGACGAGGGCACGGCCGACTCTTTCTCGATCAGGCGCACGGCACTCGAGCTCCGCTTGCCGTTCTTTACGACCATGGCGGGCGCTCAAGCCGCGGTTGAGGCGCTTGCTGCTCTTCGCGCTAACCCGCTTGGAGTCCGTGCGCTCCAGGATTACCATCCGTCGCGCTGACTCAGTTGTCGGGAGCCGCCTGGGTTTCCACAGCCTCAAGCTGATGCAGCGTATTAGCCACGAATTGCCAGGTGGAGTTTCCGAAGAGCGGGAGGCCAGCCGGGTAGCCCGTGAGACCGTTGCGAATACGCACAATATCGGCCCAAAGCGCGCAGCAGCGTTGCAACGGCACGATATCTCAACATACAGGGATGCGGTGCTGCATCTACCGCGCCGCTACGTTG
>WNFT01003668.1_pt1 | contig 19408 bp, 21 predicted proteins | sample 5400191 | NCBI WGS metagenome assembly WNFT01 (sample SAMN13153359, study PRJNA577476) | soil metagenome | isolation source: 80 cm saprolite under Madrone tree | place: USA:California | collected 2016-06-14 | reverse complement strand
CCGCAAGACCCATGAGCTCGTGCCCCAGGCCGAGGACTTCGCGCTCGTTCGGCGGACGTTCGACTGCGGCTTCGACCCGGTGTCGTGAAGGAACCCGTCGCGGTCGGAAACCAGCCGGTGTAGCATACCGCCATGAAGAAGCGAGCGAAGAAGGCCAAGGCCCTCAAGCGAGCGCGCCCAGCCACGCGGGGGCCCGCGCGGTCCACCGAGGTGAGTGGGATCGCGAGGCCAGCGGCCGAGCTCTTCGTCAAGGGCGTGCTGGCGCGGGGCGAGGCGGCGAAGGCGGTCAAGGGCAAGCTCCCTCCCGGCGTCACCCACGAAATCATCGGGAAGGGCGCGAACGGGCTCCTGGTCCTCAAGCGGCGGCGCTTCTCGCTCGCGTAGCGCCCACCCGGTCGTTCCCGCCCCCACCCGGTCGTTCCCGCCCCACATAGCGCAGCGGTGCTCGCACCGATCCCGATCGAGAGCCTCCGGAAGGTCGGCGTCGGCCTCAGGCGCCCCGAGGACGTGGTCGTCGGTGGGGACGGCCGCGTCTGGGCCTCCGACCAGGCGAGCGCCTGCGCCGAGATTCTTTCCGACGGGACGCTGCGCCGCGTCGGCAAGGCGGGCGGGGCGCCGAACGGGATCAACATGGACACGCGCGGGCGTATCCTGATCGCCAATTTCGGTCTCGGCACGGCGTCGACGGGGCCGCTCCAGCGCCTCGACCCGGCGACGGGCGAGCTCGAGGTCCTCTGCGACGCGATCGACGGCAAGCCGCTCGTGGCGTCGAACTATCCGATCGTGGATCGCGCGGGCAACGTCTGGTGCTCCCACTCGACGTGGGACCGCGCGCGGGCCGAGCAGGGGCTCGCCGACGGCTTCGTGTACCGGGTGCGATCCGACGGCCGCGCCGAGGTGATGGCGTCGGGCTTCACCTTCGCGAACGGCCTGGCCCTCGACGCCGACGAGTCGCACCTCTACGTCTGCCAGACGATGGGCCGGAACGTCGTCCGACTCCTCATCCGCGCGGACGGCCTGCTCGGGCCGGCCGAGCCCTACGGCCCCGTGCTCGGCGAACCCGCGTTTCCCGGCGCGACGCCCGCCGAGCGCGCGCGGTTCGGGGCGACGGACGGCTGCGGCTTCGACGCGGACGGGAACCTGTGGGTGACGCTCGTCCTCGCCAACAAGGTGATCGCCATCACCCCGAAGCGCGAGGTCGTGACCGTGATCCACGATCCCACGGGCGAGCTGATGAGCTGGCCGACGAACGTCTCGTGGGGCGGCCCTGACATGCGCGATCTCTATATCGGCACGATCCGCCGGGACTACGTGCTCCATGCGCGGAGCCCCGTTCCGGGGCTCCCGCTCGTCCACCAGCGCTAGCCGTGGCAGACCAAGCGATCCTGTGGCGCAGGCTCGATGCGCCTGGCCACGAGTCCGCGCGACTGTTCTCGAAGGATTCCTCCTGGCATCTCGTCGGAACGGCGGTCTTCGCCCACGAGCGGCAGCCGTGCCGCCTCGACTACGTGGTGGTCTGCGACTCGGGATGGCGAACCGTCTCCGGACGCGTGACGGGTTGGGTCGGAGACGCGACGATCGAGGTCGAGCTCTCGGTCGACTCCGCCCGCCGCTGGCGGCTCAACGGCGTAGCGTGTCCCACGGTGGAACGCTCGATCGACCTCGACCTCAACTTCAGCCCGTCCACCAACCTGCTCCCGATTCGCCGGCTCGGTCTGGTCGTCGGCCAGGAGGCCGCGGTGCAAGCGGCCTGGCTCCGCTTCCCGAGCTTCACCCTCGAGCCGCTCGCGCAGCGCTACCGCCGCCTCGATGCGACGACGTACCGGTACGAGAGCGCGGGCGGCGAGTTCGTGACCGAGCTCCGCGTGAACGCGGCGGGATTCGTCACCCGGTATCCGGCCTATTGGGACGCCGGGGCCGGCGGGTGAATGCGCGAGACGCGGAGCCCGTCAATGAGCCGTGAAGACCGCGCCGAGCACGGGATGTGGCCCGGCGGGGAGCGCGATTGCCCGCTCGCTCGCGAGCTCGATCGCGACCGGTCCCTCGTCGCGCGTCGGATCGACCTCGACGCCGATGCGCATGGGCGAGCCCGGCCAGCGATAGATCACGACGCCGCTCGCGCCCTCGCTCGCCTCAGCGCCGAGCAGGCGCACCCACTGCGCCTCGGCGCGCTCGCGCGAGCGCGCGCGCATCCTGAGCCCGAGCACCGTCACAGGCGGCGGGTTCGGCGGGCCCGGCGGCACGACCCAGCGGGAGCGGCGCTCTCCGTCGCTCCGTGGCCGCGTCTCGACGATCTCGACGAGCTGGACCACGATGCCGAGCGCCCGCTTGGGATGGAGGAATGCCTCTCGCCAGTCGGGGTTCGAGTCATCGTAGCCGACGATCGCGTGCCCCGCTGCCTCCGCGTGCTCGCACACCCCGCGGAGGCTCGGGACGATGAACGTCACGTGGTGGATGCCGGGCCCGCGCTGCGCGAGGAAGCGGTGGAGGAACCCGTCGGCGCCGCGCGGCTCGAGGACCTCGAGGCGACCCCCGTCCTTGAAGCGCCACTGCGCGAACGTGTAGGCGCCCGAGGGTCCGCCGTGCGCGGGGGCTCCGCCCAGCTCGCCGACGAGGAACGCCGGAGCGTCGGCGAGGCGCGGCACGGCGAGCGCGATGTGATCGAAGCGGCTCCGTCGCACCCGCGGCTAGCTCAGGACGGAGAGCGTGCTGCGTTCGATCAGGGCGAAGTCGATCTCGGCGCCGAGCCCCGCCCCCTCGGGCGCGTGCACGAGGCCGTCCGAGCCGACCTCGATGTCGTTGACGAGCCCGTACTTCTGGGTGCCGGCCGGCAGGAGCACCTCGAAGAACTCGCAGTTCCTGATCGCCATGATCACGTGCAGGTTCGCGACGTTGTTGAGGGAGTTGCCGCCGTGGTGGACCTCGAAGTTCATGTGGAACGCCTCGGCCAGGTGCGCCGTCTTCACGAGCGCGGTGATGCCTCCCTTCACCGCCACGTCGCCGCGGAGAAAGTCCGTCGCGCACGCGACGATCCACGGCGCGAATGCGGTGAAGCCGCCGGGCGAGTACTCGGTGGCGAGGATCGGGATGTGGAGCTGCGCCTTGAGCTTGACGTAGTTGTAGATGTCGTCGTCCGCCAGCGGATCCTCGTACCAGTAGAAGCCGAGCTCCTCGATCGCGCGGCCGACGCGGAGCGCCTCAGGGTACTGATACGCCCACGTCGAGTCCAGCATGAGCGTGTAGGCGTCGCCGACCGCCTTCCGCACCGCCCGGCACACCTCGATGTCGATCGCCGGGTCCGTCGGCGGGTGGATCTTGTACGCCGTCCACCCCTCCGCCTTGAAGCGCGCCGCCTCCTCCGCGTAGGCCTTGGGCGACTCGAGCACGGCGGAGCTGGCATAGGCCGGCACGCGATCGCGGTAGGAGCCGAGCAGCCGATGGATCGGGAGCCCCGCGACCTTCCCCGCGACGTCCCAGAGCGCCACGTCCACCGCGCCGATCGCGCGGAGCGTGGTCGCGCGGCTCCGCTGGCACATCGCCTGGTAGAGTCGCTCGCGCTCGAGCGGGTCCTGCCCGAGCACCACGGGCTTGAGGGCCTGGATCAGCGACGCGGCGTCGAGATGGGCGCCGCGCATCGCCGAGCCGAGGAACGCGTGGCCCTCGACGGCCGCGTCGGTCTTCACGGTGAGCAACCCGAGCTGGCTCTCCCCACCGAAGCGACCGGTGTGCCGCCCGTACTGCGTCGGCGGAATGCCGCGCCAGGCAAAGAGCGTGAGCGTGACGTCGGTGATCTTCAGGGCCTTCCGCCTCCGCGGATCTCCCGGTCGTGCTCGCCGAGCCGCGGCGCCCGCCGCCGGAGCGGCGGCCGCTCGCCGTCGAACGCGACCGGCAGGCCCATCAGCTCGAGGTCGAGGCCGGGCACCTTCTGGATCATCCCCGTCGCCGCCGTCTGTGGGTGAGCGAGCACCTCGAGGAACGTGTGGATCGGCGCGCACGGCACTCCGGCCTCGTCCAGGAGGTCCACCCACTCGCCCTTGGTGCGCGTCAGCATGATCTTCTGGATCTCCGGGACGAGCGCCGTCTTATGCTTCTGACGGAGCGCGTTCGTCGCAAAGCGGGGGTCGGCCGCCCACTCCGGGCGGCCGAGCGCGACCGCGAGCTTGGCGAAGAGCCGGTCGTTCGCCGCCGCGATGATCACCGGCCCGTTCTTCGTCTCGAAGCCCTCGAAGACGACGAGCCGCGTGCTTCCGGTGCGATGCCGGACGGGCGGGGTGCCCGTGATCCGGTAGCTCGCGAAGTGGTTCGCGAGCCAGGCGAGCCCGGTCTCGAAGAGTGAGGTGTCCACGACCGAGCCGCGCCCCGTCCGCTGCCGCTCGACGAGGGCCGCCAGCACGCCCAGCGCCGCCCACATCCCCGTGCCGGAGTCGAGGACGGACGTCCCCATGCGCATCGGCGGTCCGCCCTCCTCGCCGTTCACCATCATGAGGCCCGCGAACGCCTGTACCATCGGCTCGTAGCCGGGTCGGAGCCGGAGCGGTCCGCTCCGACCAAACGTTCCGAGCGAGCAGTAAACGAGCCGCGGGTGGAGCGAGAGCAGCGTCTCCGGGCCGAGTCCGAGCTCTTCGAGGACCCCCGGGCGCAGATTCTGGACGAGCACGTCGACGCCTTCGAGGTACTCGATGAGCCACGCCACCGCCGCGGAGTCCCGCAGGTCGAGCGTGATGGAGCGCTTGCTCGCGTTGGCGGCGTGGAAGACGGGCGAGAGATCGTCGAGGAACGGCGGGCCCCAGCCCCGCGCGTCGTCGCCGCCCTCGGGCCGCTCGAGCTTTACCACGTCGGCGCCGAGCCGCGCGAGGATCTCGCCGGCGAACGGCCCCGCCAGGTTCTGCGCGATCTCGACGACTTTGACCCCGGCGAGCGGCAGACGCGTCATTGTACCGGGGTCCGCGAGGTCGGGGCCACTCGGCGGGTGGCCTGCCGTAGGCGCGACCCGGCTGCGTTCGGCATAGCGCTCCTCATTCCACCGGCGTCCGCGGCCGCGTCATCGCGACGTGACGGTTGACCAGAGCGCGTCGGCTCCCCACCCGGCGACCTCCCGCCCGAGGGCGCTGGCCCACCAGCCCTCACCGCCGAACTCGGCGCGCCAGGCCCAGAGCCGCCGGGTGACGAACTGGAGGTCATGCTCGTAGGTGAAGCCGAGCGCGCCGTGCACCTGATGCGCGATCGACGCGCCGATCCCCGCCGCCTCGCCCGCCCGCACCTTGGCGACGCCGATCTCGAAGGCGGCATCACCCCGGTCGGCCGCTCGGAACGCATGGGCCGCCGCGATGTCCGCCGCCGCGGCGTGGCCGGCGAGGACCGCGAGGTTCTGCTGGATGGCCTGGTACGCGCCGATCGGCTTGCCGAACTGCCGGCGCTCGGTCGCGTAGCGCGTGGCCGATCGTAAGATCGCGTCCACGCCGCCCGCGATCTGCGCCGCCCGCACGAGCGCGCCGTACTGCCACACCGCGTCGGGCGGCACATCGACGCCCGCGGGAGCGGCCGCGACGGGCGTCGCGTCGAAGACGAGCGTGTCGCGCGGCTCGCGCGCGAGATTCCGATCGGGCTCGACCCTGAAGGAACCCGCCGCCGCGCGCGCCACCAGCGTGTGACCGTCCACCGCGGCCACGACGACGACGTGGCGGGCCACCGCGCCCCACGGCACGCGGCGAGCGGTGCCGTCGAGTCGGAAGCCACCGGTCGTAGGCTTGACACGCAGGTCGTCGTCACGCTGGGCGGGAGCCAGCGTCAGCGGGCCCGCCGGCACGTCGAGCCCCGCGCCGGCGAGGAGCCACGCGGCGACGATCGTCTCGGGGAGCGGCAGCGGGACGGCGTGCCGCCCGGCCGCGCTCACGACGACGTGCGCGTCGCCCCAGGTGGAGCCGGCGCCGCCTTGCGCCTCGGGAACGAGCGGCAGCGTAAGCCCGTTCTCCTCGACCGCGGTCCAGAGCGCGGCCGGCCACACGTCCGTCTCGGCCGACTGGCGCAGCTCTCGCGTGACGCGCGTTGTACCGGGGCCCGCGAGGCCGGCATCAACCGCAGGTGGCCTGAGAGAGGCACGCTCAGCTCCGTTGTCCCGGGGCCCGCGAGGCCGGCATCAACCGCAGGTGGCCTGAGAGAGGCACGCTCAGCTCCGTTGTCCCGGGGCCCGCGAGGCCGGCATCAACCGCAGGTGGCCTGAGAGAGGTGCGTGTGGCTTCATCTGAGCCCGAGCCCCCGCGCGATGATGCCGCGCAGGATTTCGCGCGTGCCACCGCGGAGCGAGAACGACGGCGCGCGCTGGACGAGGTACCCGAGCGTTTGCTGCAGGTCGGTGCCGGACGCGAGCGTCGGCTCGACGCCGAGCAACGCGTGGACGACCTCGGGGATCTCCTGCTCAAACGTCGTGCCCACGTCCTTGACGACGGCGGCTTCGAGGTTCGGATTATCGCCGGCCTGGAGCATGCCGGCGACGGAGAGCGACATCTGGCGGAGCGTGACGAGATGCGCGACCAGTCGCCCGACGACCGCGGCGGGGCGCTCGCCCGGCTCCTTCCCGGCCTCGCGGATCAGCTCGACGAGCAGCGCGAGGCTCGACAGGTACCGCTCGGGCCCGCTCCGCTCGAGGGCGAGCTCCGTCGTCACCTGCCTCCAGCCGGCGCCCTCCTCGCCCACGCGCATTTCCTCGGGGAGGAAGACGTCCTCGAACACGACCATGTTGAAGTGGTGCGAGCCGGCGAGGTCGATGATGGGATTGATCGTGATGCCCGCGAGCTTGGTGTCGAGCAGGAACTGCGTGAGCCCCTCGTGCTTCTTGGTGGGGTCATGGTGGGTCCGGAAGAGCGCGATCATGTAGTCGCTGAGGTGTGCGTTGCTGGTCCACACCTTGGTGCCGTTGATGCGATAGCCTCCCGGGACGCGCTCGGCCCGCGTGCGGATCGAGGCGAGGTCCGAGCCGGAGTCGGGTTCGCTCATCCCGATCGCGAACGCGAGCTCCCCGCGCGCGATGGCCGGCAGGAATCGCGCGCGCTGGGCTTCGGTGCCGAAGCGGAGGAGCAAGGGGCCCGACTGCCGGTCCGCCACCCAGTGCGCCGAGACGGGCGCCCCGGCGGCGAGCATCTCCTCCAGCACCACGTACCGCTCGAGCGACGAGCGCTCGTGACCACCGTAACGCTCGGGCCACGTCATACCGATCCAGCCGCGGTCGCCGACCTTGCGGCTGAACTCGCGGTCGAACCCACCCCAGGAGTGCGCGCGCCGCGCGGGCGCGCGGTCACCGAGCTCGGCGCGGAGGAAGTCGCGCACCTCCTCGCGGAGGACCCGGGTCTCCGGGGGCAGCTCACCGAGGTCGAAGTGAAACGTCGGCACGGTCGCTAGTCGTACCGCTCGCGCGTGCGCAACTCGACGAAGAGCCCGTGCGCGTCGCGGGGATGGATCCAGGCGATGTCCTTGCCCGGCCGGTGGTCGACGCGGACGCCGTGCGCCTTGAGCTGCTCGACGCTGCCGAGGATGTCCCTGCACTCGAAGCCGACGAGGTAGACGCCCTCGCCGTGCTTCTCGAGGAAGCGCCCGACCGGCTTGGTCGGGTCCGTCGGCTGCAGGAGCTCGATGTGGCCGATCCCCGTCGGCAGGATCGCGTTCTTGAATCCGAATTCCTCGGACTCGCCGCGGCGATGGACCGTCAGCCCGAAGACCTCCGTGAACCGCTCGACCGCGGCGTCGAGGTCCCTCACGACGACCGTCAGCTCCACGATGTCGCCCAGCATGGCGCCCCCTTACGGCGTCGGCGGCGATCATACAGTAGAATCAGGAGCCTCGACAGCGGAACTCCGGGGGGGGACCTCACGACGATGCCGAAGCGCTGGGCCCTGTCGGTGCCGCTCGACGGCTTCACGCTCGCCGAGCACGCCGAGCTCGCGCGCGAGGCCGAGCGGCTCGGGTACACCGACGCGTGGTCGCTCGAGGTGGACGGCGTGGACTGCTTCGCGCCGCTCGCCGTCGTCGGCCTCGCGACGCGCCTGCGCGTCGGCACCGCGATCGCGAACGTCTACACCCGCGGCCCGGCGACGCTCGCCCTCTCGGCGGCGGGGATCGCCGAGATCGCGCCCGGCCGGTTCTGCCTCGGCATCGGCTCGGGCTCCGAGCCCGTCGTCGAGGCGTGGAACGGCGGCGCCTTCGCCCGTCCCGCGACCCGCGTGCGCGAGACGGCGCAGTTCCTCCGCCGGGCGCTCGCGGGCGAGCGCGTCGTCTTCCGCGGCGAGACGTTCGCGGTGGACGGCTTTCGCCTGACCAAACCGCCCGTCGAGCCGGTCCCCATCCACATCGCAGCGCTCCGGCCCGGGATGCTGCGGGTCGCGGGCGAGGTCGGCGACGGCGCGATCCTGAACTGGCTCGCCGCCGACGACGTGCCGAAGTCCGTCGCCGTCGTGCGCGAGGCCGCTGCCCGCGCCGGGCGCGATCCCGGGGCGATCGAGATCACGGCACGCCTCCTCGTCAACGTCGATCCACCGGGGCCCGCGGCGGAGACGGCCGTGCGGCGTCACGTGACCGCCTACCTCAACGTGCCCGTCTACCGGGCGTTCCACGAGTCGCTCGGGCGCGCCGCGGCGCTCGGGCCGATGTGGGACGCGTGGGAGCGCGGCGACCGCAAGGGGGCGGTCGCGGCCGTGCCCGAGAAGGTCATCGACGACCTGATCATCCGCGGCTCGACGGACGAGATCCGCGCTCACGTCCGTCGGTACCTGGCCGCCGGCATCGACACGGCGTTTCTCGCGCTCTCGACCGCCGAGCCGGACCCGGTCCGCAAGCGCGAGATCGTGCTCGGCGCGGTCCGCGCGCTGACTCCCAGTCCACGATGATCGCAGAGGAGATCGGACGATGACGACGGCGAAACTCGACCCGTTCACGACCGCTGGGGGCATGCTGCGCGCGCTCGCCGGCCGTCAGGTCTCGGCGGTCGAGCTGCTCGAGCTCCACGTGGTGCGGATCGCGCGCCACGACGGGACCCTGAACGCCATCGTGACCCGGGACTTCGAGCGCGCGCGCCGCCAGGCCGAGGCCGCCGACACCGCGCGCGCCCGCGGTGAGGAGGGACCCCTCCTCGGGCTACCGATGACGCTGAAGGAGTCGATCAACGTCACGGGTCTCCGCACCACGGTCGGCGTCCCCGAGTGGTCGCGCTTCGTCTCCGACCACGATGCCCCGGCGACGACGCGCGTGCGCAAGGCCGGCGCCGTCGTCGTGGGCAAGACGAACGTGCCGCCCGTCCTCGCCGACTGGCAGGCGGACAATCCGATCTTCGGTCGCACCGTGAACCCGTGGGACCCGGCGCGGACACCGGGCGGGTCCACGGGCGGCGGCGCTGCGGCGCTCGCCGCCGGGCTCACGCCGCTCGAGGTCGGCAGCGACATCGGCGGCTCGATCCGCGTGCCGGCGGCCTTCTGCGGCGTCTACGGCCACAAGCCGAGCGAGACCGCGCTGCCGCGCAGCGGCCAGTTCCCCTACCCACCGATGCCGAACGCCGCCGTCGCGATGGGCGTGCAGGGGCCGCTCGCCCGGAGCGCCGAAGACCTCGAGCTCGCGCTCGACGTCCTCGCCGGCCCCGACACGGGGGAAGATACCGCCTGGCGGCTCGAGCTGCCGGCGGCGCGCCACACGCGGCTCGCCGAGTTCCGGATCGCCGTCCTGCCGCCGATCGACTGGCTCCCGGTGGACGGCGAGATTACAACGTCCCTCGATCGGCTGGCGGCCGGGCTCGCGAGCGCGGGCGCCACGGTCAAGCGCGCCCAGCCCGAGATCCTCGGCGATCTTCGCCGCCACCACGCGCTCTACCGCATGCTCCTCGCCGCGGTGACCTCCGCGCGCCTACCCGAAGAGGAACGGCAGCGACGCGTCGAGATCTGGAAAACCCGCGACGACGAGTTCGGCCAGGCGAGCCTCCGCGGTCTCCGGGCGGGCGCCGCGGAGTACATCGGCTACTTCGGCCAGCGCGAGCAATTCCGGGCCGCCTTCCGTGCCTTCTTCCGCGAGTGGGACGTGCTCCTCGCGCCGATCACGCTCGGGCCCGCGTTCCCCCACGTCCCGAAGCCCTACCCGCCCGACGCCAAGTCGCTGCACGACACCCTCGAGGTCGGCGACCGCAACGTCCTCTACGATCTGCAGCTCGTCTACCCGGGTGTCGCGACGCTCGCCGGCCAGCCCGCCACCGCGTTCCCGCTGGGCCTCACGCGCGCCGGGCTTCCGATCGGGCTTCAGGCGATCGGCCCGTACCTCGAAGACCGCACGCCGATCCGCTTCGCCGGGCTCGTCGCGCGGGAGATCGGGGGGTTCACGCCGCCGCCGCGCTTCGCGTGAGGCCGTGCCTGGCTTTCTTCTGCGGCCGGAATACGGAGTCAGCCCGGCCTACTAGCCCCGGCCACTATCCGGACCAATCCTACTGTCCGGGCCGCTCTAAGTCCGGCGAGGTCCCGCAACTGCCGACGTTCTGACGACCCCGGCGCCGGTCAGCGCCAACGCCTAAGTAGCTACCAAACCAAGGCCCGTGGCGGCCGGGTCGGCTCGGGTCGGAGCCCCGGGCCCGCCTCGGAACCTCCTCCCCTAAATCTATAGGGGGTAAAGATCTCTATGAGATACGTTGGTCTGGGGGGCCCTGCAACCAGGCGAAGTTCCGGGAAAAAGGACGATGAGTCACGACGCAATTCTCAGTGCCGACGCGCCACGCGAGAGCCTGGTGAGCCCTGAGTCGCGACCGGCCCTCGTGGTCGACGACGACCCCGAGGCCCGCCAAGTCCTCAGGGACTTTCTCAGGCTTCGCGGGCTCGCCGTCCTTGAGGCCCAGAACGGCCTGGAGGCGCTGCTGAGTGTGAAGCAGCACCGGCCGGGGGTGGTTGTCCTCGACCTCAACATGCCGCGCCTGGGCGGCCTCGAGGCTCTCAAGCGCATCCGCCCCTTCGACCCGACGATCAGGGTTGCGGTCGTCACGGAGGACCCAGACGCCGCGATTCACCAGCAAGCGCGCGCCCTCGGTGCGACCGTCGTCCTGATCAAGCCCGTCGACCTCGCCCAGCTTGAGACGGCGCTGGGTCTGGCACTCGTCGCCCCACGAGCGAGCGCTCCCGTGCCCGGAACAAGCTCGGAGACGCCCCCGCAGCCGTGCGCTCCTCCGATCGGCGTCGCCGACGACGCCGTGGACGGTGCCGACGTCGACGATCCGGAGCCTCCGCCAGGTTTGGAAGAAGATCGCGAGGGGGTCCTGCCGGACGAGAGCCGTCACGGCCGTGGCGAGGGCGAGCCTCCCCGCGGGCTTGCGTGGTTGGTGGGCGCGGTGCGCGCCTTCCTCGGAGCCGGGCCGGCCCGAGAGGGTGAGTCGGACGACGAAAGCCTGCTCCCGCCGGCGCCGGGCGACGGTGACACCTCTCTGGGCACCACGAGTGTCTCTGGACGCCTGCAGGAGGAAGTCGATGAGAGAGCTCCGGGTCAAAGGGCGATGAGCTACTACGGGATTTTGGGGCTCACGACAGAGCCATTTTCAACCAGTCCAGATCCCGCCTTCTTTTACGAGTCGGCCTCGCACAAGGCGGTCCTGAACCGGCTGCAGATCGCCATCAAGTTGAAGCGCGGACTGAGTCTCGTCTTGGGAGATGTCGGGATGGGCAAAACAACGCTCAGCCGGAGGCTCTTCCAGCTCCTGAAGCGGGAGGAGAAGGTCTCCTCCCATCTGATCCTCAATCCCGTCTACGAGACCGAGGCCGAGTTTCTCGCGGCACTCGTGAAGCTCTTCGGGATTGCTCCTGCGTCAGGTCCGCTGCCCGTCGTCAGATCCCTCGAGATCCTCGAGGGATACCTCTTCGAGAAGGGCGTGGAGGACGATCGGACGATCGTGTTGTTGATCGACGAAGCCCAGCGGTTGAGTTCGTCCTTGCTGGAGCTCTTGCGGGCCCTCCTCAACTATGAGACCAACGAATATAAGCTCCTCCAGCTCGTCCTGATGGGGCAGATGGAGCTCCTGCCACGGATCCGAGAGATGAAGAACCTCTGGGACCGCATCAGCCTCAAGTGCGTCATCGATCCGCTCGACGAAGCGGACACCGAGGCGATGATCGCGTTCCGTCTCCGGAAGGCTGGGTACGTCGCGCGCAGGAATCTCTTTACGCCGGACGCCATCCGGGAGATTTACCGGCATACGCAGGGCTCTCCCAGGCGGATCACGACCCTGTGTCACGATGCCTTGGAGCGATTGGTGATATCGGACAGGGACGAAGTCGATGCGGCCATCATCCGCGGGCTGACCAAACGGGTCTTGGCCTGAAACAGTGTTCCCCGCCGTGACGCCAGAAGAACGGCTTCTGAGGCTCATCGAATCGGGAGAAAAAGGCGGGGGGAGGTTCGCGTTCCGGGACGTCAGCGCTTGGGCGCCGTTCTTCTTCCCCTACAAGGAAAAGGCCCGGCGGCTCGTCGCGTCCTGGCTCTCCGGGAGGTTGGCGCCCAGGGAGCTCAACCTCACGCTCATCAACCGTGGCCTCATCGTCCTGCTGGCTCTCGTCGTGGCCGCGATCGCGCTCAATACGCAACGAGTCCGACCCAGCGCGATGGACCTCGTCAGCGAGGCGAGGTCAGCCCGGCCCACGGCCAAGGAGGAGCCGCCGTTGGCGTCTCTGCGGCCCGTGGAAGACTATCTGAGAGAGGTCGACGCGAGGGACCTCTTCAGTCCCGGGGCTCCTCCTGAGCGCAAGAAGCCAGAGGCAAAGGCGGAGCCCGTGAGGCCGGCGGAGCCAACGAAACCGCCGCCCGAGCCGACGGCTCTCGAGATCTTGCGGGAGCGGGCGAAGACCCTGAAGTTGGTGGGCATCGCGTGGGGACGCGTCCCGATCGCTATGATCGAAGACACGGCCAAGCGGGAAACCTCGTTCCTCAAAGAGCGGGAGTCCATCAACCAGATTCGGATCAAAGCCATCTTCCGGGATCGAGTGGTCCTGAGCTATGGAAATGCGGAATACGATCTTTTCTAGACGGACCGTGGTCAGCTTCGCGCTTGCCGGGCTGGTGACAGCGTCGCTCCCGCTCACGTCCGAGTCCGAGCCAGCTCCAGGCGAGACCGGTGCCCAACCGGCCATCAAAGTCCTCACCAACCCTCCGGCCGGTGCCGAGTCGCAGAGGCTTGCCGGTCCGCCGAAGCCGGCGCCCCTGCCAGGTCTGTCCAAAAAGATCTCGCTGGACCTGCGGCAAATGGACACCCTGGCGGTGCTCAAATTTCTCGCCGAGCAGGGGGACTTCAACATCGTGCCCGGAAAGAACGTCGGGGGCCGGGTCACGCTCGCCGTAAAGGACATCACCATCCAGGATGCCCTGGACATCATCGCGCTCACCAACGAGCTGGCCTACGTGGTGCAAAGCCGCGTCATCCACGTGATGACCGAGGCGGATTACCAACGGCTCTTTGGCGGCGTGTTTGCCGATCAGCGTGAGGTCAAGACGGTCTATCTCCAGTATGCCGACGCGACCGCCGTGGCGACCGTGCTCGGAAACGTGAAGTCCGCAGTGGGACGGATCGTGGCCGATCCCCAGACCCGGACGATCATCCTGATCGACGTGCCGGAGAAGGTCGGCCAGATGGTCGCGGCGGCCGAGGGGATGGATCGGGCGGCCCAGCTACAAACCCACGCCTTCGAGTTGCGGTACGGCAAAGCGGCGGACATCAAGCCCGAGGTGGAAAAGGCCCTCACGCCCAAGCTCGGAGCAGTCCGGCTGGACAAGCGAACGAACACGCTGGTCGTGACCGACTTGGCTCCCCAGATGCAAGAAATCCGGCGGGTCATCAGCGCGTTTGATCGGAAGACCCGGGAGGTCGTCATCCAGGCGAGGATCATGGAGGTCCGCCTGAGCGATCAATTGCAGGTCGGGGTCGACTGGGAGGCGCTCTTCAAGACTGTCGTGGACGTGCACGTGACGCAGTTCTTTCCCATCGTGCCGCCGCCCAGCGCGTCCGGCAAGCTGATCCTCGGGACGTTCGCGTCGGATAAGTTCCGGGCGGTGCTGGAGCTCCTCCAATCCGTCGGCAAAACAAATATCCTCTCCACGCCGCAGATCGCGGTGGTGGAAAACGAGGAGGCAAAAATCCTCGTGGGGACCCGGGAGGCCTACGTCACCTCTGCCGTGACCCAGACCACGAGCGCCTCCACCACCGCCGAACAAGTCACGTTCATCGATGTGGGCCTCCAGCTCAAGGTGCTCCCCACCATCAACGAAGAGGGCTTCGTCAGCATGAAGATCAAGCCGGAGGTCAGCTCGGTGAGTCGTTCCCTCACCACGGCGGCGGGCAACAGTATTCCCATCGTCGATACCTCCAGCGCCGAGACCACCGTGATGGTCAAAGACGGCACCACCCTCGTCATCGCCGGGCTCATGAAAGATGAGAAGATCGGCGCCGAGAAAAAGCTTCCGGTCTTGGGGGACATTCCCTTCCTGGGAGCCCTCTTCCGATCCAGGGACGACCGAAGGGCGAAGACCGAGCTCATTTTCTTCCTCACTCCGACGATCATCTCCGGCGTGGAATCCGTCGGCGTGACCGGGACCGGAACGCGAAACCAGGAAGAAAAGCAAGAAGAGAAGAAAGAAGAGAAGGACGGGACTAAGGAAGAATGACCGACGACGGCATGATCGAAGACGGCCTGACCCAAGCCGGCCTGACCGACGGCGGCATGATCGCACCGAAACCAAGAAAGGTCAGGTGGGCGGTCCTGATCGGTGCGGTCGCCCTTGGCCTGCTCGTCGGTGGTGGGGTGATCGCCTACTTCACCTACACAAAGCTCGACCTCACGCTCCGGGGGCTTCAAACGGCCTATACCGCCGAGCAGACGACGGCCAAAAGGCTCGCTCGGCAGACGGAGGAGTTGTCCAAGGCCCTGGAGCAGGCGCAGGCCCGGGTGAAGGCCCTGGAGGAAAACCAGAAGGCGTCGGAGGAGGAGCGGGGCAAGCTGGAGGCCAAGAACACGAAGCTCGACACGGCGTCTCGGGAGCTGCAAACGGTCTATGCGGCCGAGCAGGCCACGGCCAGGAGGCTCGCCCAGAAGGTCGAGGAGCTGTCCAAGGTCCTGGAAGAAACCTACGCCCGAGCGAGAACTCTAGAGACCGGCCAGAAGGTCGTGGAGCAGCAAAAGAGCGCGCTGGAGGCGAGGAGCGCGAATCTCGAGACGAGCCTTCAGAGGCTGCAAACGGCCTATGCGGCCGAGCAGGACACGACCAAGAAGGTCACCCAGAAGGCCGAGGAGTTGTCGAAAGCGCTGGAGCTGGCAAACTTGCGGTTGAAGGCCCGGGAGGAGAAGGCGCCTGATCTGGCCGTGTTGAACTATGCGCTGGGCACGAACTATAGCAAGGTGGGAATGAACGAGGAGGCGCGGAACGCGTTTCAAACGGCGCTGAAATTCGATCCGAATTTCGCGGAGGCGCATTTCGAGTTAGGCCGGCTTTACCTCGGGCATTTTGACGACAAGCGGTCCGCGGTCCCCCACCTTCGACGGTACCTCCAGCTCAAGCCCGCGGCGACGGAATCCGAGCGGGTCAGGGGATGGTTGATGAGGGTTGAGAAGGAGCTCGACGCCGAGAAGGAACGGAAGGACTGGGGGAAAACGGACATCCGCCGTGGACTCCAGAGGATTTTCGAGTAGCCCCCGTGACGACAAGGAGGGTCCCGATGGCTCGAGTGAGGCGTGTCCTCCCGATCGCGCAGGCCGTGGCTGGCGTCGCGGCCATCGCATGGCTGGCGGTGATGGCGAACGCACAGCCCGAAATTCAAGATGTGACCCTCAAGCTCGGTGGGCAATCCTGTGACGCGTATATCGTGAAGGTGGAATCCGCGCTGCTCCGTCTTCGAGGCGTCGCGACGGTGGACATCGAGGCGAGAAAAGGCTACGTGATCGTGGGCTACGATGCCTCCAAGGTCTCCATCCCGCAGATTCTCCAGACGGTGGCCAACCAGAAGGGCAAAGACTGGTTCTGTACCGCCCAGCTGGCGAGCGGTCAGCGATAGTGACTGATCCTTGGTGACCAGCCGCAAGCCATGTGCGCGCGCGGTCGCGCTGATGAGCCGGTCAGCGGGATCGGTGGGGAATCAGCGCTTCGATTCTGCGCGACTCTTCAGCGCCGCGCTCGGAGCGGGTTCTCCCACCGCAATGCCGGGAAGCGGGCGAAGTCGCCGTCGGTGGAGCACAGCGTCAGGCCGTGTTCGATGGCCAGGGCGGCCAGGTGCGCGTCGGGGACGAGGTTCGCGCTCCCGACGGTCTGGTCCAAGAGCCCAGCGAAGGTCTCTCGGTGGCGCTCGGTCGGCATCGGAATCCAGACCGGGTCCTGATCGAGCCAATCCTCGACCTGCCGCCAGGCGGCACCGAGGGGCTCAGGGCGCTCGAAGACTCGCGGATTAGACATGATGCGCAGAAACGCGAGCAGACTCGGCCACGGCAGGCCCACGTGCGTCGTCCCGCTCAGCTGGCGATCGAGCCACGCTCGAGCCGCTGCGTGTTGGGGAAGCGTGGCGGCACGAGCGTAGACGAGTAGGTTCGCATCGACGAGGATCACTTGAACGTCTCGCCCTCGGCGACGGCGAGAACCTCGGCGATGTTGTCGAGGCTCCCGATCAGGCAGCGGCCGACCTCGACCGCGGGGGTGCGATAGGCGACCCGGCGCTTGCGGACGGTCGTTTGCGAAAGTCCCATCCGCAGCGCTTCGTTAACGAGCCTCTTCAGCGGTTTCTTGGTCCGGGCCCGCTCCCGTCGTAGAAGCGCGGCGACGTCGTCATCGAGCGTGAGGGTGGTTCGCACGCATCAGAGCATAGAGTATGTGATGCCTTGATGCAACCGGCGGCGCCATTGTGAAAGGTGTTCGAGGCCTCAGGGAGACCGGGTAGGAGTCTTGGGTTTCGGCTTCGGAGCAGAGGGCTCCTTTGGAGCAGGTGGCTCTTTTGGAGCGGAGGGCTCCACCAGCTTGCTCCCGGCGAAGTTGTAGTTGACGACGGTCCCATCAGGCCTCCGCCAGCTCGCGACGCCGTGCATGGCGTTGCCGCCCAACTCTCCACGCCAGGAGAGCGTTCCCTCGGTCTCGCTCGTCTGCATCGTCTCCCAGATGACCGGGCCGTTTTTTTCTTCGGTGAGGGTGTAATTGGACGTGGGAAACCCCTTCGGTTGAAAGAGCGGAGAGGTGAACCGTCCCTTCTCGAAACGGATCCGATCCTCGGACGGGGTCTTGGCAGCGGTGTTCGTCAGCTTGATCTGCCACTGAGTTCCGTCCAAGGGTGACGCGGCCAGAGCGACGCTGGCCAGCACGAAAAGGGCGACCAAGCCCATGAATCCCGAGATGCCACGCATCGAGGACCTCCCATCGTGATCGGTCTTCCCGCTACTTTTCACAATAACGGTCGTCCGGCCTGGCGAGAAGGTTTTACTTCGGCGTTACTCGGGGAGGCCGGCAAATACAGGAGGTCATAAGGACCTAAGCCCTCCGGGCGTTGGCGTACGAGCGCCTCGAGTGCCGTCGCGATCTTGGCGACCTCGGATCCACGAACGCTTGGCGAACAGACGACGATCCCCGCGTGCGGCTGCTGCGCATGGACCCGTCGATCGGCTAGGATCCGGAACTCCCGCGCGTTCCTCGTCACCAGCGCACGGTGCTCCCCGGCGGCGTGATCAAGCTGCTCGTGATCGGACGCCCCGATCATGCCTGCTTCGTGGGCGCTCACGGCGTCGACCCCGCGCCCCCGAAGAATCTGCGCGATGACCGGGGACAGATCCTCGTCGAGATAGAGCTTCACGCCTGGCCGGCGGCGGCCTCGGCGTTGTCCGCGATCAATTCATCGATCTCTTTGGGCCAGCCTCGGTAATAGAGCAGCGCACCCTTGATCTGCGCTGGCGTGAGATGGGGCAGAGCCTCTCGGAGCTTGGTCTCATCCCGCCCCTCGGCCAAGTAGTCTCGAATGACCTCCCACACCGAGAGCCCGGTACCGGCAACCTTAGCCTCGCGGCCGGCTGGCTCGTCGGCGAAGTAGATGCCCGGGCACTGGCGCATGCGGAGGGCTTCTTCCAGGAGGTCCTGAACCACCTCCGAGAAGGGGCGGCGGCTCCGACGGGCGGTTCGCTGGACCTGCTGGCGAATCCACGGCCGGAACCGAATCGAGCTGGGGGATGATGGGAGCCGGGCCCTCCGAGCCATTCCAAGCTACATTGTATGACAATGTAGCTCGAATGACAAGGTTGCGACTCCGCCCCGGCCTTCCGACTGACTTCCCACGATAACGGCCGCGCCCACGCGCTGGTAGCTTTTTATCCGCCGCGGCTTGTTTCTCCCCTGCAACCCGGGGCTTGCTCGATCAGATCAGTCCATAAAACACGTTCTAAACAAATACTTTAGAGCTCAGATAGCCTTTGGCAGAGGCCTTGCGATACCCCTCAGTAGCGAGAAGGGTCAGCTGCCCGAAAGGGGGCAGGGTTTTGCGTACTCCGAGGGGAACAGGGCATGCGAATGGCGAGGGAACGGTCTCACAGCGGCAACGTGCACGGGAGGCCTGGTAGCCGGGCGCTCCTGCTCGGCGGCGTTGCCTTCGCGCTTATCCTCGCTGGAATCGTCTCGGTCACGTTAGCCAACCACTCGACGACGACGTGGGACTTCGGCTCGGGACCGAGCTACACGTACGACCAGAACAAGATCGAGGTCGTGGGCGGTGTCGCTCACCTCAGAAAGTCCTTCACCGTCACCCACAGCACGCAGGCCGACTTCAACGGGAGCGGAGGCAACACCGGGACCTACACCGGCACAGCGTACAACACCAACGCCCCGGCGGCCGGGGTCAAGCTGAGCACCCCCCCGACCGCCGGGACCTACACCTCTCCCGTGATCGATGCCGGCGTGGCGACGACGACCTGGAAGACGCTCAGTCACGTCCGCGACCTCCAGCAGGCGGCGCCACCGGCCACCTTCGGGGCCAGAACGTCTGTCGGCACGCAATCGGCCGTCAACGAGATCAACGCCGCAGACTTCAACCGAGACGGCGCCGTCGATATCGTGGCGACGAGCATCAGTGGGACGAGGAGCGTCTCGATCTATCAGAGCAACGCCGGGAATCCTCCCACTTTCACCCCGATCAAAGTCACCGATGATGGCAACGCGCCCTGCACGACAGGCGTCGACGCCGCCCTCACCTCGGTGGCCACGGCCCGCTACGGCATCGCCGACTTGGACAATGACCTCGCCCCGGACCTCATCGAACCGGGCCAGCAGACCCTCAACACAAAACCGCTCTATCTCTCTGTCAATCCGTTAGCCGCTCCGGGAGGGACTCCCCAATGTTGGGCAAGGTGGCTCGCCAACGGGCATCTCTGGGAGGACATCCGGATCGCCAACGTCAATG
>WNFT01001551.1_pt1 | contig 19410 bp, 11 predicted proteins | sample 5400191 | NCBI WGS metagenome assembly WNFT01 (sample SAMN13153359, study PRJNA577476) | soil metagenome | isolation source: 80 cm saprolite under Madrone tree | place: USA:California | collected 2016-06-14 | reverse complement strand
CAGACGGAGGTCATACGTCCCCCGCCGCGTACCGGGATTGAAGTTGAGGCGACTCTCCTTCACCCGCAGCGTGTAGGTCCCCGTCGCGTTCAGCGTCCGCTGCAGCCAGGTCGTCGTGAAGCCCAAGGTGCTGCCATCTGGTGCAAACAGCTCGGCTTCCGCGACGAATCCCGCATCGAGGGCCGCAGTCGTCAGCACCGAAACCCAGATGACATCCGCTGCCGCGCCACTGAACGTGTAAAGGTTTTCCTCCACTGTCCCGAGGGTGGCGGTCTTTGTCTGCTCGCAGGGGATCGGCCCCGCCGTACACTGTTTCGAGGCTGGTGCGATCCACTCCAGACGGAGGTCATACGTCCCCCGCCGCGTACCGGGATTGAAGTTGAGGCGACTCTCCTTCACCCGCAGCGTGTAGGTCCCCGTCGCGTTCAGCGTCCGTTGCAGCCAGGTCGTCGTGAAGCCCAAGGTGCCGCCGTCTGGTGCAAACAGCTCAACCTCCGCGACGAATCCAGCATCGAGGGCCGCCGTCGTGAGCACCGAAACCCAGATGACATCCGCTGCTGTGCCACTGAACGTGTAGAGGTCCTGCTCGCCCGCAGGTTCAATGGAACCCGAAGCGGTTGCGCCACATGTGATCGGCGGCTGTGTCACGCTGAAGGTTTGATCGGCGACCGCGATCGTCCCCGTCCGGGGGCTGGTGCCCGAGTTGACAGCTACCGAGTAGCTGACGCTCCCTGGACCGGGCCCGCTCCCTGAGTTGATCGTGATCCAGGCGGCGCTGGTGCTCGGCGTCCATGAGCACTCCGCCGAGGTGCTCACGGCGAAGCTGTTGCTACCGCCTCCTGGGCCAAAGGACTGGCCTGTGGGAGAGAGAGTGTAGCTGCAGGGCGCGCCTGCCTGGTAAACCGTGAAGCTGTTGGCTGCGACGGTGGCGCTATCCGAGCGCAACGACGTCGACGTGTTCTGGCTCCACGACACCGTGACCGAACCCGAACCGGCGCCGCTCGTTGGCGACACCGTAATCCACGATCCATTCCCCGAGGCCGTCCAGCTCCCACCTGTGCATCCAGCAGGCGAGCCCGTCACCGTCACTCCTTGCGACCCTGCCCCGGCGTCTGGGCTAACCGACGTAGGCGAAATCGAGAAGCTATTGCACGTTGGCGGGCCGACAGTGATCGTAGTGCGCATCTCGGCCGGAGGTGCCGCTCCACGTTCGGCGATCACCTTGGCGGTGTACAAGCCGGGAGACGAGTAGGTGTTGGCGACGCTCTTCGGGTTATCGGTGACGCCGTCGCACTTGATTCCATTCGCGTTGCTGGCACACGATCCAGACGACGGAGTCGGAATAGAGCCACACACGGCCATCACGCTGCCCACACTTGTGCCGGAGTCGGTGCAGTTCCACCAGAAGGTGTAATTGATGGTGCCCATTGCACTTCCGGATAGTGAGGCGGTAAGTTGGGCACTGAGCGGCGCGGTGCCACTGGAAGGGTTGACAGCCAGTGACACAAACAGGGTTTCGCCGACCGGCGGTACCAAATCGGCACACACCCACACGTCTGGAATCGCGGCGTTCGGACCCTCGAACGGATCGGTAAAGAGAGTGCCGTCGGTGGACCGAAGTTGGTACCAGCCACCGGCACAGGCGGGGGTCGTCGTACTGCCGGTACTCACCCACGCATCGTATTGCTCTCCGGCATTGATCTGCCTCACGATTCGATAGGTGGTGCTACCGGCACCACCGGGCCCTACGCGAACATTGACTCCCGTGTCGTTTGGACTGATCCGAAGCGGCGAAGGAAAAAGACTGACCTTATGAAGGTTAAGCATTGCGTCGTGGTAGCCGACGAGATCGGGATGGACGGGCGTGTATCCCCAATTCGGTCCGTCATCGGTGTCGTCTCCGAGAACCCCGCGATCCTTCAGTTCAAAATGCAGGTGCGGATTGAATATCGGGCAAGCGGGTCGCGTTCCACTGCCCGTATTGCCAACGGTCGCTACTTGTTGTCCGTGGACTACTGACGCTGCATCAGGGACCACGATCTGGTCCAAGTGGGCGTACAGGGTGAAGATGCCCGCATGATCGAGGATCACGACATTACCCATGCAGTGGTTGTCTCCGTTGAACTGCCCAGGCGTCATATCGAGGCGTCTGACCAGTCCACCGGCAGCCGCAAGCACGGGTGTGCCGCGCGGCATCACCACATCGAGCCCGGTGTGGTAGTAGTTTGGCTTGACGGCGTCGAACTCGGCATAGTCCTGTGAAACAGAGCTGCGGTCGTCAGGGCTCAGTGGCCATGAAAGCTGCAGACCCGGAACAAGTGAAGCCCCCACCGTGATGCATCCGTTACCGACCACGCTCTGCCCATCGGGGTTGTTGATCGTGACGTTCTTGGACCCTGGCACGGTGGTGGTGACGTTCAGGGTGACAGACGTCGGGCTCTTGTAGGTTACGCCGTTGACGGTGACGCCGCCGCTCACGCTCGCCTGCAGACGGTTCGCAAAGCCCGGTCCGGGGTCGAAGAATCCCGATCCGGACACCGACCTACCTGTAATCGTCACGTCTTGGGTCGTCGAGGACGGAACCTGCACTGGCGTGCAGGCGTTCAAGCTGGCCGGCGGCGGGGCGATCAGCTTCACCACGCGGACGCCGTAGGAGTCGGTGGCATCGCAGAACTCCTGGATCGTCCACATCGTCATGTCGTCGTTGGGGTCGAGACTCGTGTACGAATAGTCGCCCCAGCGCCTACCGCTCACGTGTAGGGGTTCTTTCGGGGGGTTGTAGGCGGTCGAGCTGGACGTGTAGGCCACAGGGGCGCCCTGCGTCGTTCCGAGCGTGTCGCCCGAGAGCCGCCCGACGGTGGCGGCGTCGATGTAGGTGGCTGCGCCCGCGGCGCTGAAGCCGAGCGCCGCGTGCCCCTGACCGGAGACCATCACCGAGGGGATCCAGAATGAGACTGGATTGGAGGCCGCGTTATCGAAGACCGTGCCACTCTGGCGAACGCTCGGCGTCCCGGGGCTGACGATGTCCTGGAGCTCGTACCAGCGGCTGCCGTTCCGGCCGCCAGCATTCGACGCCACTCCGCTGCTGTCGACCTGGATGTTGTGTGCCGTCCAGAGGCGCCCGTTCCGCAGATGGGCCGTGAAGAGCCGATTGTCGAGGGCGGCGAGCTCATCATTTGCGCCGCCCGTGTTGCCGAGATGGGGCACCTTGATCGGCAGCGAAGTGGTGTTGACCGTGATGGCGATGTTGCCGGAGATGCTCGGTGTTCCACCCGGGTCCGAGACCCGGAGCAGTATGAGGGTCCCGAAGCTCGCGCTGTCAACGCCGATGAAATACCCCTCCGTGGCGGCGGGGTCGTAGTTGTCGACTCCTTGCGGCGTAAAGGGGCCGCGCCCGGGCGGGCGCAGGGTCTCAACCGGCGTTTCCACGATCGGCCCCGGGCCGAGGACCGAGCTCTTCCGGACGACGTACGCGTTCGTCCCCACGAAGGACTCCGCGAGGGTATAGATGTTCGCTCCGATGTAGAGGGCGTTGTTGTCGATGCCCAGCGTGTTGACGTCGGCGAAGTTTGACGTGGTTCCCTGGAAGTCGAAGAAGGTCCAGGCCGTCGCGCCCGTGATAATGCCGTTGCTTGCCGCGTCGCTGACGGCGAGCAGGACGCGGTTGGGCTGCGACAGGGTGCCTGTGAGACGGTACCTTGTCTCGTCGAGCATGGTGATGAACCATCGGCCGGTCAGGCGGTCGTAGCGGATGCGCGGGTCGGTGGTGAAGGTGAACTCGAACACCCCGGGCGGGGTCGTAACACGGCTGAAAAACGTATCCGTCTGGATGTCGAGGACTCCGTCGGCGGCACCGGTGAACTTGTTGAAGCTCCGCAGGCGCCCGTTGAGGGCCAAGATGAACTGCGTCGGACCCGCGGCACCCATGGTGTCGGGCGGATAGGAGTCGCCGGTGTCCGCTAGGGTGGCGCCTGTGAAACTGGTCCCGAGAGTTTGCGGGACCAGCTGAACGGGAGTGCGCGTCTGCGGTGCGACCCCGCCGGGGGCCGGAGGCCACTGCGCCTCGCTCGGCGAGAGGGGATTCTGGGGAAGGTCGCGGCGGTAGGGAACCACATGTTGGGGATGGATCCGCGGCGTCAGTCGCCGCGGTGTGGCCGCCTCGCGTTCCATGAGCTGCTCGACCGTCTCCTGGACCCCCATGGTCCCGACCACCGGAAATCCCATTTGGGCCCCGTCGCTCTCCGGCGTCTGGGCGAAGCCGCCAGGCAAGCCCGTGCCGACAAGGGCGGCGGCAAGCACGGCGGTTACAAAAAGCCTTCGGCTCAGACGATGATCAGGTGGAGGGGCTGCCCGACGAAGGCTGCCATCTGGCCACTGAAGTCCGGAGTGACGATTGCGTTGTTGGTCGCTCCGCCAGCGCCGACCAGGTCGCCCCCGAGAGCGCCACCGGACGACTGCTGAGAACATCTCAGGCCTCTCTCTGAACTGAGGTGTGCGAAATCGCTGAACCGCCGGAAAGACCAAGTCGATCCGCGCGAGTCGCCCGAGGCGACTTCCTCCAGAGCTATCGCTTCTATCGAGTGCGACCTCTATCGCTGCGTTGTCAGCCCGGAAGTCGTTATTCACCATGAAAGGCGGGTCGATGTAGACGAGGTCGACCTTTTCCCGATACCGATAGTCCTTCGTCTTCGGGTCACGCTCGTCGAGCAGGGTCTGGAGGGCGACTATCTTGTCGTTCGTCCAGATGAGGCGGTTCTCGGGTCGCACCAACTCGTCGCGGGCGCCGGCGAGAGCTGCAACGTCCAGCTCGCCCTTGCGTTCGAGGGCGCGGCCGCACTATCTCCACCACCTGCGTGGGTACGGCACCTGCCAGCACTTTGCGCTCCATGCCGTGCCATGCGAGGCGCGGCTTGCGCGGTTCGACGTCGATCAAGATGTCGAGATCGCTGGGGTTGGGTGTTGGCGCGGGCAAGGTCTTATCGGCCAAGTGCTTCTCCAATTGGGCTTCGCCGCGGGGCGAAGCGTCTCGCTCAAGATGGGTGGAGGTCAGGTCGGCGCGAGAAAGGGCCGCCCGGCACGCCGACGGCAGACCGCTCTCGGACTCTTGTTGGCACCACAGTTTCCATCTCGGGACCGACACTACGCCGTGGGACGAGGGGTGGTCAACAGGGATCGCTTGAAGCTATGGGGAGCAGATGGGATCTGGCAGCTCCTTAAGCGCGTCAAGAGCATCGGCACTGGCCACTCCCGCCCGCCGCTATTTCCCTTTTATAGCCAGTAGCTCTACCTCGAACACGAGAGTGGCGCCGCCAGGGATCGTAGGCGGCCGGCCCTGGTCGCCGTAGGCGGTGCTCGAGGGGCACACGAGCCGGGCCTTCTCCCCCACCTTCATCTTCTGGACACCCTCGGTCCAGCAGGGGATCACGCCGTTCAGCGCGAAGTTCACGGGCTCGCCGCGCTTGATCGAGCTGTCGAACTCGGTCCCGTCGGTGAAGGTACCGCGGTAGTGGACCTTGACCGTGTCCGTGGCCTCCGGGCTCTTCCCGTTGCCCGCCGACAGCGACTTGAAGACGAGGCCCGTCGCGGTCATCACAGCGCCGGGCTCCTTCGCCGACGCGGCGGCGAACTCCGCCCCCTTCTGCTTCTGGGCGGGGGCTACCGAAACGCCAGCTTCGGCCGCCTTCTGCATCCGCGCCTGGGCGAAGGGCTGGACCTTCGGGCCGTAGACGTCCGGGTCGACCGCGGGCTTTTGGCCGGTGGCCGCGTCGGCCACTCCGCGCTGGAAAGCCTCGACCTCGCCTGCGCTCAGATGGAGGACCGTTACCTGGCCGCCGATGCGGAGACCGATGACATACACCGTCTCCTCGTCTTCGGTCTTTGCGGCCCCGCCCGGGGACGGCTCGTAGGGGGCCCGAGCGATGTCGAGAATGCCGTAGGGGTCACGCGGCGCTGGCGCGCGAGGCTTCGTCGGCTCTCCGGGAAGCGGAGCGTTTGCGATGTCCATCAACCCGTAGGGATCCGGCTCCACGGCCGCCTTGCTCTCTTCCTTCTGCTGTCCCCGTGTCCTAGCCGCCTGAGACCTCCGAGAGGTCAGGGTGCCGAACAGGAAGAAGCCCAGGACGCAAGACACCAGAACGCTCACAACCAGCAACCAGTGTTGGTGTAGAGCTCGGATAAGCCACGTCAAGATCAAGCCGACTACTGCTGCCTCGAACATTGCCCCCGTCAGGTGCCGGGTCACCTCAGGGCCGTGCGGCAAGACCAGGAACACGAACCCGACTGCGTTCAGACACAGGAGAATCAACGCGATCCTCGTGGGCCGTGGTCCCACGGAGCCGACTGCTTGTGCCGGGGCGGGGCTAGGCTGAGAAGGCCCCGGCCGTGGCTTTTCCGGACGGGCATGCGGCGGAGTGGGTTGCCCCGAAGCTGCTGCGGGTCTTGGTGGAGCGGCGTCTTTGGGGCGTCCAGGAGCGCCGATCCAACCGGCAGTGAGCCGCTCGTACGCCTGATTGATCTCTTTGAGTTTCTCCTCGGCCTTGGCTTCCATCCGAGGATCGCCTTGAAACCTGTCTGGGTGCCAGACCTTCGTGAGGTCGCGCCAAGCCCGCTTGATGTCCTCGCGGGTGGCTCCGGGTTCGAGGTCCAGCGTGCGGTAGTACTGGCCTAGATCATTCTCAATGCCCATCAGAACCCCATGATGATGCTCTCTAAGGGAGCATCATCATCCACGCGAAAGGAGCCGTTGGTCCCCTGGCTCTTATTAATAACTCCTCTGCTTCCCCTTTTGACCCGCGAGGCCTTCTTCGGCAAGGAGCGTCTTCATCGCCAGCGGGACGTACTTGGGCACCGCGGGCAGGAAGCCCAGCTCCCATCGACAAATCGTGTTCCTTGCCGCGCCGAGCGTCTCCGCGAGTGTTTTCTGGGTCAGACCGAGGAGGAACCGTTGTCTACGCAGCTCCCGTCCGGTCAAACTCTGACAAGGCTACCTATGGGAGCACGAGGCAGTCAAGGCGACGAACGTAACTGCGCATCGGAAAGCCGGTTGACCGGGAGCGGAAGGGCTAGGCGGTCCTTGCGTCTATGGCGGTGGCGGCAGATCCGGACCGACGATCCATCTAGCCGACTTCGCCCACCGCTGCCGCCGCGAGTGCGTTTTCCGGCCGAAGATCAGGAGGTGGTTAGCATCCTCTGCCGTAGGACCACGAGCTATGCCTTGCTGATGCGATCTTAGGAGACCTGCGCTTACCGAAGCGAGGAAAAAACCAGACCATTTCCCCGCGAGAGCACGTTCGGCGGTGTCCTCCCGGCCAAGAAGTGCCGATAGTGGATCGTCTGGCCCGTCACTATCCTGAAAGGCTGCGGATGAGGGGCGCCAGCGATTCTCGTCATGCTCGTAGGTGAGCTGTCGACCTGGGGCCGGTGGAATTCGGCGCCAGATCTCGTCATCGGGCCCAATGTCCTCGGCGTCAACGAGGGGCATGCCGCCGATTGCGGAGGCTTCTCTCTGTCAGCTCGCTTAAGGCTTCGACGAGCCTGGATGGCCGCCGACCATCGATCGATCCTTCCCACTCGCGATTAGAGTCCCGATCCAGCAGGTAGAGGGTCACAACTCTTTGCGGAGAGATCTCGAGCTCGATGTCCATGCGACAGCGATGCCATTCCAGCTGAAGCCCGCCCACAACGGTTGGGACAACATCCGGCGCCGGGGTTTCAAAATGCCCGGCGCCCACGAGCAACTCAAGTGCCTTCTGGGCTGCCTCCGTATCGACTGCTCTAGCTCCTCGGTTGTTCCAGTTTGGTTGGAGGCGCACCAGGTTGTTGATTGCGAAGCCCGTTGCTTCGAGCCAAGGCGGGATCGTCTGCAGCCTGTACGGGTCCGAAGCGATCGATGGGCCGCGCTCCAGAGGCGCGATCCGTACCTCTTCGTCAGTATCAAGACGACGTACGGGACAGCTAGCCATCGAATCTCCCCCAAAGCTCATGCATGGAGGGCCTCGTGAGCTCAGTAAAACCACGTACGATCCACTCGTGCGCACGATCCATGAAGCGGAGCACACCATCGAGTCCTTCGCCGTCCGGCCGGCCCCGCGCAGTCAGCTCGAAAACGAGTAGGTGGGCGCTATCCTTTTGCCTGATGGCACGCGCCAAGGAAACATGGAGTCTCCCAAGTGGCTCTCCCGCGCTATCAGGTATCAGGAACGTGAAGGCGAACTGACCCTGTTCGGCTGGCGGCAGAAAGCCACCGTCCGGCCGAGGTCCGAAGACCGTGAACAGCTTTTCTAATTCGCCTGGCGCCCAACGGCCCGGGTCCGGCAAGAGATGGTTGATGTAGGTCGTCTCGCACCAATTCGGTTCCAGCTGACCCGCCCTCTCTTCTGTCTTGACGAACTGCGAAAGACGCTCGTACTCTCGAGCGAATGCATCCTTCACTTGTGCGTAATGGGGATACTGGTCGCTGTCGACCACTCGCCTCCAGTTGTAAATGAGCCGGTCTTGCTGGACCTGGATGAGCCTGTTACCAGGCTTCTCGAGGAACCAGCATCGCGGGGTTTCCGGTTGCTCCAAGAGTCGCAGCCCGGGCACGGGACCTACCGTCTGTGGGGTCTCGCCAAAGCGTTCGACGACGGGGTCCAGAGCAGGCTGCACCTGAAAGTCGGGATACGACTCGCGCACGCTCGCCCAAAAGAGCCCGAGCAGCGGAGTCGTCAAAGTCAACTTGTTCGACTGGACGCCGAGCACGACCTCGTTGACAGGAGGTCTGGCATAGGCGGGGAGAGATCGGTCAGACACGGTCATCCCGTGAACGTGGCCCCCTCCACTAACCTCTAGGCTACATGCTTAGACAGCGGGATTCTAGCGACCGTGCTCACAGCATGCAATGCGCTTCTTCGCGCGGGCGTGCTATCCTTCCGCTGTCGCTCCGGTCAGTCACTATCTGGTCACTACGACACCGGGTAGGCCTCGTAAGTCGTTGCGGAGAGGTGCTGGAGTGGCTGAACAGGGCAGATTGCTAATCTGTTGTACGGGACTAAAGCCTGTACCGGGGGTTCGAATCCCCCCCTCTCCGCCAAATACCTTAATATAAGTAGTTTAAGGCGCATCCGTAAGCCGTTTGCTCGCCCAGTCGTTGCGACTTTTCACCTCATCTCTGAAGCCTGGGGGTTCACTGGGGTTTCCATCCCTCGGGAGACCGGTGTTGAGCCGGTCGACATGGTTGGGGATCGGCCTCGGGCCTTCACGCCATAAATCCTGCCGGGCTTGCGGCCCGGACGTTTGGGGTGTGGCTTCGGTGGGCCCTTGGAGAAGGGAGCCGCTTGACGCTTGGCGGCCCGACGGGCTTCCGCAAGCTCTGTCGCAGCCGAGCGATCCGCTCCCTGAGCGCCTGGTTCTGCGTCCGCAGCCTCTTGGTCTGCCGCCGCAGGGGTTCGCAGCGTGGGCAAGCCGAGGTGGGCGAGGGACCGCGCCAGGCGTCCGTCATCCGCCTGCGGGCGTGTCAGCATCGCCAGAGCGAATAAAAAGCGAAGATAGCCTATCACGCGAGCGAGCTGGTTGATGATGCCTGGCTTGCTTTGCTGCAGAGGCGGTCAACCGGCTGAGGCAGGTCCCTCGACTTCCATTAAGTGGATCGCCAGGCACGAGCAGCTCGAGCAAGAACGAGTTGCTAGCCCGCCGACGTTGGCGCGGCGATGCGCGGACTGATCCGCACTGCGACGAGCCAGGGGCCGACCGTCGATCAAGTGCTCCGTTCGGGCCTGGCGGTGGTCGCATCGGGCCGCGCCGAGGCTGCAGTAAACTCATGAACCGGCCCCTCGCATGGAACTAACCCCACGTTCGGCTTATCCGCTTGACTCCGTCGGACTAAAGCGGATAAGCCGAACCCCACGTTATCGGGGGCGACGAGATCGATCCGATCCGTCGACCTCCATTCACGAAGGAGGTTCACCATGGCTAGGTCGTGCCGAGACTTCGTCGTGGTTGTGCCGGGGATCTTGGGCAGCCAGCTGGCAAAGGATGGTCGGCTGATCTGGGGTTTCCCGGAGAACCTCCGTGGCCTGGTCCGCGCACGGTCCGATCTCCGTTCCGCGGTCGCTGACCTCACTCTTCGCGGAGATGAGCCGCGCGCCGAAGAGATTGGCGACGGCGTCCAGCCGACTGCGCTCGTCTCGATCCCGCAGATCGTGGCCGGGCTCAGTAAGAGTGACGGCTATGATCTGCTGCGCGACCGATTATTCCAAGATTTCCAGTTGGTCAGGGTCAAGTCCGGCGGTCAGCCGGGCAACTACCTCGAGTTTCCGTATGACTGGCGGCGCGACAACCGGGCGGCAGCCTATCGGCTCCGGCGCACGGTCGAGGAGCACCTCGACCGCTGGCGCCGCGACGGCAACCTCGAGGCCAAGGTAGTTTTCCTCTGCCACAGCATGGGCGGACTCGTCACACGCTATTACCTGGAAGTGCTGGGCGGTCGGGAGAGTTGCCGCGCTCTCGTCACTTTCGGGACACCCTACCGCGGGGCCGTCAACGCCCTGAACTTCCTCGCAAACGGCTATGCCACTGCGGGGGTCGACATGACGGACGTGCTTCGCAGCTGCACCTCCGTCTATCAGCTCCTCCCGATTTATGAGATGGTGGACGTAGGTGGTGGCGTCTTCCACCGCGTGAGTGAGCTCGATGACATCCCGTACGTTGCGCAGAAGGCCGCCCTGGAGGCCCGCGAGTTCCACGAGGAGATCAGGCGGGCGGTAGTGGCCCGAGCCGCGCCAGGCTATTGGACCTTCACAGTGGTCGGTGTCGACCAGCCGACGTTGCAGTCCGCAGAACTGGCGGCAGGGGCGCTCACGGCCAGCGAAGACGTTCCCGACTGGTGGCCCACGCAGCGCGAGACCGGCGACGGCACCGTTCCCTATGTCTCGGCAATACCGCTCGAGCTCTCGGACGATCCCCGTGGCGCGTTCACGGTCGCCACGCGGCATGCAATGCTGCAGAGCAGCGCGGACGCCTGGAAGTTCGTACGGATGGTCCTGAACCGCCTGCAGGACCCCTCGCTCGCCAGCGTGCAAGCCCCCCCGGCCGAAGTCGAACCCTCCGTCGCCCCCGCTGCGATCGAGCTCCGGCTACACGACTTGTACGGCGGTGCCGAGCCCGTAAGACTGCGCGCGCGTATCCTGCGCTCGCTGCTACCGCTGACGGGTCTTGAAGCTGAGCTACAGACCCCTGGCGCCGCCAGTCCGATTGGGCCACTGCCGCTTACGCCCGCTGGCGACTCCTGGGAGCTGACGGTTCCCGATCTTCCCGACGGCGTCTACCGCGTGAAGGTGAAGACAATCCACGAGGGTCCGGGCGCGCCGGTCCCGGTGGAGGACGTGTTCAAGGTGGCCCGTAGAGCCTGACCGGCTCGGAGGAGTGCCTTGTCCTGGCGCTGGCCGCGCGGCGAGCCGAAGAGACTTGCGAGCTTCGTGGACCGGCAGGCAGGCCGGCGACTGCCGCCCTTGCCACTGTCGACCGAGGATCTGCGGCGCCTCGACCCGAACACACGTGTGGTGAGGATCGCCGAGGCCCTTTACGACGCGCTGGCAGCCCAGGGCCTCTACTACGAGCTCGACGAGCGATACGATGGCCACGACTTGCCGGTGCAGCGCATCCGCGAGCCAGTCGAGATGCTGCGGCACAAGCGGGGTACTTGCCTAGACCTTACGCTGTTGTACGCGGGTGCTTGCATAACTTACGAGCTGCTGCCATTGCTGGTGGTCTTCGAGGGTCACGCCCTGGTGGCCATCTGCCTGACGCACGATCTGCACGCACTACGCCATGACCGGCCCAGGCTGTACACGGCGCTGGCCGTTAACGACCCCCGACGCCTGTTCGCCGACCGGACGCTCCTCCAGGACGCTGTCGAGAGGGGCAGCTACCTGGCGGTCGAGTGCACGGGTTTCGCCTCGGCCAATTCGCTCCCCGCCCCCGCGGGTTTTTCGCGCGAGCAGGGGCGGCTGTCGTTTGCGGGCGCCGTTACCGCCGGGCTGGAGGAGCTCCGCCGCGCCGATCGACACTTGAGCTTCGCGTTGGACGTAAACATAGCGTGGAACGAGTGGCAAATCCCGATTGCCCCGAGCTCGGCGACGAAGGTCCAGCCGCCGCTCTCGCTCCCGCCGGGGGCGTCTCGCCACGGCCGCACTCCGCTGTACGGATATGAGGTGAAGTTCGTTGGGCGGGAGCGTGAGTTGGAGATGCTTCTCGAGTTCCTCGAGCCTCGGCCGGACCGTTCTCCCGACTTCGCCTGGTGGCTGTGGACCGCTCCGGGCGGGCAAGGAAAGAGCCGGCTCGCCTTCTGTCTGTGTTTGGAGGCGGAGGCCCGCGGATGGCGCTGCGGGTTCCTCTCCTCAAACGCGGAGTTCGGGGCCTGGAGCGCTTGGGAAGTGGACGAGCCAACGCTCGTCGTCGTCGATCACATCGCGCACCGGCCCGAGACAGTGCGGAAGGCGATCGGCGCTCTCTCGCGCGAGCCGAACGGCGTCCGAGCGCCGGTGCGCCTGCTGCTCCTCGAGCGCCCGTTTCGGCCCGAAGACCTCTGGGTACGCAAGTTCGTCCCCGAGGCTCTCCCGGAGGACCGCGCCGACTTTTTCGACTCAGCCTACCCTCTGGACGCCAAGCGTCGCCGGGATAGGCTCCGGGACCGGGTCCGCGAGCTCGAGCCGCTCGACGCCGACCTGCTATGGCAGATCGTGACCTCAGTGCTGGACCGCCATGCCGTCCCTCACCCCGACCGCGATTTGACAGTGACCGCGCTCGAGACGATCGACCGGCTTCGCCGTCCGCTCTTCGCGATCCTTGCGGCCGAGGCGATCGCGACTGCGGGCGTCGACCGACTCCGCCAGTGGGACCGCCACGAACTGGAGTACTTCATTTTGGAACGAGAATTCGCGCTCTGGCAGCAGCGCCTGGGGCTCACCGGCTCGCCAGCCGGGTCGCGAGTTCGGGTGCGTTTCGAAAAGCACCTTGTGATCGTGGCCTTCTCGACGATCACCGGGTTGACCCTGACGGCAGCGACCCAGGCATTGCGGGAGCATGCGGTACCGGTACCAAAGCGGCTCTTCCCCGATTGGGTGCGCGCGATCGCCGGTTATTCCGCCGAAGAGGAGGAGGATGAGGACAGTGGCACCTGGCGACTCGAACCTGACCTGCTTGGTGAACTGTTCGTGTTGGAACGTCTCGCGGGACGCTTCGGCGTCGACGCGAACCGCACGGCAACGCGGGCCCAGATGCAGCGGCTGCTAGACGTCGGGTTGGCCGTGCAGCCCTTGACGACGATTGCGTTCATCGAGAAGAGCCTTGAGGACTTCCCCGACCACCCGTCACTCCATCATCTCGCTGAGCGTCGGATCGCTGAGGGGGTCCGTGCGAACTACGGGCATTACCTAGACTTCGGCGTCTACCTGCAGCGGATCGCAATGCGGCTTGAGACACAGGGCCGCTTTGACTTGGCGGAGCAGGTGTGGACGCGTCTGGCCGCAAGCGGACAGCGGCTCGCGGCTAGACCCGCCGGTGCTGCGTTCGCCGATGACTTCGACGAGATGGTGGCCAGTGCCCTCTACAACCGGGCGCTTATGCGGATGCGTCTTAAGAAGACGGACGGAGCGGTCCGGGACTGCAACAAGGTCTTGGCGACGCTCGAACGGCAAAGGGAGAGTCAGCCGCTCCGGCCGGGCTTCCATAAGCACCGAATAGTCGACCTATGGGAAAAAACGCTGCGCCTCCGCGCCGTACTTCGGCTGCCGGGCGAAGCGCAAGCAGCGCTTGTCGACCTCAATCGCATCCTGGACGATCCCGCCATCTCCGAAGACGAGCGGGCGGAAGCGCTGCTGGTACGCGCCGAGGCTCACAGTGTACAGACGGACCTCGCTGCGGCGCTGCACGACTACGATGTTGTTCTGGCGATGCCGGGGGATCGCTTCGCCGAACAGCGACGGCTAGCAGCGGACAAGGCGATCCCGCTGCTCTGGGGCGAACTACACCGTGCTCTGGCAGCCTCCCACGACGAGGGAGGCTTGCGTTACGCCGATCGTGCACTCACCATTGCTGTCGACTATCGGCCGGATCTGCACGTAAAGATCCAAGTCGACCGCGGCGTCCTCCACCTCCTACGGCGCAACTGGCCGGCGGCGATAGCGGATTTCACGGCGATCCTTGGAAGCGCGGCTGCTCCGATAGAGCAGCGTCTGAAAGCCCTCGTCAACCGGAGCCAAGCCTACTTCTACGCGTCGCACCTGAAACGCGCGCGAAGCGACGTCGATCAGGTGCTCGCCGCTTCGAAACCTCCCGATCCAGACTGGGCAACCGCGCTGCTGACGCGCGCCCGGATCCATCAGGCCGAGAACGACTACGCGAGCGCGCTCGAGGACCTCCGGACGCTCACTGACGAGAGCGCGCTCGACAGCCAGCATCGGGAGATGGCGGCACGCCTCGCCTCGACGTTGCACCGGAGTGGCGGCGGTGGGGAATAGTGTGGGTCCGGCCACCGGACCATATTCTGGGGCCTTGCCCGCGTGAGTCCGGAGATTTCGTCGACGGACACGCCGGTGTCAGAACACGCCCGGGGCCGCTGTGGTCGCCCCCGCTGCGGACCCACCGATTCCACGTACGACTTGATCTCCGCCCACGGGAGCGCGATGCTCGACACGACCCTTGCCTGTGCATGAGGCGGGGGTCACGGTGCCTTGCGTGTCCAAGACGCAGGGCACCACCCTCCTCTTCCCGGCCAAAGCCTATGCTGAAACCGGGAACGAGTCGGTTCGGTCGGTCACTGCTACAAAGGGCGGGCGCCTACACTTGGAGGCATCCGCGGAGTATGCCCGATTCTCGCGACCCGGCCACCGCCCTCGCACCCGCTCCCATACCGGCCAGGAGCCCTTTCGGATCCTCGGATTCACCCACACGATTCCGCGAAGAGCCTATTTGTTTACGAGCCCTTAGGTTAGCGTCCATAGGCGTGAGGGTAGCCCGACAGTCTGCTGGATGCCCGGCCGGCTATGATGGTTCCTGGACTGGCTGTAGATGGCCCAGCCCTGGCCGTCGTGTACAGGTTATCACTGCAGCGGAAGCGCCGCTGTAGAAACGGAAGGCCGGCCCGCAACTCAAGCCCGAGCACACGTTTTCGAGTTCAATCCGCCCGATCTCGGCGAAGGAAGCCCAATACTGTACTGACCACGCCGATTTCAATTCTCTCAAGACAGGTCCACCATCCATACATTGAGCGCAGCGGACCACTCGAGAATTGCCAGCCACTTCCCATCCGGCGACGGAATCGCCCATGTCCCAAAGCTACGCGGCTGGTCCCTCACAATTCTCGCCTGACCGAGTTCATCAACGTACAAAATCACAGCTCCCCATGCGGAAGCGCTCGAAATATACCAGCCACGACCATCCGACGACCAATCGAGCGACTGCAAACCCGATCGCCCCGTGACAGCGATCTCTCGCGTTGGCCCTCCGTCGAGAGCGCGGGTGCGAATTCGGCCGGCTCCTCCAACTTCCCCATTGAGGATCGCAATCTGTTTGCCATCCGGCGATAGATCCCAATGTGTCTGATCGGCCTGTGGATCAATCGCTATACTGGGCAGGGGTGTCTTCCGCCCGTCTTCTGAGAGCTGGTTCAACGAGAGCTCTTTATTCCCCAGCTTTCCTAAGACACAGACGCGAGAGGGTGAGCGTGCACAGCGAATGCTGCTTACCCTCCATAGCTCCGTGAACACAGTCTCCGGGACTCCGCCGCCCAGTGACACTCGCATCAACTTGAGGGGTCGCGGCCACTCCCAGTTCCCTGATCTCGGTCGTTCCGAGTAATAGAACGACTTGCCGTCAGGGCTCGGGCGTGCGCCGCGAGCGCTTGGACCAGAGACAACACGTTCGGCTTCCCTTTCGCCCAGACGCTGTTTATAGATCTCCCAGTGGCCCCGCCGATTGGAGTGGAAGAGAACTTCTGCGCTATCTGCCGTCCAGGCTGTAACGAGGTTGTCGCCGTCGTCCTGTGTGAGCCTTTGCGCCTGCCCCAGCAGAACTCCGGGAGAGCGCAGTTCGGCTACGTAAACATCGGCCTTATATGGTCCTCTTAGGAGCGCGACCCGCGATCCGTCGGCCGTGACACTAAGGTCGGTGACATCCGTTCCCAGCAGTGTGGTGATTCGTCGAGGCTTGCAAGGCGGGCCTCCTATCCAGTCGATCGTATCGCATTGCCATAACGTCGTATCCCTTGCGTCCGTAGCGGCATAGATGAGCCGGCCGGCCGGTGTAATGACTGCACTTCGCAATCCCGGGTCAGATTTCAGAATCGTGGTGATGGCGCCTCGCTCGTCAAGGGCTTCGAGCGTAATCTGGAGAGTGGCCGCTCCCAAATGCAGTCTGCCCAGCACAAGTCGTTTGCCGTCTGGAGACCACATAATCTGGCGGAAGCTGTCGCCGGCGACGCCCGAAAAGAGGGCGTGGCACTCGGCACCGTCCGCGCGCATCACCGAAACCTGCTTACCGCTGTCATCGATGAATGCGATTGTCCTGCCATCGGGAGATACGGCGGCTCGTGAGACGCCGTCCCGCAGCTTTCGCGCGACGCCGGTGAGCGCCTGGATTTGCCAGAGGCCCGACTGCCCGGTGTGATTGTCGTGGCCAGTGACAAGCAAGGTCGATCCATCGGGCGACCACGCAAAGGCCGTGACAGCCGAAAGTTGCAGGGGCAGTCGAGTGGCCCGGGTGCTGGCGACGTCCAGAATCGTCATGCCATCAGAGTCGGCATAAACGAGGTATTTTCCATTTGGCGCGATGGCCGCCGCAGTCACCGGCTGTTGCTGAGAATTGTGAGTCAGCGGCTCTTCATGTAGGAGTGGCGCTGTGGTCGAGCGGGTGATTAAGATGACCAAGAAGAAGGCGCTGAATACAATTGCTGCGACCAGCGCCGACTGCAGTCGCCTTGAACGCCACCCGAACACACTTGCGCGGCCGGGCGCGCCGGTATGCTCCCGTACGGCGCTAGTGGCGGCCGCTCCCTGAAGGAAAGCCCTCAGGTCGTCATCCGACAGCGTGTGCGGTGGCTCGTATCGAAGCACACGTGCAGCCCGATCCTGGCCCTCAGTGGCGTCCTGGGCATCCACGACGGACGCACGAGAATGAGCGGGAACGAGGCGGATCACCCGTGCCTCGCCGAAGTCGTCGTCGTACTTCGCACACTGGACCGAGAAGGTCTCTCCGCCCACCCGGAAGTCCACGCTGCCGCTCCACGGAACGAGGTAGGTCGCGAGAAGCTCCTCTCGATCTCCCGCATAGCCGCTCACCTGAACCGCCGTGGCCCAGTCGGGAACCTCGACCGAGAACGGCTCACCGGTTGGTGGAAACGGTACGTCGGCGAGCGGCTCCCAGTCTGCCAGCAGCACGAGCCGATCGGGGACGAAGCCCTCGAGTTCGTCGCCGCCAGCGTTCACGCCTCCGACCGGATCCACGCTGGTGAGCTTGGGACGTCGCATCGGGGACCCTCCAGGTGCTCCCACGTCATCGACATGGAAGGTGGGTATGAGCAGGCTGCCGCAGTCCGTGTGCCGGTCAAGGAGCGGGATGGCGTGTTTGAAGCACTCGGGGTCCGAAAAGAAGTGCTTGTGCTCCAAGTCGCGGCCTCTGAAGAGTCGCTTGTACTCGGCCCAGTCGAGCGATCCGCCGGCCATGCATCGTGTGCCCCAGGGTACGGCGATTCTAAGGGCGTCCTTGAAATCGGATTCGAGGAGCCGCTCGGGGGCTGCCTGGGGGTTCCTGATGCTCTCGTAACGCCACTCATGGCGCGGTCCTTGTGTCCACTGCAGCATGGGCAGCTCATGCTGCAGCACGGCATGCAACCGCCCAGCCTGGCGCCGGATCTGAGAGCCATCCGAGCCGTTCGGACCCAGAACGACATCGAGCGTGGCGGCGACCTCCGACGGATAGTCGCGGACCACGTGCGTATAGAACGTGCTTGCCCAGGATGCATTCCTGGGAAGCCAGTATCGTGCAGCGCCCCGAGCAAAGGCGCGATAGAGGAGCCGGCGGCGCTCCATCTCCGATCCGATGGAAGGCAGGTATTGCAGGACCGGTCGAATCGCGATGAGGACGGAGAGCTGCTCCAACACGGGCGGCGAAAGGATCGGCTTGTAGGGTCGGTACTCCCGGGCACTGCTGGGCAGTGGACGGGTGTGCTGCCTCTCACGATTCGCCTGTTGATGACGGAGATGGCGAAGGTGCCGCACCGCGTCGCGCACGATGCTCGGAACCAGCGAGGCATCCCGGACCTGTTCGAGGATGTATGCGTCCCACGGTCGCATGGGCGGAGTGCCCATGCGTAGATCTTAAGCCCCCCCACTGTGACAGATTTCACGGGGAACGAGCTAAAGTGCTGAACTGCCGGCAATCGCGCCGCCGACGGCGCTCGATTGTCCGCCCGGGAGCTTTACCGCCCCCGGCCTCCATTGCTCGCCCGATCCGGTTCCGCCCTTGACGAGGCCCGTCGGGTAGGCGGGTGTCGCATGTCCCACCTCTTTCATGGCGTAGCTCCCGCCAGCAGGGATAGGCCGCCCCGGGGTTAGACGGAGGCGCGCTCTGGCCACGAGGGCGATCGCACCGGCAGCGAATCTGTCACGGCAGCCGTGCGAGGGGGGGCGGAGTATAGAACTGCGCCGCGGTCGTCCGCAGCGCTGGAGACGCCCATGCGAAACGGACGCCCCGTTCCCCGACGCCGGAGGCTGGGCCCGCACGTTCTAGAGGCCGCCCGTCTCTTCGATTCCGCGGAGGTCCGCGGCGGGCCGATGGACCGGCTGCGGTGGGTCCGCAGGAACCCGGAGAGGGCGGCGAGGCTCCTCGAAGAAGCCGACGCCAAGCTCCGCAACATCGAGGATGAGCTCGCGACTGAGGAGAAACGATGAATAGGGACGGAAGCCCTGCACTTAAGGTGACCATCGCCGTCTGCGGCGACACCCAGTTCCGTCAAGTCGGCGCTCTATGACGTCGGGGACATGAAGATGCAACAGAAATCCTTCGCCGTTGCCTGCAAAGAATTTTTCGGCATGCGACCGGGTCAAACTCTGGCCGATTTGATGGCCGAGTTGAAATCGCTGACCGAGAAAGATCGAGCCGAGCTCACCGAAATGTTCAAGTCAGTCGACGTCGAGATCGTCCAGTCGAAACAGGGGGGCTCATAAGGCCCGTGGAACAGGAGCACCCGCAAGTCATTCGCGTCCAGCGGCCCCGGTCCTCGATCGCGGACCTCGAGGAGTGCATTTCGGCCCTGCCTCCCGACGCCCGCGCCGCCGCCGACCGGATCTTCTTGGTCTCCTCGTCCGTGGGTCGTCTCGATCCGCCAGCCGAGATGCGCGACTGGATCACGAGGCAGTTCGGATCGGTGGAGGCGGT
>WNFT01001750.1_pt1 | contig 19414 bp, 16 predicted proteins | sample 5400191 | NCBI WGS metagenome assembly WNFT01 (sample SAMN13153359, study PRJNA577476) | soil metagenome | isolation source: 80 cm saprolite under Madrone tree | place: USA:California | collected 2016-06-14 | reverse complement strand
CATGCCACCCCGATATGGCGACCCCGATGACAATATGCTGGAGTCCTGGAGTGCGTTAGGCTTTCTTGCCGGGCGAACCAATCGCATCAAGCTGGGAACGATGGTGACCGGGGTGACCTATCGGCATCCTGGCTTCTTGCTCAAGGCCGCGACTACGCTTGATGTCCTCTCTCACGGGCGAGCCTACCTGGGCCTGGGGGCTGCATGGTACAAAGAAGAGCATGAAGCCCATGGCGTGCCTTTTCCCCCAATTGCCGAGCGGTTTGAGCGCCTGGAAGAAACGTTGCAAATTGCCCATCAGATGTGGTCTGCTGCTGAAGTCAGGCCTTATGTAGGCAAGTACTATCATCTTGCTCATCCCAACAATGCCCCGCATGCTATCCAGAAGCCTCACCCACCGCTGCTCGTCGCAGGAGGAGGGGAGCGCAAGACGCTGCGCCTGGTTGCCCAATATGCTGATGCCTGCAATCTCTCTGTTCCTGCCACGGCGGACCAATCGGCGCTTCAAGAGAAATTGGAGGTGTTGCGTGCGCACTGCCAGGAACTGGGACGCCCTTATGAGCAGATCGAGAAAACCACGCTCTCACCTCTGCATCTCACCCGCGATGGGCGTGATCAGACGATGACGCCGGAGGCTGCCGTCGAGTACTTTACGCTGCTGGCAGCACACGGGGTGGACCATGCGATCTTCTATCTGGCGAATGTGACTGATCTGGAACCCTTTGAGGTATTAACCACGGCTATTGTGCCTGAAGTGAGCAGACTTTCGGTTGCCGGTCGCTCAAAGGGGATGTAACGTCTGCCATTGAGCGGAAAGGAGACTGAGAACGCAGATGCTAAATCATAGCATAGAGTACTAGCCCATCTTTTGTGCGGCGTTGCTCAAGCTGTCCCCTATAGCGGAGGTATTCGCAGTGAGAGAGTACTTCAGCAACAGCCATACGGCGTGCCTCATCATTTTTCAGGCGATGCGAGAAGAGCTGCTCTGTGAGTTGATACGCGTGCTGTGGTCCCTCATTGAGAAGCGTCAGAATTTGCGCCAGGCGCTCATCGTGATGTGCAACTATTTCGGCAGTACGCCCAGCAAGATCGGTAAATGGCTCGCCATGACCTGGTAGGACAATAGTTGCCGGTAGGTTTGCTACTTTCGCCAGAGAGTTGAGATAATCGCTCAGTGGGTTCGGGCGCTCGTATTCTGAATAAAGACCAATATTCGGTGTGATGCGTGGTAACACATGATCAGCAGAGAGGAAGATGCCATCACGTTCGCGGAAGAGACAGACCTGTCCATCTGCATGTCCTGGCACCCAAAAAATTTGATAGCGTTCGTCCGCCAGGTCGAGATACTCACCATCCTCAACTGGAGTAATAGCTTCGTGTGGTGGTACGCGAATAATGCTGCGCATAGCCTGCTGGTCTGCCTTTGTGAACCACAGTTCAGTATGAGGCAGACCATGCTGCACGAAGAATTTAGAAACACGCTTGAAGCGCTCAGGAAGAGACCCTGCCCAGTTTCTCTGAACAGCGGCTTCATCAATGGGGTGCATATAGACGGAGGCACCGCTCTGTTCCTGCAGCTCACCTGACAAACCGATATGATCTGGATGGTGATGTGTCAATACGATGGCACGTAGGTTAGCTTGCTTTAGTTCCGCTCTCTCTAAACCATACTGAAAGGCTGCACGGGCGTCAGGAGTCCCCATGCCAGCATCGATCAGCGCCCAACCGTCGCGGCTTACTAATGCATAGACATTGACAGTGCGAAGAGGAAAGGGAATAGGGAGAGTGATTTTCCAGATACCAGATGCGACCTCACGAGCTTCAGGTAGGAGTTCGTCCCATTTGTGAGTATCCCCCGGTTTGTTGTCAGGTTCCTCCGACGATGGAAATTGCTGCATGAAAAAATCCTTTGTGTCTGCTGAGTGATAGGATAACAACCAACTGTCTTCTGATTGTATGGCCTAGATTAAGGCTACGTCAAATCACCTTATTACGGATTCTCAAGATGTATGTTGACCATTAGGGGTGAATCCAAGTAACTACTCAGGACTGCTCCTCGCCTGCGGTGACTCGCTCAGTTTGGTGGTGAGAGCGGGCATTGCCGCCGCGGGCGGCAATGCCCGCTCTCACCACCAAACCCCTGCGAACTGCCGAAGGCAGTGAGGAGTCTCAGAGAGAAGAGACCTGAGTAGTTACAAAGATGGGCTGATTTTGTATGCCGTAATCTCATGATTTCGGCCTCATCTGTGGTTACCACGTCGGCTTCTCAGGGCATTTCAGAAGTTTTTTTCAACTTGCCTTATAAGTCTCCATCGGCTTGCCAGGCGGATTCATGATGCGCAGCAAGGACTGAAGCGGGCTGGTGCCCTTGTATTTCACAAAATCGCGTGCTATACTCCTTAACGGAATGGTAGCGAGGTTGTCATGGCGCTCCACAGGCCCAACAGTACTCGGTTGGGACGAATAGCAGCACATGTTGATCGTTGTAAGGAGGATTTCGAACCTATGGCCACAACCAAAAAAGCGGCGGAAAACGAGTCGACCACGGTTGGTCGACAAGAGCTGTCTAAGCGCATTTCTCAGCAGGCGAAGATCTCGCAAAAGCAGGCTGCAGAAGTGCTAGAAGCCGCGCTGGATTCTATCCGTGATGCGCTCCAGAGTGGCGATGAAGTACGCCTGGTGGGCTTTGGCTCCTTCAAAGTACGCCAGAGCGCTGCTCGTAAGGGAGTCAACCCACGCGATCGTCAACCCATCGAGGTGCCTGCCAAAGAGCGGGTACGTTTCTTCCCTGGCAAAGAACTGGCGGAAGCCGTCCTCAAAAAGAAGTAACATGTAGTTTGTCTGTGAGGCTTTGCTTCACACTATTCCTTGTTCCTCGCTGCCAAAGAAAGTCAGAGCGTGGCCTCTTGTGGGCGTTGGTGAAGCACTCGACTATCTGCTCGCCAACTACTACCAGGGGCTACGCTCTATTACATCAGGGCGATTTAAAAGTCGCCACTTGCCTGCTCACTTCCCCTGCGGGGAAGACACATTTTTTGTTGCGATGCGTGTGGACTGCGTCCACACGCATCGCAACAAAAAATGTATTTGGGGCCGCAGGCCCCAAATCCCTACTATTGAAGACTTTTAAATGGCCCTGCTATTACATTCCAGCGCTATGGCATCTCCGTCACCAATGGAGTAAAATGGAAAGGGTGGGACCTCACTACCGAACATACAGACAGACCGACACACAAATGGAGAATTGCCGATGGCGATCAGTAACGCGACGCTCGCGGGGTTAAACCGAACACAACTACTAGAAATGCACTATCAGATGGCCCTCCTACGCCGCTTCGAGGAGAAAAGTGCCGAAGAGTACACGCGGGGGAACATTGGTGGTTTCATGCACCTGTATATCGGCCAGGAGGCTGTGGGCGTGGGCAGCATTAGCACACTGCGTCCTGACGATAAAATTCTGTCCAGTTATCGCGAACATGGACACGCCCTCGTTCGCGGCATGGACCCAGGGGCCGTAATGGCCGAACTTTTTGGCAAGATTACCGGATGTAGCAAAGGCAAAGGTGGCTCCATGCATATGTGGAGCAATGAACTGGGTATTTGGGGTGGTAATGCCATCGTCGCTGCACAAATGCCCATTGCCGCCGGGGTAGCCCTGGCAGCACAATACCAGGGGCAGGATAGTGTCACCGTGTGCTTCTTCGGTGATGGGGCCGTCGATGAAGGAGCCTTCCACGAATCGCTCAACCTGGCATCTATCTGGCAGTTGCCTATCGTCTACATCTGCGAAAACAATCAGTATTCTATGGGCATGGCCGTGGAAAAGGCGTGGGCAGTCGATAGCCTGTTGCCGCGTGCCGCCGCCTATAACATCCCCGGCGAGCAGGTCGATGGCATGAATGTCATCGCCGTCTACGAAGCGGTGAAACCAGCGGTCGAGCGAGCGCGGAGCGGCCAGGGGCCGACGTTGCTAGAGATCAAAACCTATCGCTTCCGTGGTCACTCGATGACCGACCCTGCCTACTATCGCACCCGCGAGGAAGAGCAGCAATGGCGCACTACACGCGATCCCATCGGCATCTTCGAGCGGAAATTGCTGGAAATGGATGTGGTGACGCAGGAAGAACTTGACGCCAACGACGCCAGAGCGATACAGGTAGCCGAAGATGCCGCCGCATTTGCCGAGCAGAGCTCATTTCCTGCGTTGGACGAGCTCTACACCGATGTGATGGTCGATAATTCCACTGCCCTTACCTACCGCTACGAGAGGAAATAGTTAGCTTATGCGCACAATGACCTATCGCGATGCGCTGCGCGAAGCCATCCGAGAAGAGATGCTGCGCGACGAGCGCGTCTTTATCATGGGCGAAGACATCGCCGGCTACGGTGGCACCTATGCCGTCTCCAAGGGGCTATTTGAAGAATTTGGCGAGAAGCGCGTACGCGACACCCCTCTGGCAGAAGAAGTGATTACAGGAGCAGCGATTGGAGCTGCTCTAGGCGGCCTGCGCCCGATTCTCGAACTCATGACGATCAATTTCAGCCTACTCGCCAGTGACCTGATCGTCAATAGTGCCGCTAAACTGCGTTATATGTTCGGTGGGCAGCCTGAGGTGCCGCTCGTCATACGCATGCCCGGTGGAGGTGGTGCGCAACGTGGGGCGCAGCATTCGCAAATGCTTGAGTCCTGGTATGCCCATATCCCAGGCCTGAAGGTGGTCATGCCCGCAACTCCCCATGACGTCAAAGGCATGCTCAAATCGGCGGTACGCGATCCCGACCCTGTGCTCTTCATTGAGCATGAGCTACTGTATAACGTCAAGGGCGAGGTGCCCGACGAGGACGTTGAATACACCGTGCCGCTCAATCGTGGCGAGATGAAACGCGAGGGACACCACATCACGATCATCACCTTTTCGCGCATGCTCCACGTCACGTTGCAGGCGGCGCAAGAACTTGCGAAAGCAGGTATTGAGGCGGAGGTGATTGATCTCAGGAGCATCCGCCCCATCGATATCGACTTGATCCTTGATTCGGTCAAAAAGACGAACCGCGTAGTCATTGCCGAGGAAGGCTGGAAATATTACGGTACAGGCCAGGGCCTGGCAGCGCTGATCTACGAATACGCCTTTGACTACATGGACGCGCCCATTCAGCATGTCACCAGCGTTGATGTGCCCATGCCATACTCAAAAGTGCTGGAGCGAGCCGCGCTCCCCAATAAAGACGATATCGTCAACGCAGTGAAGGCGATTGTCCCGCCAGCCCTCGTGCAGAGATAATCGGAGCATAAGCATGAAACGAGTAGAAATGCCCAAGATGGGCGACACGATGGAAGAGGGCAAAATTCTGCGTTGGATCAAAAAAGAGGACGAGCCGGTCAAAAAGGGTGAGTCGATTGCGGAGGTCGAGACCGATAAGGTCAATATTGAGATAGAAGCCTTCGCTAGTGGCGTGCTGCGCAAGATTCTCGTCTCTGAAGGAGCATCAGCTCCTATTGGTACAACCATTGCGTTGATTGGTGCCCCCGATGAACCCCTGCCGGAGGAGATCAGCGTTGATGGACGATCGCAAAGGGGTTCCCCGCAGATGGCCAGTGGTCGGCCAGGTAGCACGACAATATCTGGACCTCCTCTCACCAGGGCGGAGGCAAGCTCCGCCCCTACGGGCGGCCAGGGACGTACGTTTATCTCGCCTATTGCGCGTCGAATGGCACAGGAGCACCAGCTCGATTACAGGCAGATTCGCGGCACAGGTCCCAATGGACGCATCATTAAGATGGATGTTGAGGCGGTATTAGCCCAAAGGAAAGAGCCTGTGGTGCAAATACCTGTTGCAGCGCCCGAACCAGAACCAGAACTCGTAGGCGTCGGGGCAGAGGACGTGGTTGAGATCCCGCTCACGGCGATGCGGCGTACCATTGCTAAACGTCTCAGTCAGAGCATGCAGACCGCGCCACACTTCTACGTGACCACTGTGATCGATACGGGCAAACTCGCTGTTCTACGGCAGCAAATCAACGAGTACGCAGCCGGTGAGCCTGCACCGGTCAAGGTCAGTTTCAACGATCTGGTTATCAAAGCGGTTGCACGGGCATTGGTACGTATGCCGCAGGTGAACGTCTCTTTTGCAGAGGATCGCATCTTGCAGAAGAAGCAGGTGCATATCGGCGTTGCCGTGGCGCTGGATCAGGGCCTGATTGTGCCTGTGCTGCATCACGCTGACCAGCGTGGCGTGCTCGACATTGCCCGCGAGACACAACGCCTGGCGGAAGCGGCACGGAACGGCAAATTGCGCCCCGAGGAACTGAGTGGGGGCACCTTTACTATCAGCAACCTGGGCATGTTCGACGTGGAGAGTTTTACTGCGGTGATCAACCCGCCGGAGTCGGCTATTCTTGCCGTCGGCTCGATTACGCCAACGCCTGTCGTGGTAGATGGCCAGGTGGTGGTGCGTGATCGCATGAAGGTCACGCTTTCCTCCGATCATCGTGTGCTCGATGGTGTGACCGCCGCACGCTTCCTGCAGGAAGTCAAACGGCTGCTGGAGGAGCCACTCGGCGTGCTGTTATGATGCATTGGGAGGTGTGATTATGTCTACGCATACTATTAATGGCGTGACCCTGGCGCTGCTGCAAGGCGACATCGTCAAAGTGCAGGCAGACGCCATCGTCAATGCGGCAAACACCTGGCTTGCGGGCGGTGGTGGTGTCGATGGCGCGATTCATCGCGCGGGTGGGCCCGAGATCATGGCGGAATGCCGCAAGATTGGCGGTTGCCCAACAGGCAGCGCAGTGCCAACCACGGCGGGAAAGCTCAAGGCGAAGTACGTCTTCCATGCCGTGGGGCCAGTATACGAAGGTCGAGACGAAGATGAACGCCTGCTGAGGAGTGCCTACCAGACGTGTCTTGACCTGGCAGAGCAATACCAGCTGGAGAGCATTGCGTTCCCTTCGCTCAGCACCGGCGTCTATGGGTATCCACTGGAGCTGGCGGCTCCGATTGCGCTGGGAACGATCATCGAGCATATCACGCAGCCAAGGAGCCTGAAACAGGTGACGATAGTGCTGTTTGGTGATAGTGCGCACCGGGCGTTTGAGGAGGCATTGGCAAGGCTTTTAGCGAGGTCTTGAGTATATAGTTGACTACTGTGTTTCCACCAATTCATGTTGTAGTTCGCGCAGCCAATCGAGGAGTGCGCGCGTCTGGTGGATGCGGCTGCGTAATACGACGTGATCGAAGAAGGCCATATCGCTTGTCTCCGTCTCGCTGGGATGCTGGGACTCCAGGTGATCGAGAAACTTGTGGCAGGCAGCGATCTGCTGGTTGACCAGATAAGCACTCTGTTGCGGCATGATACGCTGCACAAAGTAGAGCTTGATCAGGAAGAGGAGGCGAATCTCGCGTGGTCGCTCAACAGGTTGGGTCAGCCACTGGAGAAACGTGTCACGTCCCGATGTGGTGAGGTGAAAGACTTTGCGCGATGGACGAGTGCCCTGTGGCTCCAATTGCGCCTCAATGTAGCCCAGACGTTCGAGTTTCTTGAGGAAGGCATACATCTGGCTCATCTCCAGGTGGACGATTTGCCGGAGCGTGCCGCTCTCGAACTGTTTCAACAGTTCATAGCCGTGCATGGGACGGTTTTCTAGCAGTCCCAGGATGGCGTATTCGGCTGGTTCACTGATCTGCATTGTCTTCTCCGACGGCTTGCCACACAATCTCCCGGATTGCGTCAAGAACATCGCTATTATAGTGCACTTTGGGATGAGAGGGCAAGTCTGTCCCTCCCGCCTGGACCAAAGGGACTCCCCATCGTCGGTGACACCCCCCTCTTCTGAAAAAGGGACCTTTGTCGTGTCATTCCTTTCTATCGCTGGTTACTGCATTGTGAGCCGGTTCATAGCTCAACTGTGACCTTCTTCCTTCACACTGGAGTAAAAAGGCATTATCCTGTACGTGGAAAGCTATGCGACCATCCAGACACAAAGCAAAGAAAGGCCAGCTCGTTGGCGACTTCTTTGACCTTCAGTCTCAATCTCATGGGTGCAGCATACACCGAGCTCTGACTTGACGGTAGTCAGCATGTAATGGCATTGTTTTGATAACTATATTCTAAAAACGTTGTTTCAATAACGATAATCGACAGGCAAGAGGAAGATATAATGACATTGTGGATACTGTTTTGCCGGATGAGCAAGGATGTAGATACGCTGTTTACGTTCTATGCGAAGGATTGTGAAGACGCAGAGCGGAGAGCAGAGGACATATTGAGGGAGTATCGCTATGAGCGATTAGACTTGAAGGCGTATCCTGGGGGCTTCAGGATGGCTTTTACGTACATTCCTGGCAGGATTGAGGCGGAGGCAATGTAGTGGTTCGGTGGGTGACAACGAAAGGTTTCTGTTTTTATGAAAGCCTCATCCCCCCTCGGTGGGAGCTCATTTGTTGAGTTTTTACCAATTCTCCGCTCAAGTAATGGGGTTCCTGTGTATGATACAATAGTCCGGTGTGAAAACCTGCACGCACGTGTTCTCTAGACCTGAACACGTGCCAGTCGTTCTTGTGAGATGTATCCCGGAGATAAGAGTAATGTGGTATTGGAAAGAGTGGCCTCGCCTTCTGCTCACTTTCCCTTTGGGAGTACGTCTGGGCATCGTGACGCTGTGTTCACTGCTGTGTATGACCATCCATCTGCTGACCTTTCCTCTCTCTCATAATGGCAGCCTGGTAGCGGTCCCTGTCGGGCTGGCAGCCTGGATGTTCAAGAGACGGGGGCTCCTGATTTGTTTCACCTGGGAGATGGCCGTGCTGGTAGTGTATTATACGATCCGGCTCGGGGGGCTCAGATGGCCGGTTTCCTTCGCGCTCTTCACTTGGAGTGGTATTGTCGTCTTGTTGATTGGGGGCTTCGTCATCACGACGCTTCGCAATGTGGTGGACTCGGCGGATGCTGCTCGGCTGCATGCACAGGAAGCAGAACGGCAAACAGCCCTTGTTTATGAGCAGCAGCGCCGGCTCAACCAGCTCAAAAATCAATTCCTCATAAGTGTGAACCACGAGTTACGCACGCCGCTGACCGCCGTCTCTGGCTATCTCGAAGTATTCCAGCTCGTTCTGCAACAGGAGGGTCACCTCGACCGGACGGCTCATGGGCCGTGGCTTGAGCGCGCCCGTGCTAACTGCGAGGAACTCGAGGCGTTAGTCAACAACGTGCTGGATACGATCCATCTGGGCAGCGATGAGGGATCACTGACCGTCGAGGACCTCTCAGTGGCCGAGGTGGTTGCAGACGTGGTTGCACACCTGGGTGCAGTGAAACGCATCAGCCATCGTCTTCACCTGGACATCCCTGAACAGGCAAGGGTGCTGGCCAATCGTGAGTGCCTCCGCCATGTCCTGCGCCACCTGCTCTCCAACGCGTTCAAGTATACTGAGGCCAACGGCCAGGTAGTCGTCAGCGTCGCGCCCAATGCCTCGGCTGCTCAGCAGATAGGGCTTCCATCGCAGGTGTGTATTTGTGTGGAAGACGAGGGGCCTGGTATTCCGCAGGATGAGCTGCCTCTGCTCTTTGAGCAATTTGTGCGTCTCAAGCGCGATGTGGGTGGGAAAGTGCGTGGGAGTGGACTAGGGTTATACATTAGTAAATCCCTGGTGGAAACGATGGGAGGACGTATGTGGGCAGAGAGTGCGGGACGAGAAGGGCAAGGAAGTCGATTTTGCTTGACGCTTCCCACTCCGCCTGGGAAAAAGTAGTCAAAAAACTCTGAAAAAAGGGCACAAAACACTTGACAGAGCCCCTTCAATCAGCCTATAATCGTAGTAGCAAGAGCCGACAGACTCGTCGGTAATTCTAAAAATGCGGAAAATCATATGCTCAGCGACGAAACAAACCAAATAAGCCGACAATTTAGCTTTTATTACTGGTTTAGCCCTCCAGCATGATGGTGGGCCTTTTGGGCTGAGCAAAAAACCACCAGCATGCTGGACGAGCAGAGGAAATTGACCTCTGCTTTTTTGTTTGTTCTGATATTCAGTTGAGAGGATTTCGTTACTATGATCATCGTCATTCGCAGTTCAGCAAACAGTGAAGAACGGGGCCATCTGATGACCCTGCTTTGCCGGGTCAGTGGAAGCCAACGTCCCATTGCCGCGACAAGGATAAACGGGCGCGAAGTTATCGCACTCGATGGCAGCATCCTTGATGCACAGATACGCAGCACTATTAGCCAGCAGAAGGCTGTCGAGCGTATTGTACCGATCAAAACTGCATATAAACTCGCGAGCAGGGCCTTCAAGGAGACCGATAGCGCCGTGGTGGTAGGCGATGCCCTGGGGGCTCGTCCTGTTGTCATTGGCGACGCTACCCCCATCATCATCGCAGGGCCATGTGCCGTAGAGAATAGGGAGCAATTGCTCACGACGGCACATGCTGTCAAAGCTGCCGGTGCACAGGTCTTGCGCGGTGGTGCCTTCAAACCACGTACCTCTCCCTACCAGTTCCAGGGACTAGGCGTCGAGGGCCTGCATTTGCTGGATGAAGCACGCAAAGAAACAGGTCTGCCCATCATTACCGAGGTCATGGAGCCAGAACTGGTTGAGACCGTGGCACAATACGCCGACATCCTGCAGATTGGTAGCCGCAACATGCAAAACTTCCCCCTACTGCGTGCTGCTGGAAAAAACAGCCCTGGTCGTCCTGTCATGCTCAAACGTGGACTGACGGCTACGATTGAGGAATGGTTACTGGCGGCGGAGTACATTATGGCAGCAGGGAATCCGAACGTTATCCTCTGTGAGCGCGGCATACGCAGTTTCGACCCAAACACCCGCAACCTGCTCGACCTCTCCTGTGTACCACTTTTACATGAACTGACGCACCTGCCGATTATCGTCGATCCCAGCCATGCGACTGGTCGTCGCGAACTGGTACCGACGATGTCCCGAGCCAGTATCGCCGCCGGTGCTCACGGGCTGATCCTGGAAGTGCATCCGGATCCCAATAGTGCGCTCTGCGATGGCCGTCAATCGATTACGCCTGAACAGTTACAAGCGATTGTGCATGAAACCACCCTCATCGCCCAGATTGTGGGTGGGAAAAGGCAATTCTCATATGCAGCATAATAGAGACTCAATTACGTGATTGGACACTTTTGCGCAATCCTCTACCTCAAGCACTACCCGGTAGTTAGGACACAACGGCGTGTTCCTAGCATGCTGTATTATTCTCCCCATTTTCCCGCAAGTCTCGACTCACCCTGATATCATATGGTATACTCTTCATATCTAATTACCCAGGAGGAGCAGGATAATGAACCTGGCGGCCACGAGACGAGACGTGCTCGATAAATCGCCTCCACGATAAATCGGGAGGCTACGGCGGTCGTATGTGATCCTGGGATCAGTCAAACAGATAAGGGGTTGCTATGCCCACACGAGTAATTATTGCCGATGATGAAGCTATCCAACGTATGGACCTGAGAGACGTGCTGACCAAACAGGGGTACCTGGTGGTCGGCGAAGCAGGTGACGGCTTGAGTGCTGTCAACCTGGCACGTGAGGTCCGCCCAGACCTGGTTATTATGGATATTCGTATGCCCGATATGGACGGCATCGCTGCCGCCGAGACCCTCACGCAGGAAAAAATTGCACCTGTATTGTTGCTAACTGCCTATGGTGATCAGCCTCTGGTTGAACGTGCTAAAGAAGCGGGCGTGGTGAATTACATTGTCAAGCCGCTGCGCGAGAGCGAAGTGGCCCCCGCCATTGAAGTGGCCCTGGCCCGCTATAGCGAGTTTCGCGCACTTGAGGAAAAAGCACGCACTCTGAGCGAACAACTAGAGACGCGCAAGGTCGTTGAGCGTGCCAAGGGTCTGCTGATGGAGAAGCAAGGCCTAAGTGAGCAGGAGGCATTTCGTAAGATACAGAAGGCGAGCATGAACAACCGCAAATCCATGCGCGAGGTGGCGGAGGCGATCCTGCTGACCAACGAGATGTAACGGAGAAGTAGCAAGGGCGGGTGCAAGACCTGCCCCTACAGGTTGTCTAGTAAGGATCAAGGACAATCATGTTACCTGCAACGAGTGTGGAAAACATTGTGACCGTCGTTGGCATTCGTTTTCGTCCTGCAGGTCGCATCTATCACTTCGACCCGCAAGGGCAATCCTATAGAACAGGACAGTATGTGATCGTTGAGACTGTGCGTGGAACAGAGGCGGGGCGAGTGGTCATTGCCACGAAAAAGATGGCAGAAGGTGACCTCAGCGACCCGCTCAAGCCTGTACTGCGCCTGGCCAACGAGGACGAATTACGTATGATGCTCTCGTTTAAGAGTAGAGAGAAGGATGCCCTGGTGCAATGTGCCAGGCATGTCGCTCAGCACCAGCTACCGATGAAGTTGGTAGAAGCCGAGTATACCTTTGACGGGAGCCGGTTGACCTTTTACTTCACGGCGGATGAGCGTGTTGACTTTCGTGCGCTGGTGCGTGACCTGGCAGCGACTTTTCGCACACGTATTGAGCTGCGCCAGATTGGAGCACGCGATCAAGCCAAGCTGCAGGGCGGGGTGGGACCATGCGGCAAAACCTTGTGCTGCAGTTCCTGGATTGCTGACTTCGGAGTCGTTTCCATCAAAATGGCAAAGGAGCAAGATTTACCACTCAACCCTTCCAAGATCTCTGGCGTCTGTGGTCGCTTGCTCTGCTGCCTCTCGTACGAGAATGACAACTATATTCAGGCTAAACAACTCATGCCGCAGGTCGGTACGATGCTCGACACTCCCAGTGGTTGGGGCAAAGTCGTCTCAATCAATGTTCCGAAAGAGTCGGTCGAGGTGATGCTGGAAAGCGGTGTCATCATCCAGGTCCCAGCAGGTCGGGCGGACGAGCAGAAGCAGAGCAATCAAGGAGGTTGCGGAAGTTGCGGTGCTCATAAGGCCAATGGGGGAGGCTGTAGTTGTAAAAGCAGCGGAGGAGGCTGTGGCTGCGGCAGTGGAGGGTGTGGTACCAAAGGGAAAGCTTGCGGAAGCTGTAGCGTCAAACAAAAGATGTCGCACAATTGAAGCGCGGGAGGAAGGAGCCAGCAGATATGTCGTCAGATTGGAAGGACACAAACGCAGTATGGCAAGATGCCAACGACCAGGGTGAGGATGAGAATTTCTATGCAGCACCTCCCCTGCAAGGTCAGACATTGGTATATCCTGAGCCAGACCCACTTTCACCAGACGAGGGCGACGGAGAAGAGCCGCCAGAGCTCCCTCTCTCCGGGCAGGAAATGGTAGGAGGACTGATGCGTCAGTTTTCCCCTGTGCTTGCACCCTTGCTCTTTGGCGGGATCACGTTCTTATTTATCCTACCCTTTGTCCTCGGTAATAGAGCCTATTTGGCTCCCAATGGCTCCTTATCTGTGGAGGTGATTCTCCTCGCTATAGGATTAGTGTTACTCGCTTTTGCCGTGGGACAGGGCATCATGCTGTACTACGCGGGCCCTAATGATGTCCTGTGGTCACTTGGCATGATCTGCGGCTTCTCACTCTTTCTACTCACAGGCTGTTTCGCCATTTTCGGGCCGATCCCCAGTCTGGTCCTGCTGGCGGTGTTACTGGTGGTCGGCTTTCTGCTGACACGACTCTATATTCGTCCGACACCAGAAGGGCGAGTCGACATCGTTGAGGCCTTTGGCAAACATAGCCGTACGTTGTTCCCGGGTCTGAATTTTATCGCCCCGTGGGAAAAAGTGGTCTATAAGCTAGACACACGCGAAACAGTCTGGTCCTGTCCTACACAAAGAGTGCCCGTCTCACGTAGCGAAGAGGTTCAACTCGCGGCAAGCATTTCGTACCAATTGATGCCGGAAGACGCACACCTGGCAGCTTACTATGTGAATGATTGGGAAAAGAGCCTGCATGACCTCTTTGTTGCAACGACACAAGCGGTCGTAGGAGAACTCTCACCAGAGGACTTCATAGCATGGCCACAGGGGGTCCGAGCACGACAGGCCGCTCAAATCAATGCGAACGATGCAGGGAACTGGGACCGCATTAATAACATGTTGGCACAACGGATGCAGGACCAAGTTGCTCACTGGGGAGTACAAATTAACTGGGCGCGTATCCGCGACGTGGTCATCATTCCTCGTATACTAACACAGGTAGAGACTGATCCCGTGACGAGCCCACAACTTGTAGATGTGGGGGCTGCACGGGGTACGGTTCCCGCCACAGCCCAGCTCTACCAGGCACAGGTCCAGCCGAAGAAGACACAGCAGGCCATGCCAGGGAAAACACAGTCGACACAGGTGAAACAACATGTACCTGAGCCTCGGCCTGCAGCGGCACCTCCAGCGATAGATACGCCGGCACCTGCCATAGCGAAAGTCAAGCTGCTCATGGATGCCTATGAAGCTGTGCGCAACGGGCGTATCACCGATCCCACAACGATCCGCGACATCGCGTCACGCTTCGAGGGCATCGCGAATAACCCCGAAGAGAGCCAAATGGTAGACTTCGACGCCGCTCGTGCCGCACGGTCCCTGCTAGAACGGGCAAAGATATTTGAGCAGGCCGTCGCCTATGCTGACTATCACAATGACAGGCCTCCAGATTGGTCGGTACGCCGTCCCAGCGACGATAATCTGACGGCAGGTGGCTAGTGGTTCAACTCAGTGGCAATAAGGAGACACATATACATGAGCCAGCCCCTCAGTGGCATACGTGTCCTTGATCTCTCGCGTCTACTTCCTGGCGCCTATGCATCGCAGATGCTGGCCGATTTCGGTGCCGATGTCATCAAAGTAGAGGAGCCAGGCACTGGCGATTATGGCCGTTTTATGCCCCCACACGGCCCTGGTGGTATGAGCCTGTACTTCGTGGCGATCAATCGCAACAAGCGCAGTATCACCTTGAATCTCAAGTCAGCGCAGGGACGAGAAGTCTTTTTACGCATGGTCCGGCAGGCCGATGTCATACTGGAGAGCTTCCGCCCAGGTGTGCTGGAGCGCCTGGGATTGGGGTATGAGCAACTCAAGGAGATCTCGCCCGGGCTGGTGTATTGCGCCATCAGCGGCTATGGCCAGGATGGTCCCTACCGCCTGCGGGCCGGGCACGACCTCAACTACGCAGGCTACGCAGGGCTGCTGCACTACAATCGTGGGTCAAATGGCGAACCGGCCATGCCTGCAACGCAACTGGGAGACCTGGCGGGTGGCAGCTTCATGGCCGTCATCGGCATCCTAACGGCCATCATCGGGCGAGCTCAGACGGGCGTGGGACGCATGGTTGATGTCTCGATGACGGAAGGAGTCATGGCGCTGCTGCCACTCTTTGCGGCATCTTACCTGAACACCGGTCATGCTCCGCAACCGGGGCGGTCCTCTCTGGATGGTGGCCTCCCCTGCTACAATATGTATGAGACGCGAGATGGCAAGTATGTCACGCTGGCCGCGCTGGAACCCAAATTCTGGCATACCTTCTGTATGCACATTGGGCATCCTGAACTCCTGCCTTTCCATATGCCGACAGGCCCAGGCGAGCGCGAACAGGGCATGGACATGCTACGAGCCATTTTTAAGACCAAAACGCGGGACGAATGGCTGGAAGAACTTGCCGCTATCGACGCCTGTGTCGGGCCGGTCTATAGCCTGGATGAGGCATTGAACGATCCGCAGGCACAGGCACGCGGTGTTCGTGTCACCAGCGAACGAACAGGCGAAGCAGAGGCAGTAGTTCGCACGCTGCCCAGTTTTCCGCGCATATCCGGCGTGACCAGCGAACAACGTTACCCAGCGCCAAGACTGGGTGAACACACGCACGAGATACTAGGCGAAATTGGCTACAATGATGCAGAGATTGAGCAACTGAAGGCAGGAGGAGCCATTTGAATACCGCTCGCAGCATTGACGGGGCCGAAGGACTGATAGACCAGTACCTTGATGATCTGAAAAATATCGTCAACATCGATTCTGGCAGCTACAACAAGCAAGGTGTTGATCGCGTTGGCGCATACTTACAGGAACGTTTCCAGGGCTTTGGCTTCTCCACACGATTTGAGCGGCGGGAGCAGTACGGCGATCACCTCATCGCTACGCACAACGGCAATGCGCCCAACGGCCCACGCCTGCTGCTGATTGGGCATATGGACACAGTCCTGGCCGATGGCGAAGCGCAGCGTCGACCGTTCACCATCAGCCAGCAGAAAGGTGTGCGCGTCGCTACGGGGCCGGGGGTGCTTGACATGAAATCCGGCATTCTGATCGGCTTGTATGGTCTGCATCTTTTGATAGCTGCGCAAGAGGCAAACTACCAGAGCGTCACCTTCCTCTGCAACAGCGATGAGGAGATAGGCTCTCCAAGTAGCAAAGGGCTGGTGCAGGAATTAGCCCGGCAGGCCGATGCTGCGCTGGTGCTGGAGCCGGGCCGCGGCGAGGCCACTGTTGTTTCCTCGCGCCGGGGCGTTGGCCAATACCGTGTCGAAGTGCAAGGTGTCTCCGCCCACGCGGGCGTCGAGCCAAAACGTGGGCGCAACGCCATTCTGGAACTCGCCTACCAGGTCCAGCGCTTGCAGGCGCTCAACGATACTATCCCCGGCACCACACTCAATGTTGGCACTATCCATGGCGGTGAGCGTCCCAATGTCGTACCTGATCATGCTTACTGCGAAATCGATATTCGCGTCAGCGACCAGGCCGGGCTCAAGGCGCTGGAAGCAGCTATGCACAAAGTCACTAGCAAAAATCTGGTGCAGGGCACGAAGGTCACGCTCACTGGCAGCATGTGCCACATGCCGTTTGAACGTACTGAGGGCAATGCCCGTCTTGTGCGGCTGGTCAAGGAAGTAGGCCTTGAGATGGGATTGAAGATCGAGGATGTTGGCAGTGGTGGCGGGTCTGATGGTAATACCACCGCGGCTATGGGCGTGCCAACGCTGGACGGGCTGGGTGCAGGTGGTGGCCTGGCGCACAATCCAGGTGAGTATATCGAACTCGATTATTTACCCAGACGCATCGCGTTGCTTACAGGCCTGGTGCAGAGAATCGGCAGGTAGGTGCTGATGAAACTCGGCAAACAGCGTATCCATGATCAGGGTTTCAGCCAAATGCCGAGGAGGGTGCATGAAGGAGGAGGTTGGAGATGACCGATCGTGTGGGCCAACAGCTTGGCAACTATCGCCTCATCCAGCTGCTCGGACGAGGCAGCTTCGCCGAGGTCTACCTGGGCCAGCACCGGCACCTGGACACCCAGGCCGCCATCAAAGTGCTGCATACCCACGTGCTTGGACCAGACAGCGAGCGCTTCCGTAACGAAGCACGCACCATTGCCCGTTTAGTGCATCCCCACATCGTGCGCGTCCTGGATTTTGACGTGGAGAATGGCCTGCCCTTTCTGGTGATGGAGTATGCCCCCAATAGCTCCCTACGCTGGCAGCATCCCAAAGGCACGCAGCTTTCGCTCGCCACCGTCGTCTCCTACGTCACCCAGATCGCCTCCGCCTTGCAGTACGCGCACGACCAGAGACTCATCCACCGCGACATCAAGCCCGAGAATGTGCTGCTGGGACGCACCCATGACCTCCTGCTCAGCGACTTTGGCCTGGCCCTCCTGGCTCAAAGTACCGGTGAGCAGAGCACCCAGCAAGTCGCAGGCACCGTGGCCTACATGGCCCCGGAGCAAATCGAGGGCCACCCCCGCGCAGCCAGTGACCAGTACGCTCTGGGCGTGATGATGTACGAATGGCTGTGCGGAGCGCGTCCCTTTGAGGGCTCGGTGAGCGCGGTGATGGTGCAGCACTTGAGCCTGCCGCCCCCACCGCTGCGGGAGCGCGTCCCCACGCTCTCTGCTGAGATTGAGCAGGTGACGCTGCAAGCCCTGGCCAAAGACCCCACACAGCGCTTTGCTCGTGTGCAGGACTTCGCTCTGGCCCTGGAAGAGGCCTGCAGAAGGGAAGCGTTGTCTGGACAAACCCTCTTCGTCCTTTCCTCCGAACACTCCGCAGAGACCAGGCCCTCCTGGCTCGGCTGGAACACCGGTTACAGGTGTTAACCGGCGGGACGCAGGATGCCCCAACCCGCCAGCAGACGCTACGCAACACCATCGAGTGGAGCTATAACCTGCTCAATGCTCTAGAGACCATCCGCGAGTATGGGTTGGAGGCTCTCGCAACGAGCGGAGAGATGGAGGTGACCCAGGAGGCCCATGCGCTGTGCTACCTGGCCCTGGCTGAGCAGGCCGAGCCCCAGCTCAAGGGGGCCGAGCAGAACAGGTGGTTCGCTCGCCTGGAGCAGGAGCGCGAGAACCTGCGGACGGCCCTCTCCTGGCTGCTAGAGCGCGCCCGCAGGCAGGTGCAGGCCGAAGAGGGGAGGGAGCAGGCGGAGCGGGCCTTGCGGCTGTGCACCGCCTTGTTCTGGTTCTGGTACTGGTATGGGTACTTCCGAGAAGGATGGAGCTTCCTGGAGCAAGCCCTGACGATGTGGAAGGGAGTGGATAGATCGCTACAGGCCAGGACGCTCAGCACTGCTGGAGGGCTGCTTTGGCAACTGGATGACCCGGAGCGAGCAGAAGCGCTGACCGGGGAGAGCCTGGCACTGTACCGGGAACTGGGAGATACAGCCGGCGTGGCGGACGCTCTCTTCCTGCTGGGGCGAGTCGCCCGGGAGAGGAGTCAGTATGCTCTGGCCCGTTCCCAGCTCGAGGAGGCCAAAGCGCTCTTCCAGCACGTGGGCGACACCTGGAAGCGAGGCCAATGCCTCACCGAATTAGCCCGCATCGCCACTGCGCAAGGCGAGTATGATCGAGCACGCGCGCTGCTGGAGGAGAGTCTCGCACTCTATCGAGCCTTGGGCGACCAACTGTACATCGCATGGGTGCTCCACCTGCTGGCCTGCGTGCTCTTCGAGTCGCAAAGCGACCTAACCAGAGCCGCTGCCCTGGCCGAGCAGAGCCTGGCGCTCGATAGAGAGGCCGACGCCAAATCGTGCAGTGGTGACCCACTTTGGCTGCTGGGAGAGATACACCTGGTCCAGGGGGAGCAGACCAGGGCCCGCGAACTTGCCGAAGAGGGCGTGGCGATCTGCAGGGAGCTAGGAGTTGGGTGGCGCGATGTTATAGCGTTCATTACCCTGGCGCGCATCCTAGCATCCCAGGGCGACCGTGCAGCGGCACGTGCCCTCTATCTGGAAAGCTTGACATTGCTGCACACGATAGGCAACAACGTGTTCGTCGCTGCCTGTCTGGAGGGCCTGGGAGCAGTGGGAGCAGTACAAGGACAGCCTGCGTGGGCAGCACGACTGTGGGGAGCAGCAGAAGCCTTGCGGCAGCACATTGGCGCCCCGCTGCCGCCCGTCTACCGCGCTGACTATGAGCGCTCCGTGGCTGCCGCACGCGCCCATCTCGGTGAAAAGCCCTTTGCCGCCGCCTGGGCCCAGGG